>Ga0272442_10010495_pt1 | contig 11413 bp, 10 predicted proteins | sample SSMForm2O_FD_200262 | JGI IMG/M metagenome (GOLD analysis project Ga0272442, IMG submission 200262) | Marine sediment archaeal communities from Little Sippewissett salt marsh, Falmouth, MA, United States - SSM-Form-2O | ecosystem: Environmental > Aquatic > Marine > Wetlands > Sediment ...
TTGCTTTGGCTGGTTCCCTACGTGACACGACGGATGACGTTCACGTCTCGGTAAGGTATTTCGCTGGCGGGTTTCCCGGTGCGACAATTGAGAGGAAATGTGCCATGAGGGACAGATATGGTTGGGCTCGGTGTGTGGTGTGGGTATGCGCCATGACGGCGGCGTCTTCGGCAGGGACGCGAAATCCGGCGGCGAGCTGGGAGGATTTGCCCTTGCTTCGCACGGGTGTTAAGGTCCGCTCCTACAGCTCGTACAATCCGACCGGCCGGACGTACCGCGACTTCATGAACTACACGCACGCCGAGGGCGGCGAATACGAGCTGGCGCTGCAATACGGATCCGGGATGCTCGTTCAACTGTGGTCCACGGGAATCGGCGATATCTTTGGCACCGGACAAGTGGGCGACGTTCGGCTGTATCTGTCGCAGCGTGCTGCTCCGGACCACAGCAAGCCGTGGGATGCGTACTACGAAGAGTCGCAGTTCCCGCACGTACAGCCCTTGTGGGGCAAGTTTCACGTCGCCCGCTGGGGATTTCCTTGTCTTGCTTTTACGGATCGTTTCAAGGCGACCTGTACGGACACGCCCCACTGGTATCAGTTCACGTGTCATGTATATCGCGAGCCGCGCTTCTCGGAGGCATTGACGCGACAACAGGTGGCAGCCTTCAATGCGGCGGCGTCTGCACAGCCGGGCGCTTTTCCCGGACGAGAGCGGGGCAACCGGCGGACGGAGGGCACGGCGGCCTTGCCGGCGGGGGCAGAGAAGATTCTTCTCGACAGGAACGGCGCCGGCGTGGTGCGGTCGGTGCGGCTGAAAGCCTCGGACATTTCGAGCGAGGTGCTGGACAACCTGTGGGTGGAGATTCGCGTCGACGCATTGGGCGAGCCGGCGGTGTGCGTTCCGGCGTCCGTCTTCTTCGGCGGATACGTGAAATCACCGATGGCCCGGGCGCAGGGCTTGCCCTGCGGCTACGACGGCCGGTGGCTGTATTTCTATTTTCCCGTGCCGTTCTGGAAATCACTGCGTCTACGATTGGAGAATCGCTCGCCGCAGGATGTCGCTGTTTCATTCGACATAGGCTGGTCGGATGCGAATCCGTACCCGGCCGCAGCCGCAGGCATCTTCCGCGTGCAATACAACGACGGTATTCCGGTAAAGGCGGGCCAGGGCGATTTCGCCCACCTTCACGTGCGGGGCAGCGGACACATCGTCGGCGCCTCGGCCAACCTGGCCGGCAGCATCGAGGGCAACTTCCGCACCTACCTCGACGGCAGCAGGACCCCGGCTATCGAAACGACGGGAGGGGAGGACTATTTCTGTCACGCGTTCGGAATCCGCGTGCAATTGCAGACCCCGTTTCACGGCGGGCTCAACGACAAGATTGGCTATCGGTTCCACATCGCCGACTACGTGCCGTTTTTGAGCGAAATCTCGTTCGGCCAGGACCACGCCCACAACTTCACCCACGATTGCGACGGCACTTTTCGCAGCGCCGTGTTCTACTACTGGAATCCGGAGCCTGTCCTGCTTCTGACGGATCATCTGGACGTGGGCGACGTCGATTCCGAGAAGGAGCATGCGTACAAGGTGGTGGGGGACAGCATGCGTTTGCAGTCTGACACCGCCAGCTACGAAGGCAACTACACCGAGCCGATCGAGGATTCCGGTCGCTGGACGGAGGGCGAATCGACGTTCCGCGTGCGAATCGACCCTGACAACGACGGCGTGCGTCTGCGCAAGCGGATCAACCACCTTGTTTATCACCAGAGCGTGGATGTCTTCGTCGACGGCAAGCCCGTCGGCGTGTGGTTCGAGCAGGGCTCCCAGTATCACCTGTTCCAGGAAAAGAAAGAATCTCGCGATTACCAGCCGGCGGGCTACCGGCCCGACTGGAACGTGATCGACAAACGCTTCCGTGACACGGAGTTCGAGATTCCCGCGTCCCTGACCGCAGGCAAATCGCAGCTCACGCTCCGCCTGAAAACGCGCGGTTCCCTGGCGGCGCTCGATCCGACCGACGCGGGGCTGACCAACGAGTACCAATACTGGGTATATTGCTATCGCAAGGCGGCGTCCAACTGACGCCCGCGCTATTACACCACCGTATGAATCGAGGCCAATCATGAGTGAACGACGAGGGATTATGCATTCGCTCTGTATCCTGGGGTTTTTCCTGTTCACGCCGGCGGGCTTGCTTCCGCACGTTGCAGCTCAGGAAGCAAAAGAGAACTGTCTGTGGTACAGGCAGCCGGCGGGTCAGTGGGAGGAGGCACTGCCGTTAGGCAACGGCCGGCTGGGAGCGATGGTCTTCGGGGCCGTGCCCAAAGAACGACTGATGCTGAACGAGGAAAGCCTGTGGGCCGGCGCGCCGCTGGACGTGTACCCCGAAGGCTTTGCCGAGCATCTCAAGGAACTCCAGCGGCTCGTGCTGGAGGGCAAGATCGAGGAGGCGCGTCAGTTGGGCGTTGAGAAGATGACTCAGTCGCCGACGAGCTTTCGCTCGTATGAACCGCTGGCCGACCTGATCGTTACTATGGGACACGGCGGCGAGGTGACGCAGTACCGGCGGGAACTCGACCTCGAGACCGGCGTGGCTCGGGTACGCTATCGGGCGGATGGGATTCGCTGGGAGCGGGACGTGCTGATCTCGGCGGCCGATGACGTTTTGGTCGTGCGGCTCGGTGCAGACAAACCGGGGAAGCTGAATGCGAAGGTCGGCCTGACTCGCGCGAAGGACATGAAGGTCACGGCCCTCGGTGGCAATCGGCTCCATATGGATGGGCAGATTGTGGACGTGGCCCCCCCGGAGGGATACGAGGACAACCCGGGTGGGTCGGGGCCCGGAGGCCCGCACATGCGGTTTTCCGGAAGATTGCTTGTCCGCACCATCGGCGGTACGGTTGAGGCCGACGGAGATGCGCTCGCTATCGCGAACGCCGATGAAGCGGTGATTCTGTTCACCGCGGCAACCGATTTCAGCCTGGAGAAAATGAGTTTCGACCGCGCCATCGATCCGGGGCAAAAGGCCGAGGCGATTCTGGCCAAAGCGGCGCAGAAATCCCGGGCTCAACTGCAGCGCGACCATACGGCCGAACACGGTTCGTATTTCAACCGCGTCTCCCTCGATTTGGGCAGCGAAGCCGCCAACGACGCTCTGCCCACCGAAGAGCGATTGGAGGCCGTCAAGAAGGGCGGGGAGGACAACGGCCTGACGGCGCTCTATTTCCAGTATGCGCGCTACCTTCTGATGTCGAGCTCGCGTCGGCCCGGCCGGCTGCCCGCCAACCTGCAGGGCATCTGGAACCACCACATGTGGGCACCGTGGGAGGCCGACTACCACCTCAACATCAACCTGCAAATGAACTACTGGTCCGCCGATTTGTGCAACTTGCCCGAGGCGATCGACCCGCTGGCCGATTGGTTCGCACGAGTGGCCGAAAAAGGAAAGATCTCGGCGCGCCGACTTTACAACGCTCGGGGCTGGGTGGCGTTCACGGCGGTGAATCTGTTCGGCCGAACAACGCCCAGCGGCTCAACCAAGGCGTCGCAGTTTCAAAACGGCGTGCTCGATCCTTTGGCCGGCGCCTGGATGGCCATGACATTGTGGCGACACTACGAGTTCACCGGCGACCGGGACTTTCTCGACCGGTGCGCCTATCCGGTCCTCAGAGGGGCCGGCGAGTTTCTCCTGGACTACCTTGTGCAAGACCGCGACGGCGTGCTGGTCGTCGTTCCGTCCACGTCTCCGGAGAACTCGTACATTCATCCTGAGACCGGCAAAGCCTTGCGGATCACGCGCGGGTCCACGTACCACACGACCATCGTGCGAGTTGTCTTCCAGGCCGTAATCGACGGATCGCGGGTGCTGAATCGGGACGTCGCGTTTCGCGAGGAACTCGAGGCGGCGCTCGCAAAGCTGCCGGCGTTTCGGGTCGGCAAGGACGGTACGATTCAGGAGTGGATCGAAGACTACAAGGAACGCGAACCGAACCACCGACACGTTTCGCATCTGATCGGCCTCCATCCGTTCTCGTTGATCACACCGAGCGAGCCCGCTCTCTTTGAGGCGGCCGACAAGACGATTGAGCGACGTGGCTTCGGCGGCGACGTCGGGTGGAGCAATGCCTGGAAAAGCTGCTTCTTCGCCCGGCTGCGTAACGGAGACCAGGCCCAGTGGTATCTAAATCGGTTGATCGGTCGAAACGCGTTCCCGAATTTGATGAACGGGTGCTGGCCGGGGCGGGTCTTTCAGATCGACGGGAACTTCGCCGGTGCGACCGGCATCGCTGAGATGCTGCTGCAAAGCCACGACGGGACCGTGCATCTGCTGCCCGCCTTGCCCGCGGCCTGGCGGGATGGTTCGGTGCGCGGCCTGCGCGCCCGGGGCGGATTCCTGGTGGATATCACCTGGCGCGACGGCCAAGTCGCTTCCTATCGAATCGAGGCCAGGCGTCGCGGAACGCTCAAGCTCCGCGTGGGCGACCGATTGATCCAGCGGGACATGAGCCCGGGCGAGGTTCTGGGCCAATGACCGGACGGCCCGCCGGTGCGCGGGGCGTTTCATTTGACATCGGTGTCGAACACGCGGACAGTCTTCCAGTTGTCCTTGTTTTCGGCGATGAAGGTGTGGTGATCCTCGGCTTGCTGGTACAGATCGTGGTGCGCCTTGCTCTTGAAAACGATGTGCAGGCCGACGTCCCAGTCGCGGACGTTGACCTCGCGGGCGTGGGACGCGACGATCTCGCCGGCGGCAAAGAAGGTCACCCCTGGATGGTCTTGGAGGTACTTGTAGCAGGCCTCCACGAGCCGGGCCCGGGCGGCGGGGGAGTTGTCGTGGAGCGTGAAGTACACGTTGTGGGCCAGACCCGGTTCCCGCCTCTGTTGGGACGTCAACGGATTAGAGCAGCCGCTTGCGACCAAGAAAGCGACTGACAGGGCGAGTAGTACAACATTTCTCATGGCACGACCTCCCGAAGTTTCTCCCCATGATAGGCAGGAGCCGGGCCGCGTCAAGAGATTGTCCGCCGGGCGGATCTCAGTCGAGTTTCTCTTTGTACTCGTGGAAAAATGCGACAAACTCCGGGAAGAAGGATTCGAACGTGGGGTATTTGTTTCTGCTTGCCTCATAGATCAGAAGCCGGTTGCTCAGTTCCTTTGTCCAGACGAATCCTTTGCCGGTTTCTTCATCGAGGTAGCGTTGCAGGGACTCAGGGGCAAACGAGTTTCGCATGTAACTTGCCACGCATGCCCTGACTGCGGACTCGTACATCAATGACTGCCAGTTTTGATAGCCTATCCGTTTCATTGCAGGGGCCTTGGCGGCATAGAGCTTTTCACCGGCCGGCCGGAGTTGCTCCAGGTGCTTTTCCACGACGGGATTGCTGAAGGAGTGACAGAACTCATGCGCGGTGGTCTCCAACTTCGCGGGGCGAAACACGGGATTGCCGTCCGCATCGGGCAAGGGCATGCCGACAATGGCATACTTTTCGTGGATTCCGCCGGCGGTGTATCTTGGCCCATAATTACTGGGACCGTTAAGAAGACCCAGCACGAGCCTCAAACGCCCCGTTTCTTCGGCGCCGAAGAATTCACCGAGCCACGTTTGCAGATCGTGTTGTGCCATCACGGCCCGGCAGGAGCGAATACCCGTTTCGTACAGCGCCGTATGGGTCTGGTAGAATTCATTGAATTTCGTCTCGGCCGCAAACTGTCGGAGCTGCTCAAGGAATTCAGCCGCCTCCTGTTTCTTCCAGCGGCCATCGAGTCCCCAGGGCCATTGTTCAAACGGTTTTCGCGGGCGGAACTGGCGATCGATGTGTATCGCCAGTGACATCGGACCGTCACAGCTCATCCGGCGGGTGCTGCGAAGCCGGGCGGCAAGCTTCACCACCCGGTGCTCGTCAAAATCGCCAAAATGTCGCTCGACATCCCTCACGTACGATCGTATCCGCCCCTGGTTGTATTCGTAGTTGCCGGCCAGGCGAAAGACGATCCCGATCAACTCTACCCGGGGATCCACTTCGATTTGGATAGCGGCGACATTCGGCCTGTGCTTTGGCATGGGATTGTCGATGGCGCCGACAGTGGAAGGCAAGTCAATACTATAGACCAGTATAACAACCGGAGCCAAAAAGGCTCTGATAATCTGTGGTACCCCGTTTCTGCTCATTTGACCTGCCTTTGACTCGCTGTTTTCATTCTCCTGTTTTAGTTTTTCGATTCGCGCCCTACTGTGCCGCTTTGCTTGTGTACTCGTTTAAGGTTGAATTTCTTTTATAGTGTATGACTCCGCACCAACATGCCGACCCCCGGCATTGTTAGATGGCATTTTTCTCTGGTAGGCCAACCTCACTGGTTCGAGGCGAATGCACTAGCCAGACAAGGCCAAGTCCAGTAACAATACCGTACGCGATACCCTCCACCCCAGAGTTAACACCGAACCTAAACCAGGCCAAGCCGGCCAGCATCCATCCTGTCATGCTAAACAAAATCCAAAGGCTTGCCCGTTGCATGTGCCGACGGAATATCCACCACTGTGGAACAGTTAGAGACAATCCGTATATGGTAAGCGCCGACCAATATTCCCATTTCCAGCTCAAAGCCCAATCCATCATCGAATTGAGCCTCTGGCCAAGAGGATAACCCACTGCAAAGCCGACAGCGCTTGCCACAAGAAACCGTATAGTGGGCACACCAAGAGCTCGAACGATACACCGCTGCATTCCAGCTATAACTGCACCCCAGACGAATCCCTTACCCACCTGAGCCCATATGCTTGGTTCACCCCCTAATAGACCGGCCGTGACGGAGCCAAGATTCCAACCCAGGAACATACCAGCCGAGGACAGCAGAACGCCGATAACGCCGTCACGCCATAGCTTAAGCGGGATTTTCCATATACATTTCACGGAACTAGTCCTGCTTGCCGCAAGTCCAATAATATACAGATTTCATCTCAATATCAATGAGAACTCAGGCAGGTTAAACATGCCCTGCCGCACAGAAGCACCAAAAAGGTCCGGCAATTGGGTCGAGAACAGTTTTTTCATGCTATTTGGGCGCATCTTCTTTCATTGGACTGCTCCCGAACTCGCGGTTTTTGATTTTTGTGTTCCACTTTCCTGCTACTCTTCCTACATCTTTGCTTTGATGCTGTAATCGTTCATAAACCTTACGAATTCCGGGAAGAAGGATTCGAACGTGGGGTATTTGTCCCGGTTGTTTTCATACTTCTCGAGCAAATCCGTAAGATCCTTGGTCCAGAGAAATCCATGACTGATCTCTCTTTGAAAGTAATAGTCCGAATGCATGGTCTGTAATGAGTTTCGCACGAAACTTCCGACACAAGCCCGCACCGCCGTCTCATACACCACTGCATCCCAGTTCTGATAGCCCCTCATCCGCATTGCTTGGTTGTGAGTTGCAAAGAGCTCTTCTCCGGCCGGCCGCAGTTGCTTCATGTACTTATCCACGACAGGATTGCTGAAGGAATGACAAAACTCGTGCACTGTTATCCCCAACTGCTGGAGCATAAATGCCGGACTGCCCCCGGGGCTGGCAAGCGGTGCGACTATGGCATACTTCTCGCTCGTTTGGCCGGACTGGAATCGTATCCCATAGTTGCAGCGCCCGTTGATGAATCCCAGCACCAGCTTCAGTTCATCGCCTCTTTCCAGACCGAAGAACTCATCCAACCATTTGTAAATATCCGGATAGTGTGCCAGGAGGGTTTTGCAGGCAAGAATGCCTTCTTCGTACAGCGGCGCCTGGGCTTCGAAGAATTCATTGAATTTTGTCTCGGCGGCGAACTGGCGGAGTTTCTCCAAGAATTCCTCGGTCTCCTCTTTCTCCCATCGGAAGTCGAGCCCCTGCCAGGGCCACTGTTCGAGACTCTTTCTCGGATGGAAATCACGGCCGATATATGTGGCCAACGACATCGGGCCATCGGCACTCATCAGGCGCGTGTTGCGAAGCTGTACGGCCATCTTGACCACCGGGTGATTGCCAAAATCGCCGAAGTGCCGCTCAATGGCTTTGGCGTAGGGCCGCAGCGAGCTGTCACCGTACTCCGGATTGCCAGCCAGACGAAAGACGATTCCGATCAGCTCCACGCGGGGATCGACCGTCACCTCGATGCCTCCCGCAGCGGTGCTTGTTTGTCGTGACATCTCGCCACTTGCGAAGACGGATGTGGACAGGACCAGGCTGCACAGGAGGATCGAGACAGAGAGGAGCGTTCGCTTTTCGTTGTGGACAATGCGCTCGATTTGCGGTCCGCTTTGTGGCTGCTTCATGATGGACCCCTTTCGCGTGATTTCCCGTGTAGGGCACCTCTTTGGTGCATCCACATTTGTAGTCGTGGACGAGAGGAAGTATTTCCACGTTTCCAGGGACGTATCAGGAAAATATCGGCGAACCGCAATGTTGGTGTCAACGCCGGGGCCACGGGAAAGACGCCGATTTTGACGGCGACAAGGGCAAAGGGCACAGCTTATAATGTGAACTTCTGCAAAATGGAGATCAGGCTTGCTTTAGGAAGGAAAAATCTTCTTCGTGATTTTTCCTCCCGAGAACGTGAGTGCTTTGCGCATGGGGATATAAGCCCATTCTTCAAGGAAATCACACCAACGATTTCCTTGAAGAATATGAGCCTAATCTCCATTTTGCGAAACTCCTGTTATAATGCTGGCGTGGCGAGCTTGATGGACTACACGCGTCAGTAGCAACCTGTTTTTGAGAAGGAGCTGAAAATGAAGAAGATGTTGGTTTTGACGATGTTGAGCGGCGTTCTGCTGCTGTCCTCGTGCAGTCAGACGGTCTCGGTTCCGCCGAAGACGCACCCGAAGGCGTCGCAATGGCAGGATTTGTTTGCCCCGGATTTGTCGGACGCGCTGTATCCGGCGGGAGTCTGGACGTTCGAGGACGGCGTTTTGACCGCCAGCGAGGACCAGGTGATCTGGACGAAGAAGGATTATGACAATTTCATCGTCGACCTGGAGTTCAAGACTGACAAGGGGACCAACAGCGGCGTGATCGTCTACTGCACCGATATGAAGAACTGGATTCCGAATTCGGTCGAGGTGCAGATCGCCGACGATTATGCCGAGCAATGGGCCAACAGCCCCAAGACCTGGCAGTGCGGCGCCATCTTCGGCCATCTGCCCGCCTCCGAGAGCATGGTCAAGCAGCCGGGCCAGTGGAACCGCATGACCGTGACGTGCCGGGACCAGATGATCTACGTCATGCTCAACGGCAAGCCGGTCACCGAGATGAACATGGCCCTGTGGACCAGCGCCAAAACGAATCCCGACGGCAGCGAGATTCCTTCGTGGCTGAGCACGCCCTTCGCGGAGCTTCCCACGCACGGACACGTCGGCTTCCAGGGCAAGCACGCCGGCGCACCGATCTACTTCCGGAACATGAAGATCAAGGAAATCGACTGACGCGAAACGGATCGATTCGCATGTGGGTAACACGGATTAGGAGAAATTCTCGCAGGACAGGACTTCGTAATCCTGAGCCGGAGGCGAATCCCGGCGCGCCGGGATGGCCTGAAAATGGGGAACTTCCTCCGTGCTCAGCCCAGATCCTTCACTGCGCTGCGCTTCGTTCAGGATGACAGGCTCCGCAGAGGTTGGTCGCAATCCGCATAACCGGCAGAGGATAGAGACAAGGCCTAACGGCGTGCCATCGGGCGCCTTTTTTTGCGCGCGGATAGGTGCGAGGTCTGTTTCGTGCGACTGCATTCACGAGGCAGCTCGTTCGGGAGGCCGCGCGCGGGCCAGACGCAGCGTGACGAGGCGGTAGAGCACGGCCAGGATGAAGGTAAGGGCGATCAGCAGCCCCAGCTTCCAGGCGATTGAGGTGGTGAGGCGCTCTGTATGGGCCGACCATGCCCCGGCGTTGGCGGCAAGCTCCTCATTCAGCTTTCGGATCTCCACGGCCGCTGCGGTGATCGTGCGGGCGGTGGCGTTCAACTCGGCCATGTCGAATTTCGACGGCGCGTTCGCGTCGGGAGACGAGGCCGGCTTCTTGAGCGTGCGGCCGATGGATTCGACGGTGGCCTGCCACGCGCCGGCTGTCTCGGCTACATCCTTGGACGTGACGCTCAGCGCGCGGGCCGCGGCTTCCACGCGTTCGATCAGCGTGGCCAGGGCCTCACTTGTGGCCTGCGTCTGCGTCAACGTTTTCTGCAGGTTGGCCTGGTTGGCGTCCACTTGTTCCACGAATGTCGAAAGCTCGGCGCGGATTTGGGCGGGAAGCTTCTCGGCGGTTTCGGTCAGCGCGGTACCGCTTTCGGCGATTCGTTCGAGACTGGTCAGAAACGACCGAGTCATTTGCGTCTCTTCCAAATCGTAGAGCAGCAGGAGCATCTGCCAGCGCGCCGATTCCGGGAGTTCCTCGACGATGTCGGAGAAGCGTTCGGCGGTGTTGGAGAAATCGCGAATGGCCGCCGAGCCCCGGTCCACCCCCTCGATGGCCCGGAAGGGCGCCAACGGCAGATTGACCACCGTCTGGACCGGGCCGGGGGTTCCTTTCTTGACCTCGCTGGCATAGGCGACCGTCCGGGAAAACGCGCCGCGTATCGGATTGGCCTCGGCAAACGCTTTGAGATCGCGCTGCGTCTGTTCGAACATGGAGGTTTCCAGGAGCGTTCGAGCGATCCTCTCGATCTCGGCCTGGATGCGCCGGGCCGTGGCAACGGCCACTTCCTGGTGGCCAGCGAAAAAAGCGCTGCCTTCACCAGACTCCAGGTAAGCAGTCATGCGCAGACTCAGGGCCCAGGCATCGATGAGAGCCACAAGCGGATCGTCCTGTTCGAGAAGGGTATGCAGCGCGCCGATGCAGCGAATCCGCCACAGGAGCGTCAGCCTCTGGACCTTGGGATCCGGCGCGAGCGTGTCGAGCTCGGCGGCGCCCTGTTTGAGGCTCGTGACGAAGAAGTCCTCGAAGCGGTTGAGCGTGTCGCGCAGCTCCTCGCGGGAGAGTTGAGTTTTGGGAAGGGCCGCGCCGGTGCCCACAACGCGTCGGGATCTTGACGCGCAGCCGGTCACGAGCAGCGTCGCCAAAGCGGCGAGCCCTATCCACAGGGCAATCCGCCACAGGCTCGCAAGATTTTGGCAGTTGTTTTGCATGTCATTCATGTACGCACGCCGAAGCACGCAGTTCAGTGGCTTCACTCCCTTTGACGACCGGTTCAGCGAATTCGTTGGGTCGTGCGAGGAGGATGCCGGGCTGACGCAATCGCGGAGTGTGTGTGAAGATATCCTGGCGATTGCAGACTACGCCGTAGAAAGGCGACTGTGTCACGCCTGCGCGGGAATGACAAGGAATGTTGCCATTGAGGACGGCTGGCGCACCGGAGCCGTAACGCCCTAAAATCTGCACAGCCCGGGCGCCGACCGCCCCGG
>Ga0272442_10010496_pt1 | contig 11413 bp, 9 predicted proteins | sample SSMForm2O_FD_200262 | JGI IMG/M metagenome (GOLD analysis project Ga0272442, IMG submission 200262) | Marine sediment archaeal communities from Little Sippewissett salt marsh, Falmouth, MA, United States - SSM-Form-2O | ecosystem: Environmental > Aquatic > Marine > Wetlands > Sediment ...
CGCCAAAGTGGTCTTGCCCACCTGGCGCGCACCTACAATGCCCACAACGGGGTGCCGCTTCAATAGCCCACGCACCGCCTGGACCTGTGCTTCTCGCCTTATCATGGCGCCCATTTTACCTTGAAATATCTGTCCAGTCAACTGAATATTCAAGGATGAATCGAATGCTCTGATTCCCTGGCCCGCATGGTTCACGGTGGCAATGACACGGGACCGGGCTATTGGTCGTCGCAGCCTCCGGGCTCGGGGCAGAGGTCTACGGGCTCGAGGAAGGCCGTCTCGAAGGCGTCGAGCTCGACGTCGAAATCGACGATCATGGCCTTGGCGCGGTCTGGGCCGAGGTTGGCGGCGACGCCCGTCTTGCGCAGCTTGACGCCGAGGATGTTTTGCGTGCCCGCTGGGAACAGCAGGCGGCTGCGCGCGGTGGCGGCTCGGAGTTGGTTGGGCATGACGAGCAGCGCGCATCGGCTGAATTCCTGGCCGGCCTCGACGGGCCCAAGGTCGGTGAGGTGATTGGCGACGATTTCCTCCTCGAGCCGGGCTCGTTCGTAGGCGTTGTTGTCGCGGTACGCGATCGCGTCTCGCGAGCCGACGACGCCGAAGCGATTGTCGATATTGAGCCACTTGGTCTCGAGTGAGAGAAGGCGGGGCGGTTCCTGCGAGGCGCCGGTGAGGGTCTGCTGGCCTTTGGCGTGATACAGGGTGCGTTGGTTTGGTGCGATGCCGGGTGCGTCTTCGTTGAGGATGGCGAGGGTCGCCGTGGCGACTTCTGTAACCGTGACCTGTTCGCGGGCCACGAGCCGTTCGAGATAGATGACGGCTGGACCGGGCAGGGAGATCATGGCCAGCCACTGCTCGACCTTGCCCTGGCAGCGGCCAAAGCGCGCCGTGACGGCGAAGCCGTTGTCGGTCGTATCGACACGGTGCTCCTCGAGCGCTGGCGGCGTGTCCTCGATTCCCTCGCACTGGATGCGGCCGACTAGGCCGCGTTCGGACGGTGCCGTGATCCAGGTGTTGTCGAGGGTGCGGTCTTGTGGATACACGAGGCCCATGGCGCCGTTGCGCCAGGCAAAGGAGGCGAACTTCTCGGTCGTTCGATGGGTGACGAAGCCGCCGGCGGTGTAGTGGTGGACGCCGGACTGGCTGCGGACGAAATCGTCCGGGGCGCTCGGGGAGGGGCCGTCGCCCGCGATGCGGTGCAAGAGGTAGAGCTCGGCGTAGCGGCAGAACAGCTCCTCTTCGGCGTTGGCATAGTTGAATTCTCGGGGGTCATACGCGCGCCCGTCGAGGAAGCGCCCGTGCATACGGGCGAAGAACCGGAGCCCGGCGATCTCGAGGTATGCGGCGTCCGGGTCGTTGCCCAGCACGTTCATGAATCCGGCGAACATCAGCGGCACGTCGTGGCGATGGGGCCACCAGTCCTGGCCATTGACGTAGTAGCACGAGCCATTTGCCGCGACCACGCGCTTGAATACGGCGAAGGTTTCGCGAACGTTGTAGGAGGCACTATCGGGCACGGGCAGGCCGGCGCCTTGATAGAGCAGCGCGTTGCGCAGCATGAGTGAGCCGCTGGCGAGGTAGTCGGGGTGAACGCGCCCGTGGTTCTCGATCGTGTAGTCGTCGTGGATGGTCACCGCCGTAATGCGTTTGGCGGCGGGGTGTCCGTCCACGACCCGCGCGTCGTTTTGGTCGGCCTCTCGCACGAGCGCGTTGATCATGTAGACGATGGCTTGCTCGTGCCACGTGGCGTGATTCGGGTGGTCGGGAAACATGCAGTCGGCGAGGGCGAGAATATCGGAGTTCCAGGCGTTTTCCTCGGCCTTGGTGTCCTTCCACAGCCCGGAGGGCGGGGGCTGTTGCAGGAATCGGTCGGCCTCATGCGCGACCATGCGGGCGACCATGACTCTCAGGTCGTCATCGAGCCCGTCCCAAACCAGCCACGCGGCGTGACCGGCTATCGCGGCCCAAAAGGCCGACTGCCATTGGTCGCCCCAGGGCTTGCCGTCGCCGGTAGGCAGGAAGTTGGCGGTGTGGGTGAGGGCCAGGTAGCGCAGCAGGCCGTGCAGATCGGCGGCGGCCTTGTCGCGCGGCGCGCCGGTGACGGCGCGTTCGTAGGGTCCGGCGAGGGCGGCGGCATAGCCGAGGGCGACGGTCGCATTCTGGCGCACGGCCAGTTCGGTGTGGTCGTCGCGTTTGTGATAGCGGCACGCATCGGCCTGGGGCCAGTCGCGCATCTGCGGCTGGGTGAGTCGCACATAGTCGAGCAGGCGCTTGTGGCACACGCGCGAGAGGGGCGTCTCGGGGCCGAGATCGCCGTGCGGTCGCACGCGGAAGGCGCCGCTCAGCTTCGGCCGGTCGCCGGACAGCAGGGCTTGATATGGCGGCGTGGGGGCGACCGGGGGCTCCTGCGCGAAGGCGTTCGCCGCGATCCAAAACACAAGGAGCACAGTCGACGGGGCTTTCATTCCAGATTCCTCTGCTTTCGAGTGACGTACGATAGCGGCTTTGGCCGCATGCAGGCAAGTGGCCGCCGTGCCTGCGAGGGCGCCGGCCAGCGGACTTGCCGGTCCTCAATCGCCCTGCGGTGACAGTAGGGTCACGTCTTGGCGTCTTCTCGGTGGATCGACATCGAGCGTAACGATTTGGCCATCGCGCATCGTGCCTCGGATGGTCGTTTTGAAGGGGGCGTGGAGTTTGAATTCGATGTCCCAGGCCTTGGGCCAGGCGGGAAACAACCGGATCGCCCGGCCGTGGGCCTGCACCAGCATCGTCTGGAGGGCCTTCAGGCCGTTGCCGCCGTGGTCCTGGTCTGGAATCCAGTCGAAGTTGGGTCCCCAAAACGCGGGGAAGCGGCTGCCGGGATGCTTCTCGGCGAAGCGCTTGGCTACGTACTCGCGTGCCGTGGCGGCCAGGCCGAGAAATGCGGCCTGCGTATCGTCCTGGCGCCACCCATTGTGCCCTTTCACTTCGCGATGCTCGAAGGTGCGCCGGGCCAACTCGAGGTCGGGCTTGCCCACGCCGTACACGCGGTAGGGAAACACGGCATAGAGCTCCGGATTTTCCGAGTTGGACTTGCCCCCGATGAGTTCGGCCGCGGGCGCCAGTACGCGCTCACCTGCCAGGTCTCGCGTGGGCATAGGCGGGAGTTCGGCGCGCAGGCGCTGCCAGGTCGCGCGCCGCCGTTGGTCAACGGCATTTCCGGGCAGTGCGCACAGCCCGTCGATGACGAAGGCGAGTCCGGCGATTTCCGGCAAGGGGTTGACGGCCTGGTGCCAAGTCTCGAGGCTCTGGGCAGGTTCGAAACGGATATGGCCCGTGTCGTCGCGGGTGTAGTGGCGGTCATAGAACGTGAGAACGGCATCGGCCATGGGCACGAGCGTGGCTCGTTCGAAGTCGTTTTCTTGGGTGAACGTACAGTAGTCCAGCATCAACGCGAGCAACTCGAGGGCGTTGGAGAAGTAGTGGCGGATGTAGGTATTGTCGACGTGCGAGGCGGGCTTGCCCGAGCGTTCCCAACCGTAGTTGTCCGTGGCGTACGCGCCCCAGAAGTACATGGTCTCCGGGAAGAAGGCGCCGTCGTGGCCGAAGTAGGCTTTGGCGCGGGCCTGGGCAAAGGGGAGGGCGTCGCGGAACATGGCGAACAGCGGGCGCATCATGTCAAAGTCGCCGGCGGCAAGCATGGGCCAGTAGACGAGCCGGGTGTTTTGGAACCAATACGGCCCGCCCCAGTTGCGGTAGTCAGCGTCGAAGGGTTTGCCGGGCTCGCGCGAGTCGACCGTGAAGATCGTGCCGTTGAATTTGATCGGATGCGCGCCGCGGCCGGCGCAGGCCGTGATGAAACGCTGCAACGCATAGCCGCGCGAGACTGGCTCGGCGTCGGGCGCGCCCGTGATGCGGATCCAACTGCGATTCCAGAAGCCGTCCCACCAGGCGCAGTGTGCGTGGTAAGCGCCGCCCAAATCCACCTGGCCCGTTTCGGCCGACAGGTCCGCCAACTGCTCACGCCACTGGCCGGGCGTCTCGGTTTGCGCCGTCAGGCAGTGGACGGCCATTCGGAAGCGCTTCGCGCCTTCCTTGGACTTCAGCGTTGCGGCATCCGAGCCGGCCAGCCCTTCGCCTTCGATCAGCCCGCCGAAGGTCCGGTGCTCGAGCGGGTCGGCGGCTTGGGCAATCCAGGTCTCCATGCCCTGATGTCGAAGGGTCTGGCCCCAGATCGACCGCTCGTTGCGGTGATACCACACGATCCGGTCTGTCTCGCCGGGCAGGACGACGTCCGCAGAGACGAGCACGGGATCGGGCGACTTCATGAGTCCGTAGGCGCTGAAACGCTCGTCGTCGGTAAGCGCACGCGCCTCGGTGCGCCAGGGCTCGAGCGCGACCGTCGCTTCGGCAGGCTCCGGCGTGTCGACCTCGACGCGTACAACGGGCGCGTTGGCGTCGACCCAGATCTTGAGAGTCGCCCCGGAGCCCTCGATATCGATGCACGCGTGGCGCAGGTCCAGCGTCTGCCTAAAACGCGCGCCCTCGGCAAAGGGACTGGGCGACAGCGCAAGGCGCACGCGGCCGAGCTTGAGCAGCCGCGCGTTCTCGGACCAGGCGTCGGTCTTCGAGATGTAGAAGAGCAGGTCGCCGTTCTCCTCGACCCACGCGTTCACGCCCACGTCCCCGTTGCCCAGAGGCATCGACCCGGCGGAATCCCTGCTCGGTGTGTCCCAAACGACGTTGTACTGGTCCATCGGGCACTCCTCACCCTGTGCGCCGGCCGGTAACGGATTTATCACGAAGCCTGAGAGGGCTGCGAGCAAGACGACGGCACGTGGGGCTTTCACGAGGGTCCTCCTTCGTCAGGTGTCGAGTCCAGCTTGCCTTGCTTCTTCCATTTGGCCACGGTACGCGCCCGACGGACGCGCTGGGCGGCGCGCACGGCCGCCAGCCACCCGGCGATTGGCCGCCCCGCCGGCAGCATGTGCGCCAGGAACGGCCCGAGCAGATCGTCGCCCAAGAGGTCGCAGAAGGAGTCGTAGAGCTGCACGTGGTTCTTCATGCGACGCTGCTCGGTGTAGGGCTGGTCCAACACAACGCCGTCGAGGTCGATGAAGCAGAATGACGCGCCGTGCCGGGTGAAGATGTTCTTGCCGGACAGGTCCGTGTGGAAGGCGTCGGCGGCAGTGAGTTCGTTGACGGCCCCGGCCAGCCCATCCAGGAACGCACTGATGGTCTCCTGGGAAGCGCGGTTCGCGGCCAACTCGGCGGCGTGTTGTTCGACGTTGCGGAAGCCGGCCAAGAACTCGCTGACTACGGCGTTGCCGACGATGATGCCCAGGCGTCCTTGCTCGACGTAGGCCACGGGGCGCGCCACGCCCACGCCGCGCCCCCCGAGGCGATTGGCGGCCCGCCAGGCGGCGCGATAGCGGTTCCGGCGAAGCGTGTGTTTGAGCGGGCCCAGACCGCCTTGCAGGCGGCTTTGCTTGACCACCCACGGCCCCACTCTTTTGGTCACGGTCTTCGGTGAGACCTTGAGCATCTCGCCCGGGGCGGCCAAGGCTTCGAGGACCGCATCGAGCGGCACGTCGCGGCGTAGGTGGACGGCAAGCGCGCCGCGGCGCTCGGTCCGCACATCGTCGTATGTAGTCAGCGACGCCATGGGAAGTCGGTCACCTCGTGGCCAGGTCCGCCAGCTTGCCCTTGGCCCGATAGACGCAGCCCACCCAGTGCGGGAGGGACTCGTCGCCGTAGCCCTCGCATATCAGGCGGAAGTAGTCGGATGTGAGCCCGTTCTTCTCGATCGATCTGCGCAGGCGGAAGAGGTTTCGCGCGCGTTTCACCCGATCCAGGGCGGCCCGCCGCGTGGCCTTGTCGAAATCAATGAGATACGGGCCCTCGGCGCCCACCAGGATATTGCCCACCTGCAAGTCGGCGTGAAAGACGCCCCAATCATGCATACGCCGGATGAGGCGCCCGCTCTCGCGCAGCACGGCCCCGTCGCCCGGGCCGTGCAGATCGAGGTAGGCCAGCAGGTCCACGGCATCGACCTCGCCCGTGGCAATGGCGCCCCTCAAGCACAATCCCCGGCGCTCCCAGACCGCCCCCAAAGGCACGGGGACGGCCAGCCCGTCGTCGTACAGCCCGGCGTGCAGCCGAAGCTCGCGCAATGGGCGGTTGCGCAGCACGTATGCGTCACGCAGGACCCAGCGAAACACGCCGCCGCGCAGGTACCTGCGGATCAGGCCCGTACCGCCAGAGTACGAGAAGCGCGACAAGGCCCCCCGCCCGCCGAGCCCCGCGGGCTTGCAGCCCCGCCCTTCGAACAGGGCCGCCGCGATAGCGTCGGCCCATTGCGCGCGGACCATGGCGTGCTTGGTCTGGTGAGATCTGAAGACGAAGTCCCGGAGCATCCTTCCCAATCCATGCGGCGTTCCAAGTCCCCAATCGGGAATCGAGAATTCCTAGATTCTTGGGCGGCCGATATCGGCGAGGGCGATACGAAGCTGATCACAATCCGTGAAGCGTTTGTCCGGGTCTTTCTCCAACATCCGCATAATGAGGTCGCCTAAAAGGGGCGGGCACTTGCGATTTACGACGGCGGGACTGTCGGGGACGACGTGCAGGTGGCAGTTGTATAGTTGCTGCAGGTTGTCGACCGGGAACGGAATGCGCTCCGCGAACATGAGGTAGAAGGTGATGCCCAGTGAGTAGATGTCGCTTTGCGCGGAGGCTTTTCCGCCGCGAATGAGTTCGGGGCCGATGTACATCGGGGTGACCTGCTCGTGCAGACTGGAATCGAATAGCGACAGGATGAAGCTGTTGCCGCAAAGCGAGTAGTCAACGAGCTTCACGACCCCCTTGCGCGTGAACAGGATGTTGGAGGGTTTGAGGTCGTGGTGGGTTGTGTCTTGCTCGTGGAGATATTGCAGTCCGTTGCAGATTTGCGCGCAGATGACCAAGCGCTCTTGCAGGTTCCACGGGCGATTGGCGAGGTACCACTTCAGGTCCGGCCCGTCCACGTATTCGAGAACCAGGCATTCCCCTTCATCGCCCTGGATGAAATCGAAGATGCGCGCCACGTTCTGATGAGCGAACTTGCGGAACTTGGCCACGCTGCGCATGAAATCCCGGAGATGAAGACGGTTCCGGAAGAACGAGGCATAGAACAGCTTGAGCGCCACGACGGTTCCGCTGTCGGGATCGATGCCGCGGTACACGATGCCCGTTCCGCCTTTGCCGAGTATCCTGTCCAACTTGAAACGGTAGAGCTTGGGCCGGTCCGGAGTCTGAGGTCGCTGGCTCATGCGTTCCGATTCCCTTACTGCAAGCCGATGTCTGTATTGAAGGCCTTGGCCGTCCCTGGGCTTGGGGCCGCCTAGTCCAAGTCGAGGTCCACGGCCGGGGCGTCGGCCCACAGGCCGTCCAAGTCGTAGAACTCTCGGGCCGCCTCGCGGAAGAGGTGGAACACGATGTCGCCGTAATCAATGACCAGCCAACCACCCTTGGTGGTGCCTTCGGAGCGCAACGGCGCGACGCCGACCTCCTTCATACCTTCCCTGACTTCATTATACACGGCCTTGAAATGCGGCTCGCTGGAGGCCGTGCACAGCACGAGGGAGTCGGCCACCACGGTCAGGCCGCGGAGGTCGTATGCGCGGACGTCTTTGGCTTTGCGTTTGGCGCATAACGCGCCGATTCGCAAGGTGTTAGGCAGAAACGCCGGCTGCGAATCGCCGCCCTTCTTTCTCAGCTTCGGCATCCGAAATCCTGCTTGCCCCCCTCTTGAGTCCTTCGTGACATTTATTCGAGTTTCCCTTTCAGTATCTCGGAGACCAGCTTCGGATTTCCTTTGCCCTCGGTAGCCTTCATGGCCTGCCCCATGAGGAATCCGAAGGTCTTCTTCTTGCCGCTGCGGTAGTCGTTGACCGGCCCGGGATTGTCCGCCATCACCTGCTCCACGACCGCCTCCAGTTCTCCAGCGTCACTGATCTGCACCAGCCCTTTCTTTTCCACGAGCGCCTTGGGCTCTTCGCCCGTGGCCAGCATCTGGGGCAGAAGCTCCTTGGCGATCTTGCCGCTGATGGTGCCGTCCTCGATGAGGGCGATCATCGCGGCGAGTTGAGCCGGGCCAATCTTGCACTCTTCGATTCGGCACTTGGCCTCGGTAAGCAGCGCTTGCAGGTCGCCCATCATCCAATTGGCGGCCTGCTTGGCCGGCGCCCCAGCGGCCACGGCCTCCTCGAAGTAGTCGGCCGTAGCACGCGAGGCCGTCAGGTTGCCCGCATCGAAGTCGTTCAACTCATACTGCTTCTGGAACCGCGTAAAGCGCGCCTGCGGCAGCTCGGGCATGGCGTCCCGAATCCGGTCCACCCAGGCTTCGTCCACCGCCAGCGCCGCCAGGTCCGGCTCCGGGAAGTAGCGATAGTCGTGGGCCGATTCCTTCGAGCGCTGGGATACGGTGATTCCGCGGTCGGCGTCCCAACCGCGCGTCTCCTGGGCGACGCGGCCTCCCGATTCCAGGACTTGGCGCTGGCGGGCGACTTCGAACTCGATGGACTTGTGCGCGCCGCTGAAGGAGGCGACGTTCTTGACCTCGGTCTTCGTTCCCAGTTCGGTTTGGCCTGGGGGGCGGATGCTGACGTTGGGCTCGGCGCGCAACGACCCCTCCTCCATATTGCAGTCGCTCACGCCCAAGTACTCGAGGATCTGCTTGAGGGCGGTCAGGTAGGCGTGTGCCTCGTCGCCGCTGCGCAGGTCGGGCTCCGATACGATCTCTAGCAGGGGCACACCGGAGCGGTTGAAATCCACGCCGCTGTCGCCTCCGCCCAGGGTGTGCACGTTGCGCGCGGTGTCCTCCTCGATATGGGCGCGCGTGATGCCGATCCTCTTGCGTGCGCCGTCCACATCGATCTCGAGCCATCCGGCGCGGCAAAGCGGCAGGTCGTACTGGCTGATCTGGTAGTTCTTGGCCAGGTCCGGGTAGAAGTAGTTCTTGCGGTCCATCTTAGACCACGACGCCACCGTGCAGTTCAGGGCCAGGCCGACCGAGATCGCCTTGTCCACCACGGCACGGTTCATGACCGGCAGCACGCCCGGCATGCCTAGACAGACCGGGCATACGTTGGTATTGGGCGGCGCGTTGAATTCCGTGCTGCATCCGCAGAACACCTTGGAGGCGGTGCTCAACTCGACGTGCACTTCCAGGCCGATGACGGCTTCGTACTCCATGAACTCCTTCTCAAGCGCCTTGCCGGACACGTCGCCGTCGCTCAGACCTCGCCGCCGGTATCGAGAATTCGAGGTACAAGGAAATACTCCCCGTCGGTCTTCGGCGCGTTCTTCAGGGCCTTGTCGCGCTCCAGGGACGTCTGGGCAACATCTTCGCGGAAGACGTTGGTCCTGGGTACCGCGTGCATCGTCGGCTCGACCTGCGACGTGTCCAACTCGTTCAGCTTGGCCATGTGGTCGAGGATCGCCCCTAACTCCTTGACGAGCCGTCCCTTCGTCGCCTCATTCGGTGCCAGATGCGCCAGCGAAGCTACGTATTGCACGTCATCCTTGGTGATATCGCCCATCCGGGGCGTCCTCCTCTTTTCACTATGATGGTACCACATTGAACGGCGCGGTTTGAAGCCGGCCTGGAGCTTCTGGCCGGCGAAGGCGTCCATATTGAATCTTCGCTCATGTTGTCCTATCATTACGGGCGCTCAGCGCGAAGGTCCTTCGTGGAGCATGCGCTGGTGTGGAGTCAACCACAGGTTCTCGAGTCTGAGAGGCGCGATGGCGCTGTTTGGTAAGAAGAGTAAGCCGGAGGAGTCGTCCTCCACGGCGGCCCTGGATGAGGGGCCGGCGGATCCGCGGCACGTCCAACTCGAATTGACCCACGTTGACCGCTACGAGATCATCGCGCCCATCGGCACGGGCGGCATGGGCACGGTCTATAAGGCCATTGACCGTCAGCGCGATCTCACCGTGGCCGTCAAGGTGCTCGACCGGCGCTACGACCTCGACAAGAGACGCAGGCGACGGGACTACCTCGGCCGCGAGATCATGATCGCCGCCTCTCTGGACCACCCCAACATCATCCGCATGCACAAGGAGATCATCGTGCAGGAGGACACCAACGGCAATATGCGCCGGTGTCTCCTGATGGAACTCGTCGACGGCCCCAACCTCCGCAAGCACATCAACGACCGCGACCTCTCCATCAAAGAGATGATCGAGGTATGCAAGAAGCTGTGCACCGGCTTGAACTTCCTGCATCAGCACAACGTCGTCCATCGAGACGTCAAGCCCGAGAACTTCCTGCTGACCCGGGACCTGACCTGCGTGAAGATCGTGGACTTCGGTCTGTCCAAAGTCACGGGCGGATGGCGCGCCTTGTGGGACAAAGAGGGCGGCGGCACGCGGCGCTACATGTCGCCGGAGCAGCTTGCCAAGAAGAAACTCGACGCCCGCAGCGACATTTTTTCGTTTGGGATCACCATGTATGAGTTGTTCACGGGCAGGCATCCGTGCTCCGGGGGGGACACGCGCCAGGTCCTGCGCCAATTGCGCAGCAGCAAATACCGATTCGAGTCGCCGTCCAAACTCAATCCGGAGATTCCCCGCGCCCTAGACAAGATCATCCTCAAGGCCTTGCGACGGAAACCGGGAAGCCGCTATCAATCGGTCGCCGAAATGCTGTTGGATCTGGAGCGCGTCGCTGAATCGCGAATCTGAAGCGCCTTGGCTCGGCGTAGCCAGAGCCGCGCTCAGGGCTCGATGTATGCACAAGACAGGGACTGTCCTCGCGAGTCTGCGAGCAGGCACTGTCCCGGTCTTTCGGCCACTGCGCCTAGCGCCCGTACGGAGATAGACAGTGCTCAGGCCCAAGAAAGATTACACGCTGCCGAAGATTATCGTGCTTGTCATCGTGATCGGTGGGGGGGGGTACGCCGGCCTCCACCTCGCTCGAGGCTTCAAGAAGACCTACTTCGGCCACATGGCCCAGGCGGGGGCCCACGAAGACCTCGCCAAGGCCCAAGACCTATGCGCACCCGACGCCACGCCCGAGGAGCGCGCCCAAGCGCGCGCCGTCCTTGAATCTGTGGCCGAACGCGGCCAGGACAGCCCGGCCACCTTCGACGCGCTGATCCTTCTGGCGCAGCTGCAGGAGCAAGAGGGGAAGACGGCTGAGGCCGAGGACTCACTCGAACGCGCCTACCGGCAGTTCCCCGAGCATCCCGACCACGCCGAAGCCGCCGTCGCCTACGCGCGACTGCTCGAGCAGAACGGGCGGACCGACCCGGCGGCCCAGGTCTATCTCGAAGTGTGCGACAGCGCCCCCCCGCAACTGCGCGCCCCCGCCTGGATTGGGCTCGGCCGCCTTGCCGAGACCGCGAGCGATCCGGAGACGGCGGCGGCCCTGTGGCGCGAGGCCCTTGGG
>Ga0272442_10010497_pt1 | contig 11411 bp, 5 predicted proteins | sample SSMForm2O_FD_200262 | JGI IMG/M metagenome (GOLD analysis project Ga0272442, IMG submission 200262) | Marine sediment archaeal communities from Little Sippewissett salt marsh, Falmouth, MA, United States - SSM-Form-2O | ecosystem: Environmental > Aquatic > Marine > Wetlands > Sediment ...
GCACAACCCGCCGACATCAGCGGCGCCGCGCCGTCCAACACCTGGCGCGATCCAAGCCGAGAGCAACACACGCTCGACACCTTCCGCTTCCACGCCCGGACCATGGTCGACAACATCGCGTCCTTCTGCCGGGTCGTCAAAGACACCAGCAAGGGCCGACTGCTCACCGGCGCCTTTTACGGCTACCACTATTTCGTCACCGATCCCCGGCGCGGTCACGGCGCCCTGCACCAATTGCTGGACTGCCCCTACCTGGACTATCTTTCGAGCCCGAACGCCTATCGTCGCGTGCCGGGCGAAGACTGGCCGCCCATGGTCGCACTCGATTCGATCCATCTGCATGGCAAACTCTGGATGGCCGAGAACGACACGCGCACCTCTGTCACGACCCTGCTCAAGGATCGCCGGCCCGAGATCTGCCCGCCCGGCCAATACGACAGCGGCGTCTGGCTCGGCCCGGCCGACATGGAGACCTCCGTCGCCCTGCTCTTCAAGAACACCGGACGCATGCTCGCCCATGGCTACGGCGGCTGGTGGTTCGACATGTGGGGCGGCTGGTTCAGCGCCCCGGAATTGCTCGCCGTCTTGCGAGGCACCCAAGAGCTGTGCCAGCGCTACCCCTTGCGCGTCATCCCGGAAATGCAGGCCCAGGTATGCGTGGTGGTCGACGAGGAACTGTGCTTTCACGATGCGAGCTTCGGCCGCCTGACCGAACAGATCCTCTCGAACCGCTACCCCCTGGCCCGGACCGGCGCCCCTTACGATCTCTATCTCCGCCAGGACCTGCCCGCCCTCGATCTGTCCCGCTACCGCATCCTCTGGCTGCTGGGCATCCCCGAACGACGTCAGACAGAATCGCAGCGTCTGGAGGCAGCACGCCAGGCTGGACTGTCAATCCTCTACACCGACACCCAGGGCACGCAACTCCACTGGCCCAACGATGCCAAACAGACGATACCCGCCAAGTTCCGCTGGACCAGCACCGAACTGCGGGCCCTGTGGCGCCGCGCCGGAGTCCATCTCTACAGCGACGCAGACGATGTCCTCTACGCCGGCCGCGGCTGGCTCTGCCTCCACTCCGCCACCGGCGGAACCCGGCAAATCCGCCTGCCCTTCACCGCAGAGGTAACCAATCCGCTCACACAGGAAGTGCTCCACCCCGCAACATCCACATTCCCGATCGATCTCCCCAAGAATGCGACCGTCCTCCTGAGAGTCATCCCCACCAGATAGCCCACCTGCCCTTCGAGCCGCTGGCCCCCTACTTTTTTTCGAAGCAGCCGCCCCGGATTGTGGTATCATAGGCTCATAGGCTGTTCAGCGCGAGATGGAGAAGCAGCCGCCCCGATACGGGGAACATCCGACCGATAGATACCGAGACCGATAGGTCTTGTTGATATCGCGCGCCCGGCCAGTGACCGGACGGCGTAGCGTCATCATATCATTCATACGAAGGGAGAGTGTAGTATGGGTACGTACAGTCGCACCGGCTCCCACAACATCGCGGGGGCAACCAGCTTCTTCGCCCAGCACGGCTATCTCGAAGTCCCAGACTTGGTCCAGTGGATGGCCACACTCCAGTGCGGGCTCTCCTGCGCGCACTGCCTGGCCGTCAGCAGCGAATCGGGCTTCGCCGACATGCCTCTGGAGAAGGCGAAGGCCCTGATCGACGAGGTCGCACAGATGGGCGTCGCCGAGTTCCTCGTCACCGGCGGTGAGCCCCTGGCCCGGCCCGATCTGCCCGAGGTCATCGAACACCTGGCCCGCAGGCAACTCAACTGGACCCTCAACACCGCCGCCCTGCCCGACAGGTCCCTGCGCGACGCTATCGCCCGACACAAGCCAGGCTTCGTCGCCGTCAGCCTCGACGGACCTCGCCAGGTGCACGATGCCTTTCGGGGCCGTCCCGGCGCCTGGGACGAGGCGATAGAGGCGCTGCGCTTCTTCAAGTCGCTCGGCATCCGCGTCTGCGCCGGCACCACCGTGACCACCCGCAACTACGATCACCTCGAAGAGACCTTCCACCTGGCCGCCGCCCACGCCGACCAATGGGGCATCCACCTGCTCGTGCCCGAAGGCCGGGCCGCCGCCCGACCCGACCTGTTCCTCTCGAAGCCCCAGCTCAAGAGACTGATCAAGTTCGTCGCCCGCAAGCGCCGCTACTTCCGCGTCGAAATGGCCGACGAGATCGGCTACCTGGGCTACCTCGAACCCCTGGTTCGCGACAGACCCCTTCTCTGCGGCGCCGGCCGCTCTCAATGCGTCGTCCTGCCCGACGGCCACGTCGTCCCCTGCACCACCCTGGACCGCTCCTGTAGCGCAGGAAACATCCACGAGCGCCCCCTGCACGAGATATGGGCCGATGGCTTCGCCGACCTGCGTACCTGGCAACCGACCGGCAAGTGCGGCCGCTGCGACTACGCCATCGCCTGCAAAGGCGGCTGCTGGCTCCAGCGCAAAGCCGGCAAGCAATGCTTCAAAGACGTCTGGCACGTCCCCGGCGCCCTCAAAACCGCCGCCGGCATCGCCATCTGCCTGGGCTCCCTCGCCGCCACCGAAGCAACTACCCAGCCGGCTACACCCCTCGAAGAGACAGCAACCCAAGCAACGCTCGCCGCCCCGGCCCTTGAACCCACCTACCTACCGGATCCCCTATATCTCGACGAGATCATCCTGAAATTCTATGTGGAGATGGCCGCCGGGCTGGAGATGGACAGCTCCACCACGTCACCGGTCGGCTGGACCAAGATGGACTGCAATGATGCGGCCTGCCAGTTCGTCACAGACTTCAAGGAAGGCATGCTACCCGAAGATCTGACCGAACGTTGCACCGCCGCGCGCAACGCCCTCGACACCGAACACCGGTCCCTGTCGCTGATCGCCCTGATCTGGAGGGCGGTCTGCGGCCCTCAGTTCGAGTCCGACAACACCCCAACGTACACCGAACAGGAGCGTCAGGAGATCCGCGACACCCTGGCAACACTCAAGGAGAAGGCGGACGCCTGGCGCCTGGAGATCTTCGCAGGTGAACTCGATTACTATCTGCGTCGCGGCAGAAACACGATAAACTACATGAATTCCAAGGCCGGCCCGCGCCCAGGGGACGCCGAGAGATATCCGCTGGAGAAAGACCTCAACAAGGAACGTTGGGGCGAGGGTATCTACCCGGACTCCCGCGAGGCAGCCGAGGCCTATTTCCTGGACCACTACTGTGCCGATCAGATGGATCTGATCTTCACCTTCTCCGGAACCAGTGAACTGATCCAATACACCGGCGAAGAGGTGATTGTCGTCTCCTCGCACATCGACGGCGTCAGCACAGGCCAACACACGATCGGCGTCTTCGACACGATCGCAGCCGTCGAAGATGTCAGCCTGTCCTTCGAGATCAAAGGGAACTTCAAACTCCAGCCCGCAAGAAGCTCAGATGAGGAGGCCCTGCTGAACGATGAGTACGTCGCCGACGACGATCTGAGTCAGACAGTCAAGGTAACCTTGTACGCCGGACACGAATACACCTATGTCGAACTGATCCAGAGGCTCTACCCCAGCAACAGAACCACGCTGTTGTCCATGGCCTGTGACTGGCTGCCCCGAGACGAATCATACATCTGGAACGAGACCGCCAAACTCGTCGTCGCTGTCCATCAGAACGGCGCGCTGCTCTGGCCGGCCTTTCGAGAGATAATCGAAACCGGCGGCACCTTCCAATTCGGAAATCGCACGCGCGGCATAGAAGACACGACCGAGATACAGTTGTCGCCGGAAGACGTCGCCCGGGCCATCCTGAAAGAGATCGACTTCTGGATGCTCTGATTGCCGGCCAATGGAGCGGCGGGCCCTCGCGAACAGACTGAGGCTTCTGCGTTAGCGAGTGCCTCAGGTGATGGTGCAGCGTCCAAGAATGGCTGGACAGGCCGGCGCTTGATGTGTACATTCACTGCGTAGTGACCACGTCACGCCTTGGAGAATCCATCGTGTTCAGAATACTGCTGTGCTTGTCACTTCTGGGCGTCTCGGGCGCGAGCGAGAGGCAGTGGACCGTGTACCTGGCACAGGACAAGCACCTTGATTACGGATGGTGCGGCTCGACCACCGAGATCGAGCTGCGCATGGCCGCCCTGGTGGACTACTACCTGGATGCCGCCGCGCAAGGGCAAGGACGCTGGAACATCGACGGCACGATCTGGGACGAAGTTTACCGCCGTCACCGGGGCCCGGCCGGCAGCGCGCGCCTGCGTGACGCCATTCGCCGGGGCCGCATCGGGTACGCAGGCAACTGCGCCGTCCTGCTCTGGGGCATCCTCGATACCGAGACCGCCATCCGCGCCTGCTACGGCGCGGCATCCCTGGAACAGGCAACGGATATCCTCGCCCGAACGGCGCTGGTCATGGAGAACCCCGCCATGACTTGGGGCGCTGCGAGCGTGCTGACCGAGTGCGGCTTCGACTTCCTCGGCCGGGGGATCTACTCGCTGCGAGCCAGAAGCTACAACCACCGCCGCGATCCCTATCCCCTCTTCTGGTGGCAGGCGCCCAACGGCAAGCGTCTCCTCGTCCACTGGGACCTCTACCAAGATACGAAGAGCTGGGGTGGCTACGCCGAAGGCTTTCGCCTGCTGGAACTGGCCGGCGTCCGCCCCGATGCCAGCCGCCTCCAGACGAGAGACGTCAATAACGACGCGGACGTCTTCGCCAAGAGAAAGGCATACATCGATGAGACCATCGCCCGCTACCAAGCCTATGGCGACGCCTTCCCCCTATCGAGCATTCTCCTGCTCGGCACCGACCACGACGGGTGGATCTGCACGCAGGACCTCAGCCAGTTCGTCGAGCGCTACAACACCGCGTCCGACGGTCGTATCCGCATCGTCGACGCGCGCTATCAGGATTTCTTCGAGGCAGCCGAGCGCGAGATTCGCGAGAAGAATCTCGATGTCCCGACCTTGACCGGCTCGTTCGGCATCTGTTGGGAGGAATGGGCCGCCCATCTGGCCGGACCGACCGCAACCTTCCGTCAGGCCCAGAGACTGCTCCGCCAGGCCGAGGCAGCCTATGCCGCCGAAAGGATGGCAGGACGAGCCGACCAAAGCAAAGCCCGGCAACTCCAACACGCTACGCGCCAGCTTCTGAAATTCGCCGAGCACGACTTTGGCGGGACCGACCGCCCTCGCGCCGCTATCTCGGCAGGTGTCCGCGCTAGCACCGCCGCACAGGCCATGGATATCGCCCGCGCGCTGGCCCCCAAGCTCACCACACGTCCGGCCGTGCCTGCGCACGCCTTCCAGCCGGAAGAGACAACGTTCACCTGGCGAGGCGGCCAGGTCGTATTCGATCCGCAGCGCTGCGCCGTCGTCTCTTTGACCGATGGCACCGCACAATCGTGGCTATCCCCAGGCCAAGGCCCAGCGCTTGGCGAATTCGTGCCCACCCGCTACCGCACGCGTGGCCGCCCGGACGCCGTTTTACCCGAGCCCCTGGCCCCCGCCGCCCCACTCGTGCTTGGCAATTTGCTCACGCGCCGCGCCGACCACGGCGTCGAGATCCTCGCCGCTTTCGAACGAGCAGGATACCAGGTCGAAAGCAAGTGGCTCTTCCACAGCGACCATTCCTGGATCGATGTCACCTACCGTTTGCAGGACGGATGGACGGACGATCCGCAGACCGTCGAGTTCTCCTTCCCCTTCGCCCTCGACAACCCGACGTATCGGTATGACGCGCCGGGCGCGATCCTCCGCGCCGGTCCCATAAGCGCCGGCGGCGACGATCTACCCGGGGCCAACCCCGAGTTGTACGCGGGCCTGACGTTTGCCGCCGCTGACGTCGGCGCTCGCACCGCCCTCGTCCTTGGGCCCGACGCCCTGCTCTGGCGCTTCGGCGCCGCAAGCGGCGCCCGGCTCACGTCGATGCCCATGATGAACCTGACCGCCAACGACCACCAGTTCGGCCAAGGCGGCTGGCGCGACTGGACGTTCCGCTACCGCATCGTCCTTCACGATGGCGCATTCGATCCGGTGCGCGCAACCTCGCAGGCACAACTGTTCGCCACGCGCCCCTTCATCCAAACGCCGGGCTGCCCATCGTCCATCCCCGGCCTGGACTCCCTCGCCATCGATTTCACCGGAGGCCCCCTGCTCGCCTTCAAGGTAGCCGAAGACGATCGCCGCCTCATCCTCCGCTTCTGGAACGTCACCGACCAAACGGTCAAAGGCTCGCTGAAGCTCTCACCCGCCTGGCCCCGCGCCGAACGCTGCGACGCCCTCGAGCGGTCGAAACAGCCCCTCGACGTCACCAACCACCGCGCCCACTTCACCGCCGCCCCCCGCACCGTCATAACCCTGGCTCTGCTGCAAGACCGTTGACCCAGACAACCACGGTTGGCCGCGGTGTCATTGAAACGAATGCTCAGGACCATTGCAGATCAGTTCAACGCAATGGTATCATGAGACACCGAGCGTGCGGGAGCCTCGTCTATGAAGCGGTAAGGAGCCGATCATGGTTGAGACCACAAGACGAAGCACAATCTTGCCGCAGCAGGACGCATCCAGTACCGTTGCCACGCGTCCCTATTCCGCCGTGCAGAAGCTGTCGCGCGTGGCCGTGATTCTGATGGTATGCCTCTGCGCCGCAGCCACGTCTGCTCCCTCACCGCCCTCCCTGTCCAATCGGATCACCGTGGCCGTCCTCCCCTTTGAGGACAGGACGACCGATCCGAACCTCGCGCCTTGGCGCTACGTCGCGCAGGGATTGTTCAAGAACCAGCTTGCCCACGTCAAATCGCTGCGCATTCGATCTGAGGAGGCCGTCCGCTACGCAATGCGAAAGACGGACCATGCCGCAGGCAATGCCATCGATCCCAATCGCGCCCGCACCATGGGCGAGTACATTGAAACGCAACGCATGATCTGGGGTGCCTTCCGTAAAGACGCCGACCAGTGGCGCTTCGAAGTCTGGATGCTCAATGTCGCAACCAACGAGCTGTCCGGCCCGTTCACGGCCACCGGTGCAGATCCTTTCGATCTGCGTGACACCCTCAACGAAAAGCTGCTCGACGAACTTCAGATCGCGCCCACGCAGCAGCAACGCCAGAAAATGAGCGAACGATGGATGTCCTCCGGCGAAGCGCTGGCCTGGTATGGCAAGGCGTACATGCTCCAGGAGCAAGGCCGGCCGGTCGCCGAGGTGGAAGCCTGCCTGCGCAAGGCGCTCGCGGAAGATCCCAACTCCGCCACGGCCTGCACCAGTCTGGCCGCTACCCTGGCCAACCGGGGAGACCTCGAATCAGCAATAGACCTGGTCCACCGAGCCTTGAAGCTTGATGACGATCACGCCGAGGCTCATGCCCTGTTGGCATACATCCTCGCCAATCAGCGGCGAATCGAGGAAGCCAAGGACGCCGCGCGACAGGCTTTCCGAAAAGACCCGGATAGCGCAGATCATCTCGTGCTCCTCGCCAGATTCCTGGCCCTGGAAGGCAAGTGGGATGAGGCCGCCGGGCTTCTCGAAACCGCCGTCTCCCTCGACCCGACGGACGCCGTGGCGCACGCCACCTTGGGCGAGGCCCACGCCGCCAAACAGGATGAGCAAAGCGCCCTCCGTGAACTGAAGGAGACCGTCGACTACATGCCCGAGCGGATTGCCGCGCTCAACGTACACATGAAGCTGGCCGAAACATACGAACGTCTGCGCCGCAACTCGGAAGCCGTAGATCACTACCAACAGACCGTAGCGCTGGCAACTCAATTGGGTATGGACCCCAGAATGGTCCAGGCTATAGCCGCGCGAGTCGACCGCGTCAAGAGTCTGCTGGCCCCCACCTTCATCGAAGCCGCCATACCGCCGCGCTTCACAGAGGTGCAGCTTGATGCGATTCTGACAGACAGACTCACCGCGCAGGAACAGCAAATGGTCGGCAACCCATTCTCATGTACCCAAGCCATGCGCTCCTGGGCACACGAACTCACCCGCGACGCAGACAGTGACATTGACAAGGCGCGCGCCATCTTTGAGGGCCTGGCCGGCAGGCGCAGCGCCGCGGGCCAGATGAGAAGCCGCACCGCGACAGAGGTCTTTGAAGCGTGGAACGATTCCGGCGTCCGTCTCGTCTGCATGGATCACGCCGTTCTGTTCGTGGCCTTGGCTCGGACCGTGGACGTCAACGCCTTCTTCGTCCAGGTCACGCGGGCCCCGGACGGCAAGGCCATGAACCATGCGTGCGCCGCCATCTTTGCGGAAGATCGCTGCTTGCTCGCAGACTCGTCGTATCGCTGGTTCGGGGCGCCGCACCAGGAATACGCCGTACTCGATGATTTGCAGACAGCCGCCTTCCTCTGCTTTCACAACCGAGCCGCAGACGCCCATCGACTGCCGGTCTACCGAGCGGGGCTCAAGCTCTGGCCGCAGTCCGTCTCCGGCAGGTTGGCGCTGGTCGGTCACCTGGCGCGAACGGAACAGACCGACGAGGCGCGCCGCGTGTTCGCCGAAGTCCCTGAACCGGCCTCCAAGGGATACGAAGCCTCGCAGTACTTCTCCGCAAAAGGCCTGCTGGCCGCCGTGGATGGTGATCTGGAACAGGCCGAGCAACTCACCCGCAAAGCCATTGCTCTGTGCTCTACGGAGGCCGGTCCCCATTTCGCCCTTGGCCAGATGTGTCTCAAACGAGGCCGCCTCGCGGAGGCACGTGCCGTATTTCGCGACTGTTTGCGCAACAACCCCGACGTGGTAATGGCAGGCCTCGCCCGGCAGCTTATCGTGCAAATCAATGAGAAGATCGGTTTCGATCCGTCAGCAGACGCCGCCACCGCCGAATCGATATCACGGTAGCCACCGCAACGCAGATTGCGCCGTCGTCGCAACCGGCCGATGTGCCGAAGGCCGGTAGGCGGCGTCACGACCGGTCGCCGTCGGGGCCGAACTGGTCCCGCATGAACCATAAGGGGCCGTCGTTGGGTAATCGGAATCGATCGGGCGACGAAGGCTTCTGCTGCTCATCGCGCGGCTCGGGAGATTTCTGGGCCGCCTCTTTCAGCTTCACCTCCAGCACGGCCACGTCGAACCAGTCGAGATGGCTACGCTCGTCTTTCGCCTGCCGGATCAATTCCTCCAGCACGTCGATTTCGCCGCCCTGCCCGTATCCGAAAATGAACAACTCGCCCGCCTTGTCGAGAATGAGATAGCGCGTCACGTTCTGCATGTTCATCCTCCCTGCGTTGCACATCAACGTCGTTGCACCGGATGATCCCACGAACCGCTTGGCGCCTACGCGTGTTCCTACAAGGTAGTGCCATTTCAGCGCATGAACGTAACGGGGCTTCTGCACGCCACAGATGATCGATACATGCAAAAGGAACCCGGGGGGATAGCCGAGGATCAAGCGGCCGGCTGAGCACAGTGAGGACCGACGTCATAACCGCACAGGACTGGCAAGGGAGTGGGCAAGCAATCGCGCACCGCTGCCGAACGGTCAGCGCTCGCCTTGCTCTCGCAGCAGGCGCCAGAGGACTTCGATGTTGCGATTCTGCTTGGCCCGTGACCACTCGGCCGATTGCCTCTGGTAATAGGTGCGAAACATCTTGTGCACTGTGAAACGGTCCTTGGCTTGTTCCAGAGTCAGGCCGTCCCGCTGGGCCGCCTGCATCCCATCGAGCATGACGCGGTAATAGTCCCGCACCTGAACGAGATCCCAGCGCGTCACGACCGGACCGTGCGAGGCAATCACATGATCGATCTGCACACCTTCACCCAGGAACCCGTTCAGCACAGCCAGATAGCGGTGCACGTCCGTCAGTTCCGCGCGTTCCGTGATGCCGGGAAGATGCCCGCGCTGATACACGATCGCCCCCGTGATCAGCACGTTCTCCTGCGGAACGTAGATCAGGATGTCCGACAAACTGTGGCCCTTGCCGAAATAGACCATCTCCAGCGTGACGTCGCCCAGATCGAGGGTGTGCCTGTCGACAAAGGTCATCGTGGGCTTGACAATGTCGTAACCTTCCTCCAGGTCTTTGATGTTCAATTCGAAGAAGCAAATCTCGCCTCGGACCCGGCGAGCCTGTAGGCCCCGGCCGGCGAACCGGGGCAGCGCGGTTTGCAGGTTCCGTAGCGTCTGCCTCTTGCCGTCCAGCGCCCTGCCCTTCCAGTCCTGGTTCGTCTGCGTCTCGATCAGCCAGTTCATCTCGTCGGGCAGATTCGCGTGGCCAACCACCGCGGCATCCTTGAACAGGCCGTTGCCGCCGGCGTGGTGCATATGGGCGTGTGTGTTGATGACATAGATCCAGTCGTCGCGCCCGAGCGCCTTCTCGAGTCTGGCCTTGATCGGCGCCATGATCCGCGGCGACATCTCCGTGTCGACGATCGCCAGTCCCTTCTGACCCTTGATTGCCACCAGATTCGTCCGGCCCGTACCCAGCCAATAGCCGATGACGACGCGATCCGAGAGGCGCTCGACCCGCACGAATTCGTCCGGGCCGCGCCCGCCCCCGCCCGCGAGCAGACACAGTGTCATGACGATATGAAACAACCCGGTCATCTCGATTCCTCGGGGCACAACCCGCCAAACCTGCCTGCTACACCTCAGGCCCTGCCCTCCCGTCTGACGTCACCGAGCTGGCCTGCACCTGGCGGTGTTATCCCGCGCGACACCACGAGGCGGCCCAACGATTTGTCTCGTGCCAGACTGAAACCCCGCAATGACGCGCCATCGACAACCGGGTGATTCGACGGGCCGGCTCTTACGCGTCGGCTAGATCGTAGCCGGGGCGATAGCGCTCCTTGATATAGCGCTGGGTGCCCGGCCCGTTGGTGACTTCCATATTCGGCCCGTCCCAGAGGATCTTGCGACGGGCCCGGACCGCTACGTTGCCCAGCAGGACGAATTCGGTCAGCCGAGCCGCATAGCTGAAATCGCTGCACGCGGCGGTGCCGCCCTTGCAGGCATCGAGCCAGTTGCGATGATGGCCCGGGCTGCGCGGCAGCGTCCTCGGAGGTACGCCGTACTCGCGCATCTTCGCTTCAGGAATGATGCGTGGCGAACGACTCCAGCCCCCCCCCATGATCGTCCCTTTCTCACCGACGATCAGGATGCCGTTGTCGCCTTCGCCGACTCGTCGCCCCTCCTCTAGTTCGGCCGGACGCGGTGGGCGCAGCTGGCCGTCATACCAGTGGACCGTCACCGGACCCATATCCCCGCGCGGGCCGAACTCCCAGACCACGTGATTGTTGCCGGCGATGACCTCAGCGTCCACGAAGTCGGTCTCGACGCATTCGACGCTAATCGGGTGGTCCAGCTTCAGCGCGGCAAACGCCGGTTCGAGGTTGTGTACTGACATGTCGCCGACGGCGCCGGTACCGAAGTCCCACCACCCGCGCCAGTTGTATGGGGTATAGGCGGGGTGATAGGTGCGCGGCGGCTT
>Ga0272442_10010498_pt1 | contig 11411 bp, 10 predicted proteins | sample SSMForm2O_FD_200262 | JGI IMG/M metagenome (GOLD analysis project Ga0272442, IMG submission 200262) | Marine sediment archaeal communities from Little Sippewissett salt marsh, Falmouth, MA, United States - SSM-Form-2O | ecosystem: Environmental > Aquatic > Marine > Wetlands > Sediment ...
AGTGGCGAGCTGAAGCAAGAGGAACTATCCGACGGGATCCGTCGGGGATTGAAAGAGGATGATCGTGAAAGCCAAAAGGTCAGGTTTGACAGTGGTCGAGATTCTGGTGGTCGTGGCCATCATCTCCCTTCTCGTGGGCATGCTCCTGCCGGCGGTCAGCAAGGTCAAGAACATGGCCAAGGAGGCCAAGCAGAAGGTGCAGTTCACGGCGATCGGCATCGGCCTGGCGACGTTCAAGAACGATTACGGTGACTACCCGCCTTCCGACGATAACACGTGGTCGGAAGACGCCGTGGAGATCGAGAATTCCTCCGGGGCGCAGAAGTTGGCCGAGGCGCTGTTGGGATGGGACCTGCTGGGCTTTCATCCCGATTCGGGCTGGCGGGCGGACGGGCGCAACCGGTGGTCGTATTCCGTGGATGGGAACACGCACGCAGCCGGGAGCTACTTCCTCTACGATCGAGCAAGCGACTCCGATATGGAGAAACGGAAAGGGCGGTACATCGACATCGATACGGCCAATGCGGTGCGACTGGGCATCACGGCCAATTACGATGGGCTGTTCGATCTCGGGACCATTGGTTCTCCCCTGGCCTCGGCGGCTGAGACATTCGTTCTGGGCGATGTGTTCGGCAAGGGCAAAGAGGTGCTGCTGGATGGTGTCCGACACAAGTCCGGTCTGCCCATTCTCTACTACCGGGCCGATGCCTCGGGCAAGCAGAGTCGGGAGGTGTACAGCTACAGCGACAACGACAACCTGGTGTTCACCAAGAACGAGACCGACAACCGTACTAAGGGGACGTCTGTCTCGGGTGGTCCCTGGAATCCGATGGCGGGGGCCGCGGATGTCTTCTACAATGGCATTCGAGACCCGCGGGCATCGACGACGGATTTCGATGTTCCGCACAAGCCGGATACATACATCCTGATTTCAGCCGGTATCGATGGTCTTTACGGCACGGCCGACGATATCACCAACTTCCAGCGTTAGACTTGCCTTTGTGATGCGTCAGCGTCGCGGAATGGATATGGCCAAGACCCGAAACAATGTCGGAGTGACACTTGTCGAGATGCTGGTCGTGGTGGGGATCATCACGCTGCTGGCCGGCTTTGTCGTGGTGCTTACCAGCCGGATGGACCATCAGAGCAAGGAACGCGAGCTGGCTGCGGTTTTCGTGCTGCTCAAGAGCGCCTTGATCGAGTATCACGAAGAGACCGGCACCTTTCCCGTGCCGGACCCGAACGTGGCCGAGGAAGACTACGACGAGGCGGAGGAACACGGGGAGCTGATGTATGAGAAGCTCGATTCCGTGGTGGCGTCCCGGCAGATTCTCAGGCGCGTTGACGCGTCGTTCATCAAGGGCGACGCGAGTGCCGACGATCCCTTGAACGTTTACGATTCGTGGGGAATGCCGGTCGACTATCTGTACGATCCGAACACAAAGAATTTTCCCGAGCTGCGTTCTGCCGGTCCGGATGAGAAATTCGATACGGCTGACGATATCAGCAGCAAGGATAGGTGATATGAAGCGTCGCACGCAGAGAACGAGAGGCCTGACCCTGATCGAGATGACCCTGGTCGTCGCGACGATTGCCCTGTTGGTGGGCTTTGGGCTGCCGGCTGTGCGTTCGCTGATTCACTCGTTCGAATCGGAGAGCGGTACGCGGGGCGTGATCAGCGCCGCCTTGAGCGCCGCCCGCGCGACGGCGGTCAAGAATCAGTGCTACGCCGGCGTGCGGTTCCAGAAGCGCTGCCGGTCGAAGGACCAGGCCAACCCGCTGGAGGGCATGGCGGCGGCCTCGCAGTACATGGTTTTCATCGTGCACGAAGAACCCCGCAATATGGGGGGACTGACCGTTGGTTTTCGGGCGGTGCTGGGGCGGGAGCCGCTGAAGCTGCCCGAGACGGTGGCGGTTGTTGACATTAGTGGAATCGATGACGATGAGGATATTGACGAGGCGGTGGAACTGAACAACATCACGGCGTTTTCGGTCATTTTCTCGCCTTCCGGGAAACTCGTCGTACATGACGTGCGCGTGAGGAATCGCGACGGGGTGTTTGAGCCGATCAACTACGGAACCCGGGGCGGCGCGGACTCGGGGAAGAACTCCTTCGACGATATCTTCAATTCGGTGGAGAACATCATCCCTCATTCCACGACGACGAAAGACGATGTCGGGATGCTGATACAGGACGACTATCCCGATTTGGGTTTGGATCGGGAAGCCAGCCGCACAAGTTTCGTGATCTGCGACCACGTGCGGCTGCGAGCGGAGTTCGAGAAGAAGACGGTGTGGTCGGAGTATCTGTCACTTCTGCCGGATGAGGCGGAGGTCTTTGTCAGTCCCTACACCGGATCGCTCATCTCATCGGATTGACGCAGGGCTATGAAACGGAATGCACGACAACATGGTTTTTCGCTGCTGGAGACGTTGCTGGCGGTCAGCACGCTGGCGATCGGCATGATCTTCGTGGGCGGGACCTTCCTGGCCGGGATGTATCTGGCGACGGTCTCTACGGAGCGGACGATCGCGACCGTGGCGACCGACGAGGCGCTGGCGAAGATTCGTTTGTACGGGCTGGACCTCGATGATCCGAACTCGGTCACGACCGGTGGGTTCGTTTTGTACGAGAACCTCCAGGATTTCCCGAGCGACGAGATGCTGTATCCATCGACCGATGCCAATTCCGTCCGGCAGTACTCCTGGGCGGCGCTGTGCCGGCGTATGGATCCGCAGAGCCGTTTGGTGCAGATCGCGGTGATGATCAGCCGGCAGGCCGGACCTAATGCGCGATTCTGGACGGTCCCGTCGGAGCCCGGCGAGACGGGTTTCGAGCAAGGCACATTGCCACGGCCGATCCGCATCAATGTCGTCCAGGACAGTGATGCCGAGGACGATGAGTTGACGATCAAAGACGGAGATGACGGCGATGACGTGGAGGAACACACGTTCGTCGCCGACGGGGCCGTCATCATGGATGACGCGACGGGGCAGATCTACCGCGTTCTGGAGCGGTACGTCGATCCGTCCGATCGGATCAAGCTGGACCGGCCCTGGGCGGGGGTGCCTTTGGGGTCATCGGACGGTGGTTGGGTCTGGGTGGTTCCGCGCCCGGTGGCGGGCGGACGTTCGCCCTTTGTGGCGGTATACCAGGAAGTCTTGAGATTCTAGAAGATTCAACATGCGCAAGGCCTTCACACTCATAGAGCTGATTGTCGCGTTAGGGATTCTGGCGGTTGTCCTGTCGTTTGCCGGACTGATCTTTCGCGTGAGCATCGACTCGCACCGGATGGCGCTGGCGAATGCGGAGATCATGCAGAAGCTTCGTGTCATCACGGAGCAGTTGGATTTGGATTTCAAGAACGCGCGATTCGAGTACGGCGGGCGAATCGAGGCTCGCACAACGACGTACACCATTGACGGCAACGATGTCGAAGTCAACTCCGATTCGATCGTCTTCTTTGCGAACGGGGATTTTCAGTCGACCGAGCAGTACGAGAATGAGACGATCGTGGGCAATATCGCGGTCATCTTCTACGGGCATCCTGATCCGTGCTCCTACGACCGGTTGCCTGCGCCGAAGGACCACGTGCTGCTGCGGCGGCAGACCATTCTGGCGCCGTACGCGCCCCCGGTCGGTTCGGATCCGAACGGGGAGTACTATCTGACGTCTCTGGAGCAGTGGCGCGCCGGGCCGCGGGGGGTGGACCTGCCAGAGTGGGTCAAGCGTCCGCTGATCGATGCCCACGACTTGAGGGCTCAGCAGCCCATGTACCTGGCCAGGGGCGTACACGATTTCACGATCTCCTACCTGGAGCAGGGCGACCCGGTGACGACGGAGGCGATCGACTGGCAGCGCCGGACCGACGACGAGTCTCCGAACATCAACCCTTACGCGTTCAAGTTCACGTTTACGCTGTACGATTCGCGGGGCATCATCCAGAAGGGCCGAACATTCACGCACATTGTTGTGGTGGGCAGGACGGGCGATCTATGAGAGCAGGGCGGCTGAACAATGGGACCCTTTGCCACGGAACAGAGGCCGGTTCGGCCCTGATCCTGACCGTGGTGCTGACGAGCCTCCTGGCAATCATCGGCGTGCTGTTCGTGATGGTCACGCGGATCGACAAGATGGGTACCGTGGCGACCTCGGAGAACCAGGAGTTGACGATGGCTGTCGATACGCTGGTCGCCGAGATCAGCGAGTTGCTGGCACAGGACGTGCCCGGGACGGCGAGCGGCCCTGAGTACTACGATTTCCCTGACGTCAACGACCCCTGGCTGGCGGACCTGGAGCCGTACTCCGACGGCGTGTACCGGTGGCGACAGATCAGCAGCATCGCGGGCCCGGCTACGAACGCCACGCGAGACGTCCTGATCCGGGTGATTGGCGAACGCGATCCGATTGTGGATATCAACGACGCCAACAATGTGGTGACCACAGCCGATGCTGATGGCGACGGTGTTGGGGACGCGCGGTGGTTTGCGATTCCGGGCGTGGTCTCGGGCAGAGGCCGGACGATCTACGGGGCCGTGCGCATCATCGACAATGGGGGAATGCTGAACGTCAACACGGGGTTCTGGTTCGATCCGAACCGGGCCGATTTATCCTTCTCCGACCCATCTTACACAGAGGCGTCGGACGTCGATGGGAGCAGTCCGCTGCAAATCAATACCATTGCCCTTGCGAATGGGTATGACCTCGGAAGCTCCAGTAGTATGAGCCACGCGGAGGCGCTGCTGGACGCCCGGGATATCGATCCGAACGATGACCTGTCGGACTATGAGGACGCGGTCGTCTGGGGTTATTCGCGGCGGGACCCCCGCAACCTCTTTGCGTCGTATGCCTTCACGCCGTTCGATTTGTCGGACGAACTGGAGCTGCGCTACCGCGGACTTATCAACCACGGCGGCGTCGATACCCGGGTTGAGAACTGGGGGCGATTCAGGGCCGGAGCCATCTCCACGCCCGTGGACTCCGGCGGACAGGAACTGGACAGATGGTTTGCCCGGGCCCGCGACGCGGGTGAACTCGATCCCAACTACGCCTATCGACACGTGGCGACGGCCTACAATATGGATCGCATCATCACGCCTGAGTCGTTCGGTGCGGGGTTGCGAAACAAGATGGTCAATGTTCATAACACCCCGAAGGTCGCCATCCACGAGGCCGTCCTCGCGGCGCTGTCGAAGCGTGGGCGCGACCCGGTGCAGGTCTGGGACCAGGCGGCCCAGATTACGGCTAATATTGTGGACTACATCGACGATGACGATGAGGTGACGACGGTTGACGGCGCCAGTGCGTCGGGTTCGCGGTATTTTGGCTTCGAGCGTCCCTGCATCTACATTTCGGAAATCGCGCACAATGCGGTCACGGATGGATTCGGCGTGGTGCATCGATCCTTCGCGGTCGAGCTGTACAAGCCCTACTTCGAGGATGACGATCCGGCCGACGAGCAGTGGCGCCTTGTCATCGAGACGGCCGGCACAAACCCGATCCAGCAGATCATTGCCTGGTCGGGCTCGAGGCGATTTCACGTCCTGCTGTTGGAAGACCCGTTGGCCGAGCTGTCCGGCAACATCTCCTTCAACGATCCCGAGGAGCCGGCCGATGCAGCGGAGCGGTTCGGATATGACCGTACCTACGCCAATCCGACGGTCCAGGGGTTGGGCGATCGGGGTTTTGGCGAGGGGGCGCGATTCTCCCTCGAACGGTGGGTGACCGAGGCGCAGGAATGGCACAGTGTCGACAACGTGCGTGTGGCGGACGACGGCTGGATGGCGCCCGATCAGGGTCCGCGCAGCACTCAGCGTGACATCTCACCGCACAGGTGCGCTCGGCGGCTGTGGACACCTACGGGGGTGACGCCAGTGGGGCTGGGCAATCGGGCCGAGCAGTTTTTTGTCGACTCGAACGACGTCCCATTGCTCCAGGCGCATCCGGCGAATCGGACGCTTCGGAACATCGGTGAGCTGGGGATGGTTTTCGCCCGCAGCGCGTACGACGTGGAGCCGTCGGACAATGCTGCCGAAAACCTTCTCCTGAATCTGGCTGATCCGAATTATGCGCAATTGTTCAACTATCTGACCGTTATCGATCCGGCGAACCATGGTCATGTATTGGACGAGACTCGAATCATGGGGCGGATCAACGCTAATACGGCGCCGTGGTTCGTCCTTGCCCAGTTGCCCTGGATTCAGTATCAGGACAGCAGTCCTGCCAAGTCCACACGTGCCCAGGCCATCGTTGCCCGCCGCGAGACCTTTGGCCCGTTCCAGAGTATCGGGGAGTTGATGCACGTCGGTGCCTTGCACGATCTGGCCCACGACGGCGGGGACAACCTGAACGACGAGAGTCCTGATCGCGGCCCGGACTTGACGGCCGACACGGCCCGTGACGATCTGGAAGAACGCGATCTGCTGTTTACGCGGATGAGCAATCTGGTGACTGTGCGGAGTGACGTTTTCACGGCCTATATCCTGGTTCGTATCGGCGTCAATGGCCCGCAGAAGCGTATGATCGCGATCCTCGATCGCAGTGAAACGACCGAGGCAAATCCCGCCGTGAGAGTTGTCGCTCTGCACCCGGTTGCCGATCCTCGCTAGGTTCGGTCAACTCTTCATCAGCTCGATCAGTTTCGGATGCACCACCCTATTGGCGCTGAGCACCTGAAACGACTGCCCCTCGTAACGATCCACATCCACCGGGAACAGCGGTTGACCTCGCCAATCGGTGGTCGTGCCGCCGGCGGCCTCGATGATGACCGCACCGGCCGTGATATCCCAGAGCTTGGGCGTGCAGGCGATCGTTGCAGCCAGTCCGCCGTTGGCCACGTAGACCATTTGCAGCGCCGTCGTGCCGAAGTTGCGAAAGCGTGACTGCTTGATGATGGCGTCCACCCATGGAGGGGTGGTGTCGCCGAAGTGGCTGTCGAGTCCGATGCTGGTGACCGGGCAGATATCGTCTTCGCTGCTCTGAATGCGGCGGCCGTCGAGCTGGGCCTCGCCTCCCGTTACGGCGGTGAACATCGAGTCGGTGCCTGGATCGAAGATGACGCCGGCGATGGGAGAGCCTTTGAGCAGAACACCGATACTGACGGCGAAGATCGGAATGCCGTGAGCGAAATTATTCGTCCCGTCGATGGGGTCGATCACCCACCATATCTCCGGCTCACCGCGGGGTGGCCGCTTGAAGATCTTCCCAGGTTCGCCTTCCTCACCGATGAAGCCGTGGTCGGGGAACGTCTCCCGGATGCGATCGACGATGATCTGCTGGCAGTGGCGGTCGGCCTCTGTCACCAGTTCGGTCTCGTTCTTGAGGGTGGCCTTGGTGTAGTGCATTTCTTCGGCTGCCCGCTGGCCGGCCAGGCGGGCGGCGACGATAGCCGTTTCCAGGATCTGACTCAAGTCTTGCTTCTCTAAGCACATAGTTCCCTACCTAACGCTCATCGTTGACAGGACCATCAAGAGCGCCTATTCTACCGTGGTTATGCAGGGACGCCAACCCGCAAATGCCGCCAAAGCCATACGCCGTGCGTCCGCCAGGGAACGTGGCGTGGCCGCTTTGATTACGCTGTCCGTCGTCGCACTCTTCAGCGGGCTGTGGGGGCTTCAGAGGCTGGGCTTCGACTTCGGGCGGCTGTTCAACCCGTGTGGTTTCAAGCAGCGCACGGGGTGGCCTTGTCCGGCTTGTGGCATGACCACGTCGGTTCTGGCGTTTGCCCGCGGTGACGTGGTCGCCTCGTTCCGCGCGCAGCCGGCGGCGGCCTTTCTGTGCGGCCTGCTGGTGGGGATCGCATTTTTGGCTTTTCTGACCGCGGCCGGCGGAGTATATTTCACTGTCTTTGACCGCTTCTTCCATGAAGTGAAGGTACGCTACTTGCTTGCAGGTCTGCTGGTGATCCTCGCTGCGGGCTGGGCCGTTACGTTGGCACGGGCTTACGCAGCGCAGCGCCATGGGTAGGCTGGAAGGACAATAGGGAGTTCTTGGAGTTCAGTCATGATAAAAGTGCTAATTACCGACAAGCTTGCACAGGAAGGGATCGATCTGATCAATGCCGCCGACGGCGCCGAGGCCGTGGTGAAGACGGGGATCAGCGAGGACGAGCTGGCCGGCATCATCGGCGAGTATGACGGTCTGATCATCCGCAGCGGGACGAAGGTCACGCCCAAGGTGCTGGAAAAGCCGGGCAAGCTCAAAGGGATCGCCCGCGCCGGTGTCGGGGTCGACAACATCAACGTGCCCGAGGCGACCCGCAAGGGCATCCTCGTGATGAACACGCCCGGAGGCAATACGCTCAGTGCCGCCGAGCATACGGTCGCGCTGATGCTGGCGATGAGTCGCAATGTGGTGCCGGCCTGCAACAGCCTCAAGTCGGGCGCCTGGGATCGCAAGAAATACATGGGCAATCAGCTCAACAACAAGGTTCTGGGCGTCATCGGGCTGGGCCGCATCGGCATGGCGGTCGTCCAGATGGCCCGTGGATTCAACATGAAGATCCTGGGTTACGATCCCCTGTCGGCCCCGAAAGACGCCGAGAAATCGGGTGTTGAGGTCACCGACGATCTCGAGAAGATCTACAAGGAATCCGATTACATCTCCGTGCACGTGCCGCGCAACGAGCAGACGCTGAATATGATCGGGGCTGAGCAACTGGCCATGATGAAGCCGACCGTTCGCTTGATCAACTGTGCGCGGGGTGGCATCATCAATGAGGATGCCCTTTACGATGCCCTGGCCGAGAACAAGATTGGCGGGGCGGCCCTGGACGTGTTTTCCTCCGAACCGCCCGAGAACATTCGCTTCACCGGCCTCGACAACTGCTTGGTCACGCCGCACCTCGGCGCCAGTACGGAAGAGGCCCAGGTTGAGGTGGCGGTTGAGGCGGCCGAGATACTGCTGGATGCAATCAAGGGCGGGCCGGTACGAAACGCGCTGAACGCCCCGTCGACGGCCGGGGCGATGCCGGCTCTGGTCACGCGGTACGCGGAACTGGCGCGGTGCATCGGCTCGTTGCTGAGCACGATTGCTCCCGGGAACATCAAGGGCATCGAGGTTCAGTATCGGGGCACGATCGCCGATATGGACGTGCAGCCCGTGATGCTCAGCTTCCTGATGGGACTGCTCCAGAAGCATTTCGACATGCCTCTGAATATGGTCAATACGCCCGTCCTGGCAAAGGAGCGCGGCATCAGCATCGACGAAACGAAGAACACCGAGGCCAAGGACGTTGCTTCGAGTTTTAGTGCCAAGGTTGTCACAACAAAGATGTCGCGCACTGTGACGGGGTCCGTCTTTGGTGAGACACTGCTGCGCATCATTGAGATCGATGGGTTCAATATCGAGATGACACCGCAGGGCGCTGTTTTGGTGATCTGTAATGACGACAAGCCCGGCGTGATCGGGTCGGTCGGCACGGTCTGCGGCAAGCACGGCATCAATATCGGCACGATGGGCGTAGGGCAGAAGCTGGAAGAGAGCAAGGCCATTCTGGCGGTGAGTCTGGACAAGGAGCCGGACGCCGCGACAGTGGACGAGCTGCGCCAACTCGATTTCGTCAACGAAATTTACGTATGCACGCTCTAGTGTCTGGTTTCGGCAGGCTTTGATCCGGCCGCGCGGCGCGCTTTCGCGGTGTGTCGGTGGCCGGAGTTATGGAGCAAGCGTTATGGGGCAACCGCTTATAATCAGCGTTAGCGGGATGAGGGGGATCATCGGTGAGAACCTTACGCCGGCCATCGCTGCAGAGTATGGGTGTGCGTTCGGCAGCCATCTGAAACGCCGCGTCCAGCGTGGGGACAGACGGCCGCTGGTGTGCGTGGGCCGGGATTCGCGGGTCAGCGGCCCGATGGTGGCCTCAGCTGTCATGGCGGGTCTCTGTGCCGTGGGGGTCGATGCCGTTGATCTTGGGCTCGTGACAACGCCAGGCGTCGGCATCATGTTGCGTGAGTTGGGATGTGACGGTGGCGTCATGATCACGGCTTCCCACAATCCCATTCCGTACAACGGGATCAAGCTGCTGCTCGATAACGGCATGGCGCCGCCTCCGGAGACGGCCGCTCAGATCCGGCAGGACTATTTCGACAGGCAATTCGATTTCGTGTCTTCCCCGGAGTGTGGGAAGGTCACCGCCAACGCAGAGACGGACCGCATCCACACGGAGAAGGTCCTGGCGGTGGTGGAGGCCCGGCGGATTGCGGACCGCTCGTACAAGATTGTGCTCGACAGCGTCAACGGGGCCGGGGCGCCCGTGGCCAAGAGGCTGCTGGCCGCGTTGGGCTGTGAGGTTGTTGCCATCAACGACGAGCCGACGGGTCTGTTTGCACACGAGCCTGAGCCGACGGCCGCCAACCTTGGAGGGCTTTGCGACCGGGTGCGGCAGGAGAAGGCGGATGTCGGTTTCGCGCAGGACCCCGATGCCGATCGCCTGGCGCTGGTTGACGAGAATGGTGTCTATATCGGCGAGGAGTACACCCTGGCGCTGGCTGCCAAGCAGGCGTACAGCACTAGCTCGGGTTTGGCCGCGGCGAATCTCTCGACGTCACGCATGATTGACGATGTCGCCAAGGCAGCAGGGGGGCAGGTGGTTCGCACGCCGGTGGGAGAGGCCAACGTCGCCAAGGCCATGTTGGACAATGGTTGCGTCATCGGTGGCGAGGGCAACGGCGGAGTCATCGATTTGCGTGTGGGCCCGATTCGCGACAGCCTCGTGGCGATGGCGCTGGTTCTGCAACTCATGGCTGAATCGGGCAAGAGCATCAGCCAATTGGTCGCGGAGATCGGCGGCTACTCGATGCACAAAGACAAGTTCACGGCCGATGCGGACGAGGCCGGCCGGATCATCGATCTGGCCAAAGCCAAGTATGCCCAGGCGAGGGTGAACACGTCCGACGGATGCCGGTTCGATTTCGACGACGCCTGGGTCCATCTGCGTAGCAGCAACACCGAGCCGGTCATGCGGGTCATCGTCGAGGCCGATGACGAGTCGGTGGCCCGTCGCTATCTCGACGAGGTTTCCGAGATCCGTATGGCAGTCCTGGGACAGACCAGTGGCCAACAGCAGTAAGAACGAGACAACCGCACGCCGAATCTGGACGGTCACATACTACGGCATGGTCGTGAACATCGTCCTGTGCGTTGTAAAGGTGGCCGTTGGCTCGGGTATTGCATCTCTGTCTCTGGTGGCCGATGGCATCCATTCGCTGTCCGACCTGGCAACGGATGTGGCGGTTTTGCTTGGTTCGCACTTCGGGGCCAGGAAGCCGGATCAGTCACATCCCTATGGGCATGGTAGGATCGAGACGTTTACTGCCTTACTTGTCGCGGCCGTGCTCATGGCGGTCGGTGGGGCCATGATCTACCGCGCCATGCTTTCCGTGGCAGAGACCAAATCGATTGTGCCCCACTG
>Ga0272442_10010499_pt1 | contig 11411 bp, 9 predicted proteins | sample SSMForm2O_FD_200262 | JGI IMG/M metagenome (GOLD analysis project Ga0272442, IMG submission 200262) | Marine sediment archaeal communities from Little Sippewissett salt marsh, Falmouth, MA, United States - SSM-Form-2O | ecosystem: Environmental > Aquatic > Marine > Wetlands > Sediment ...
GCCGTCCGGTGGTACGCCAAAGAGCTGGAGCGCCTGGCGGAGTTTCTCGAGATCGACGTTTCAAAATTGCCCGCTGCCATCCGCCAGCGGAACCGCCTGCGCGCCTTGATGTCCGCCCTCGACGATCTGCGCGAAAGCGACCACCCTCCCCTCTCCGGCGCCGAGATGCTCTCGGTGACTTCGGGCATCACCGCCCTGCCGGTCGACGCGGGCGGCGAACTGTTGGAGAAACTGCTCGGCGCCGTCCGGCGCGGGCCGGGGAAATCCGGCTACCGGGCCCGGCTGCTGATGGTGACGAGCCAGCTGGACGATCCCGCCTATGTCGAGCTGCTGGAGCGAAGCGGGGGCTTGATCGTCGGCGAGATCGGCTGCACCGCCGCCTCGGCTTTCAAGGGGCGGGTCGACGAGCAGGCCCCGCCGTTCGAGGCCCTGGCCAAGAGGTACCTGCGCCGGATCCCCTGCCCGCGGATGATGGAGGAGCACAAAACGCTGTTCGGCGCCGTGCGCGATCTGGCCAAGGCGCGCCGGGCCGACGGGGTGGTGCTGGTGGCCATGAAGTTCTGCGACACCTGGGGCTACGCCTCCACCCTGCTGTCGCGCCGGCTGCGCGCCGCCGGGATCCCAGTCCTGCGGCTGGAGCGCGAGTACATCCCGGCCGGGGAGGGGCAGATCGCAACCCGGGTGCAGGCCTTTTTGGAGAGCCTGGGACGATGAGCATCCTGCCCTACAAGACCGACGCCACGTACCTTCGCTGGGCGGCCAAGAACCTGCTCAGGATCTCGTTTCTGGGAGTGGACCCCGGCCCGGTGCGCATCTTGCAGCTCTTGAAGCGCTACCCCTGGGTCAGCGCGTTCTTGAAGGTGAACAAGCTGATGGGCCGCCTGATGGGCAACCGCCGGGGGGTCTACCGCGAGGTGACCGGCTACATCCTCAACCGGTTCGTCGACGTGTTCGCCGATATCACCCGCGACCTGGACCGCTACGCCGACCGGATAGTGTGGCACGAGGACCTGGTGCCCCCCGAGGTAATCTACGCCATGGGCCTCAACCCCTTCATGGTCGAGATGCTGGGCATCGTCCTCCCCCTGGTGGACGTCGCCCAGGGCGAGCGCCTGATCGACGAGGCCGAAAACGCTGGCCTGCCCGCGGACACCTGCACCCTCCCGCGAATATCGGTGGGCCTGGGCCTGAAGAAGCACTTGCCCCCGCCCCTGTGCGTGGTGACGTCGAATTCCCCCTGCGACGGCGGCATGACCTCCTACGCCTTTTTGGAGGAGCTCTACCACGCCCCGACCTTCCGCCTGGACATGCCCTACCGCTACAAGGACCCCGAGGGGATCGCCTACTACGTCAAAGAGATGAAGAAGATGATCGCCTTCTTGGAGGAGCACACCCCCGGCCGGATGGACTGGGACCGCCTGCGCGCGGTCTGCGAGGAGCGCAACCGCGCCACCGCCTACGAACTCGAACTCTGGGAACTTCTGCGCCACAAGCCGGCGCCCCTGGGCTCCGACGTGGTGTTTTTGGGCCATTTGGCCTTCGCCCTCCTCCAGCCCGGCCGCCCCAGGTCCACCCAGGTCTTCAAGCAGCTGTTGGAGTTCGCCAAGGAATCGATGCGCTCCGGCGGCGGCCTGCCCGACGAGAAGTACCGCGTCCTGTTGTGGAACCCCCCCACCCTGATATTCCCGGAGCTCTTCTCCTGGTCCGAGCAGGAGTACCGCACCACCATGGTCATGGACATGCTGACCTTCAACCGCCACCCCATAATCGACACCTCCACCCCCGACACCATGCTCCACGACCTGGCGCAGATCTTCATGCAGGGCCCCATGGCCCAGCACACCCGCGGCCCGGTGGAATACTTCTTCGAAGACCTGTTCTTCATCCACGAGCACTACTCCACCGACACCATCTGGATGGCCGGCCACATCGGCTGCAAGAACACCCAGGCTTTGTTGGGCATGATGCGAGAAAAATGCCGCCGCCGCGACATCCCCCTGTTGATAATCGAGTACGACCTCGGCGACTCCCGGGTAGTCTCCGCCGACGGCATAAAAGAGCAAGTCACCATGTTCATGAAAACCGTGATGGGAGCATAAAATGCCGAAATACTGGGCAGGCTGCGACGTAGGCTCGACCACCGGCAAGGCGGTAATAATCGACGACTCCAAAGTAGTCGCCACATCATTAGTCCCCAGCACCCTCGACCCCGAAAAAACCGCCCTGCAAGCCCTGAAAGCAGCAATAGACCAAGTCCCCGACCTGGAATCCCACGAAGCCTGTGAATACCTGGTAGGCACCGGCTACGGCCGCCTGGAAGTCCCCTTCGCCAACGAAAACATATCGGAGATCACCTGCCACGCCGTAGGCGCCTGCCACCTCGACCCCAGCATCCGCACCCTGGTAGACATCGGCGGCCAGGACTTAAAGGCCATAGCAACGTCGGAGGACGGAACCGTCAAAGAATTCGCCATGAACGACAAATGCGCCGCCGGCACCGGCCGCTTCTTCGAATCCATGGCCCGCACCTTCCAGATAACATTACAAGAGTTCTCCCAACTGTCATTGAAGTCCAAAAACCCCACCTCCATCACCGCCCAATGCTCCGTCTTCGCCGAATCCGAAGTAGTAAGCCTCATCGCGAAGAAAACTCTCCCGGAGGATATAGCCGCCGGCGCCCAACAGGCGGTCGCCCGCAGAGTATTAGCCATGGCCCGCCGCGTAGGCATCAACCCCAAATTCGCCATCTCCGGCGGCTGCGCCAAAAACGAAGGCCTGCTCAAGGTCCTGGAAAAACGCCTAGACGTCCCCCTCGCCCGAATCGACTTCGACCCTCAGCTCATCGGCGCCCTAGGCGCCGCCCTGATGGCAAAAAGAAGGGGGTCTGACCCCATTTAGTACGCGTTTCTGAAGGCGCTGCGGAACTTGGAATTCAGGGTGTCGGCGGAGAGGGAGAGGGCCTTGGTGGCGGCCTTCTTTGGGTCGGTGTCGCGTTCTTTGTAGCGGTTGGATTGGAATTTTACGGTCAGTTCGGGGATTTCGGTGCCGTCGGCGTCGGTGGCTTTGAGGGTGCCGGTGCCGGCGATTACGTATTCGGTGCGGCCGGCTACTTGTTCGGGGGGTAGTTTGTGTTGGGCGATTACGATGTCGAGCTTGATGGTGTTGGGGCCCGGATTGCCAACTGAGAAGCCCCAGTTGGCCAAAAACTGCTCGAGGTTGGCCTGGAGTTGTTTGGCGGCCCGGGGGTGGGGGGATTTTATTGTCAGGGCGAATTTGTATTCCGAGCGGAGCTTGCGGCTTAGCTGGTCCATTTGGCCGCGCAGGTTGTCGAGCTTTTTGCGGATTCCACTCTTGTTGTCCAGCAGGTCGATTGCGGTTACGTCGGGCTCGATCTTCTGGCCTTCGCGGGAAGCTTCCAGCAGGGATTTCAGGGCGGCCAGGGGTTGGTTGGATTCGACCGACTTCCGGGCGGAGGCGAGGTTGGATTCGAATTTCGCAAAACCGTCGGAGATGCGGCCGTGGAGGCGTTGGGCCCAGGTTACGCGGTCTACCAGTATCTTTACGTAGTGGGTGCGGGTTTGTTCGTCGCGGTATTCGGATTGGACGCTGGCGCCTTCGACGGTGAGGGTGGAGCGGACTTCTATGCTGTGGGTGGCGCCGTCGAGGTTCACATTCGCTGCGCCGCCGGTCATGGCCAGGGTCCAGTCACTGAGGCGCGAATTGATCTTGCTTTCGAAGAGCTGGGCTACGCGGGACTTGGCGTTTCGGGTGGCCAGGTCGCTGTCGCGGGCGATTTCGATTGTGGCCGGGGCGCCGCCTACCGCGGTGAGGGTGGCGGAGCCGATGCCGGTGGGGGGCTGGGTGATCCAGCCGGGGGACGGGGCTTTGTCGTACTTCAGGGCCGGGCCGCCGCAGGCGGCCACAGTAGTCACGAGAAGAATGAGCAGGGTCTTGATAGTCAGTCTCACTGTCCGGTTCCTTCCAGTTTTTTCAAAGCTTCCTTGGCCAGGATATCGGCGGCCCGGTCTACGGCCAGGCGGGCCAGCTCGTCCGGGTCGTTGGGGGGCGTGCGGTCGGTGCCCGCGTTCAGCAGGTCGCCCAGGGCGCGGTAGTCGCCCTTCCAGGTGACGTACTGGCGGGTGTCGGTCTTGGTTACCTCGCGGCCGTCCTCGAAAAGCACCTTGCCCGGCGGGCGCAGGTCGCAGATCCGCAGGGTGACCGTCACCTTGGCCTGGGTGGACCGCTCGAAGAGCTGGTAGCTGGCCCGCACCGTCTCGGTGACCGGATCGCCCTCGTCGTCTACCACGGTTTCCTTGTACTTGTTCAAGACTGCGACCTCTGCTTCCCGATTGCCCTTCCCGACGCGCTGCCACCGGCTGTCGCCCCGCCAGACGTCGACCGCCGCGGACAACTCGGCGTTCTGGTTTCCGGCGGCCTGGCTCACCAGCCGGGTGAACTCGCAGCGCTCCTCGCTGAGCCTGGTCGCCAGGCGTCCGATCAGCCGCCGGCAGAACTCCGACTGGCCGGACTTGCAGTCGGCCTTCAGTGCCAGTTTGAGCTTCAAGGCCGAAACCGCCCGGTCGTAGCGCTCGGACAGCTCGGGGTTGTGCGGATCCAGCGAAAGCGCCGTCCGCAAAAGCGCGACCTGCTCCCGTCCCGGCCGGCCGTCGGCTTCGGCGCGGTCGACGGCCTGAACCGCCTGTTTCAAAGCCTTGGGCATAGCCTCGCGCACCAGCCGCCCGCCGTCGGCGGCGGAGAACTCCTCCAGGCCCTGGACGCGGGCGTAGTCCAAAAGCCCCTCCAGGCGGGCGGCCGCTCCCAGGGCGGCTGAGGCCAGGCCCTGCTTTGCGCGATCCTGGTAGTCGGCCTCGATGGTTTTCCTGGCGTTCTCGACGCCGCGGACCAGCTCGGCCTTGGCCCCGGGATCGTCGCGGTGGGTCCGGTAGTGGCCGCCGAAGTAATAGACGGCCATTTCGTGCTTGCCCAAAGCGGAGTACTGCCGGGCGGTCTTGAGATGCGAGGTGCAGCCTCCCGCCAGGATCAAGATCCCGAAAATGATCGGGCCGGTCTTCACGGAGAGACCTCGATCAGGTAGATGACGTTGTTCTGGTTGAAGGCGATCAACGCCTTTTCGCCGTTGCCCCTCCCGTCGGCCCACAGGTAGGTGAACACCTCCCGCCCCTCCGAATCCACGAAGGTCCGGTAGGGCCGCCCCATCTTGCGCAGCACGTCCGACTTCTGGTCGTGACCGATCTTCAGATCGGTCTGCGGGTTGATCGGAAACCTGGCGCCCAGCCACAAAGGCCCGCAGGCCAACGAGCCGCACAAGAGCACCACGGCAACCAGCAGCACCAACCGTCGAATTCTTTCAGTTCTCATCACTCCACCCTCTTCAACGTCGTGTCCACCACCCGCCCCGGAATCCGGGCCAGGGCCTGGAAGGCGAGATCACTCGCAGAACTCAAATCCGGGGCGCACCCGCGCCCCCGGCAGCTGACCGGCGCGCGGTCCTCCCCGCGCGGGTCGCCGCTGTACTCGTAGTAGCTGGATACGGAGGCCGAGCTGACCACGCCGGAAAACACCGCCGCCAGCGTCTTGGTGCGCAGGTCCTGGATGGCCACCCGGTACTCCAGGCTCACGCTCCTCTCGGCGGCGAAGACCTTGAACTCTCCGGTGATCAGCTCCCAGACCTTCTTGCGCACCTTCTTGGGCTCGGGCGGCGGCAGCCCCACCTTCTGGGCGTTGGCATACTCCTCGGCGGTCGGCTGGATGACCACGATCTCCTCGATCTGCCGCCCCCGCCGGTCCCGCTTGGGAATCCACCGATGAAACGCCTGCCGCTTGGTCATCCGGAAGGGAATGTCCTGCACCACCGGCTCGCCCACCCAAAGCTGCATCACCGCCGTGTGCTTCCCGGACTCCCGGTCGACAATCTCGATCAACTCGGGATTCTTCTCCACGAGCAGTTTCCTAATCCCCGGGAACAGATCCTTGGTAACCGCCAGCGTCCCCGCCGCCCCCTCCAGCACCGCCAGCAACTTGAACCGCGCCAGCAGCCGGTCGCAAGTGCGCTTGACCGTCTCGTCGTTCTCCACCAGCGCCAGCAACTGCCGGCAGGTAGCCAGGTCGGCCCTGACCGCAATCCCCCGCCCCCCGCGCTCCTCCATCGCCCGTCCCAGCTGCTCGACCGCCTGCTTAGCCACCCCGGCCTTCTCCCGCTCCACCTCCGGCACCAGATCCGCCGGCATGGACAACTTCTCAGCCCCCCGCGCAATCTCCTCCAGCTCCACCAACCTCCCCAGCGCCAGCAGAAACCGCTTCGACCTCACCAGCCGGTCGATCTCCTGCCGCAACTCATGCTCGTAAACCTGCCGGGCAACCACCCCCAACTGCCGCATCTCCGCATTCCCCGGCTCCGCGACCACCCCCTGGTCGAAATACTCCACCGCCAAAGGCAAATTCCCCGCCCCCAGACAGTTCTTCCCCGCCTTCAAATGCGCCGACCCGCACCCGGCCAACAGTCCGACCATCAGCATGCCGATGAGAATTCGCATCACCGGCAGATTGTACACCCCATGAAACAAGCGTCAATCGTATAAGGCGGGACGACTGAAGTAACCGAGCTACGTCCTTCTACTCGGGGACACAGTAGCAGATGGCATTCTCGTCCTGGGCGTTGAAGCCCGCAGGACAGGAGCCTTGATCGTCGCACCTCGCGGAGCAGAAGCTGTATCCGCAAATGCCGTCAACACAGTCAGGATTGAAAGCGGCCGATACTCCCGTACATTCCTCGGCATCTCCGCCCGGGCAGAGTCCAGCGTCGTCGTTTCCCAGGCAGGTCAGAAACACGTCGCACAGGTCGGCTGAAGCGTTGAAGCCGTTTAAAGGACAGGGATCGCCGGCCAGGGCGTCTCCGGGATTGTCCGGGATGCAGTAGCAGTTGCCGCTCACGTCCGCGGGGTAGAAACCAGTGAAGCAGTCATCCCCTGCGTCGCACTCATAGGCGCAGAAGCTGAATCCGCACACGTAGTCCACGCAGGCCGGATGGTAATTACAGGGAATATGCGAGCAGTCTTCCACACGGCCGCTCGGGCACTCCCCCGCGTTTTCGTTGCCCAAGCAGGCATTGCCGGGCATACAGTAGTCGTATTCGGCGTTGACACCCAGAAAGGGACAGGGACCCCCAATTCGCTCCCCACCGTATTCCGGGACACACATGCATCTGGCGGGAGAGCCCACATCCGAGGGATCGTATCCCGGCGGGCATTTACGGCAGTAGCCGCACTCCTGGGAACAGAAGCTGGCCCCGCAGTTGCCGTCCACGCAATCCCGGTTAAACACATCGAAGATATTGAAGCACTCTCTAGGATCCCCGCCGGGGCAAGTCCCCGCAAAGCCGTCGGCGGGGACTCCCAGGCATTCAAGTCCCTCGGCGCAGTAATTTGCGGTTGCATTGACGTTCTCGTATGGACAGGGGTCGCCGAGTTGACTGGGTTCGGCTTCGACACACATATGGGTAGTAAGGTCGCAGACCTCCGGAGGCACGCAGTCGGAATCCTCATCGCAGCCGGGCAGGCATTCACCGGTAGAAGCGTCGCACCACTCGCCGGTCTGGCACGATTCAACGGTGCAGGTTGGTGGAAGCTCACAGTGGTTGTCTACGCAGATCATTTCCGGCAAAGGGCAGTCCATGTCGGTGATGCATTCCGGTACACAGTGTCCATCAACGCATCGGGGATTTTCCGGATCAATGCAATCGTCGTCTGAAGCGCAATCCGGCCCTTCTGCTTCACAGTGGCCCATATTGCAGCTGTACCCCACGCAGCAGTCCTGGTCGCTGTAACACACCGGAGGAGGAGGAACGCACTCGCGGTCCTTGCACACCAGACACTCCTCACCGGCGCAATCTTCGCGTGTCGTGCAACCCTCGTACTCACAAACCCCGGCGAAGCAAGAACCTCCCGGCAAGCATTCATTGCCGCAAGAACCGCAATTGCCTTCGTCGCTGTTCAGGTCTACGCACTCGGCCCAGCACCAGGAGAGGCCCGGCGGGCAATACTCATACTTCTCACAACCGGTTACGGCGATAACGGAAACCATTATGCACACTCGAAAGAAGCGTTTCCCCGGCATCGGCGGCTCCATGTTCTGGACTGTTTGAATAATAACATATTGCGTCACGGAAGTAACGGAGCTACGTCCCCCTACTCGGGTAAGCAGTAGCAAATGTCATTCTCGTCTTGGGCCTCGAAGCCCGCAGGGCAGGAGCCCTGATCGTCGCACCTAGCGGAGCAGAAGCTGTATCCGCAGATGCCGTTCACACAGTCCGGATTGAAGGCAGCCGGAATCCCGGTACATTCCGCGGCATCTCCGCCCGGGCAGAGTCCGGCGTCCTCGTTTCCCAGGCAGGTCAGAAACACGTCGCACAGGTCGGCTGAAGCGTTGAAGCCGAGATGAGGACAGGGGGCACCGGCCGGGGCGTCTCCGGGATTGGCCGGGATGCAGTAGCAGTTGCCGCTCACTTCCGCAGGTTCGAATCCCTGCGGGCAGTTGCCCTGTGCGTCGCACTCATCGGCGCAGAAGCTGAATCCGCATACATGGTCCACGCAGTCCGGATAGTAGTTTTCGGGAATATGGGCGCAGTCATAGTCACAGCCGCTCGGGCACTCGCCCATGTTGTCGTTGCCCAGGCAGGCCATGCCGGCTTGACAGTCGCCGTATTCCGCGTTGACACCATTCCAGGGGCAGGAACCACCGGATGGGTGCCCAGTGTAACCCGGAACGCACATGCATCTGGCGGGAGAACCCACGTTCTGGGGCTCGAATCCCTCCGGACATTCGTCACAGTTGTCGCACTCCTGCGAGCAGAAGCTGGCCCCGCAGTTGCCGTTCACGCAGTCGATGTTCCATAAGTCGATGAGGTTGGTGCACTCTCTGGGCTCTCCGCCCGGGCAGGTTCCCGCGTTGCCGTCGGCGGCGATTCCCAGGCATTCGAGTCCCGCCGCGCAGTCATTTGCGGTTGCATTGACGTCTCCGTACGGACATGGGTCGCCGGGTTGACCGGCTCCAATTGGACAAGGAATACAGTAGCAGATACCGTCAAAATCCTGATCACAGAAGAACATCGGACAGTTACGATCGGTGGGGCATTCGCCGGCGCAGAAACTGGCTCCGCACATGCCACCAACGCAATCACGATTCCACTCCTCGAGAAGACGGAAGCACTCCGTTGGTTCTCCATCGGGGCAGGTCCCCGCGCTGCCGTCCGCAGGGATTCCCAGGCACTCAAGACCCATACTGCAATTGTTTGCCCATGTGTTGACGGTATCGAACGGGCATGGATCGCCTGGTGATCCGTTGTAGGGCGGAACACACTCGCCTTGGTAGCAAATCTCGTTGGAACCGCATCGATTACCGCAGACACCGCAGTTGTCATAGTCCGATATCGTGTTTACGCAACTTCCATCGCAACAGGTCTGATCGATACCGCATTTGTGGCCGCAAGCGCCGCAGTGGGCTTCGTCTGAGTCGGTGTCCACGCAGATTTCAGTGTTGCCCACCGGGCAGCACGTCATTGGCTCATCACAATCACAATATGACTTGCATATGCCGTTTATGCAGGATTCTCCCAACCCACATGCATTGCCGCAGACCCCACAATTATTCTGGTCGTACATGAGACTTACGCACTCGCCATAGCAATCCGTGTAGCCCTCAACACAATTACAGTCACCGTTCCGGCATAATGAATGAGGACCGCACCGATTGCCGCATTGCCCGCAGTTTTCGTTGTCATTGAAAAGATCAACGCATTGAGCCCAGCACCAGGAAAGGCCTGTCGGGCAATACTCATACTTTTCACAACCGATTACTATAATAGACACCAGAATGCAGGTGTGAATGAGTCGCTTTCCAGTCATCGGCGGCTCCGTGTTCTGAACTGCTTGAATAATAGCATATTGCGTTACGGAAGTAACGGTGCCACGTGCTTGCCTTGAATTCCTACTTCTTCCGGCGGCGGGTTTTCCGGTTCAGCTTCTGATAATTAGCCATTGCGGTGGTGAGAGATTTGTTGGGCGCCAGCGGGTTCAACACGGCGTCTAGGAATGCATCGCGGTCGCGGTCGTGGAGCACTATTCTTTCCTGCTCCAGAGTGCATACGTGAATGAGGGCCTTCCCCGGCATTAGTTGCTCCGTGTTCTCTACTTTCTGAATGATAGCATATTGTGTTGCGGAAGTAACGGAGCCCCTACTGCCCGAGGGTGCGCATGTCTTCGCCGGCGGTGCGGAGGAGGGTCAATAAGGCCAGTTGGGCGCCGAAGCGTTTGGTGGCCAGGTCGATTTCGAAGGCGCGGGAGGAGCGGCGGGCGTCGGTTACATCTAATGACGAGCCGGTGCCGTTTTCGTAGGCGGTTTCGGCCAGTTCCAGGGATTGGGCGGCTAAAGTCGCCTTTTTCTGGGCGGTGGCTACCAGGGCGATTGTGTTTTCGTAGTCGCGGCGGGCCTGGCGGACGGCGAGGGCTACTTGCCGGCGGGTGTCTTCGGCTTCCAGCTCGGCGCGGGCCAGGGAGGCGCGCTTTTGATCCAGGTCGGCGTAGCGGGTGTGGTCGTAGATGGGGACCGAGAGGGTCAGTCCGATGAACCAGCGGGTGTTGTCGGGGGAGGAGAAGCCGCCGCGTTCGCTGATTTGCTGGGTCAGGGTCCAGGAGGCGTACAGGCTGGGGAGGAAGTTCATCCAGGACATGGTTACCTGCTCGTCGGCCAGCTCGACCAGGGCGCGGGTCAGCTTCACGTCTTCGTTCTTCAGCTTGGCCTGGGCTACCAGGTCTGCTTCGCCGGTCTCGGGAGGAGGCATGTCGGGGATTTCTACCGGCAGCGGCAGGCCTTCGACTCCCATCAGGATGGCCAGGGCGTCGCGGGAGTTGTCTAAAGAGGTGTGGGCTTTCAGCAGTTCTTCGCGGGCGGTGAGCAGCTCGGTCTGGGCGCGGATTACGTCCAGGCGGCTGCCGGTGCCGGAGCGGTGGCGGATGGTGGCTACCGCCAGGTGGCGCTTGGAGCTTTTGATCTGGTTGTGCTGGACCTCGATCAGCGAGCGGGCGGTCAGGGCCTGGAAGTAGGCCTGGGCCACCGAGAGCAACAGCGCCTGGCGGACCTTTTCCACCTGGACCTCTGCGACCTCGACGCCGGTGTCGCCCAGGACTATGCCCACCCAGGCCTGGGCGCTGACCAGCGGCATGTTGACCAGCAACCCGCCGCGCAGGTTCTGCTGCTTGCTCACTTCGATGGTGTTCCCGCCGATGGTCCGGGTGTCGGCGTGGTCGTTGTAGGTGTAGTCCAGGTTGCCGGAGGCCACCGGCAAGAGCGTCGACCAGGCCGAGTACAGTTCCGCCTGGGCCTTGATGATGTCGGTG
>Ga0272442_10010501_pt1 | contig 11409 bp, 11 predicted proteins | sample SSMForm2O_FD_200262 | JGI IMG/M metagenome (GOLD analysis project Ga0272442, IMG submission 200262) | Marine sediment archaeal communities from Little Sippewissett salt marsh, Falmouth, MA, United States - SSM-Form-2O | ecosystem: Environmental > Aquatic > Marine > Wetlands > Sediment ...
GGTTTTGGTCTGTAAATACTAACACCATAATCAGCCACATCTTCATCAAGTTCAATTGTATTAGCAACACTGCCGCTTGAAACTAAAACAAGCGAATTTTCAGTGTCAAACTCTTTAGCTGTATTCAACTCTGCTTCCTGTGTTCTATATGCACCAAACCAAAAAGGATTATAATATCTACCAATATCATACAGAACAGCTCTTTTAACGCGATTATCTTTACTCAATAAAATATCAACACTGTCTCTGTAAACAACTTCTCCATTGAAAGCGCTTTTCATAACAGCCATTTCAGCTGGATCTTCAGTTAAATGTTTATTAAAATATTCCATCCCCATAGCATTTCTTGCGCCAGTATATCCAGTTGCTCCAAAACCATCAATTTTATTATTATAACCTTTTCTTCCAGCTTCCCAAATATTTTTTGCAGCTGCCAAATCATCAGCATTACGCAATGCTCCCTGACCAGCTCTTCTTTTAGCAACATTATCTGTTATTCCAAACTGTATCTCCGCTGGAAGATCATCCCATTTAGTATTAGATTTCAAATAATCTTCTGTTATATAAGATTCGCCAAGAAAACCAGATGTAGTTTCTCTAGGAAGTACATCATCCCCGCCTAAATAATTTCTAGCCTGAGTTCCTTCGGGAACAAATATTAAATAATCATTTGACTTAATCATCTTCTGTCTTTTCATTGCCTGTTCTTGAATTTCTCTATACGATAACGATCTAACTTTCTTATTCGGCAAACCACTGGCATATAAAGCTTCATAATACTTTTTACATCTGCTAGGATTTGCTATACATATATTATCCATATCTATAATCTTCTGTACTTTATCAGGTTCCATTAGAGATCCTTTACCCTTACCAAGAAATTCTTTTAATTCTGTTCTTTTCTTTACCTTACTGTCTTTAAATGGCTTTGTAATTTTTTTACCTAGATTTTTTGTTTTCTCATAGAAACTTGAAAATCTTTTATTGTTCATAACTGTTTCTTTTATTGAAAACCAGGTATAAGATCTCGGAACATTATATGTTTGTCTGAATAACTTAGCCTGATCATTACTCATATCAGCAATCATCATATTAGCTGCAATAACAACCTTCCTGTCTTTATAATTAAAAATAGGTTTTCCAACTGCATCATATTCCACACCATCAGCTCTTTTAGCTAAGAAACCCATCTCATCTAAATCTCTAAGTTCTTTTTCAGTTTTCATATCAGAAACAACACCAGTAGCCCACTTCCTGTCGTCCATATATTTTCTGATTGAACTTCCATCATACCACGTCTTCATTCTTTTAAAAGAAGCACTCTCTCTTAAAAATTTAGAAGAGCTTTTTTTGATACTTGATTTCGAAATACGCTCTGCAATAGCATTGCCTATCCTAGTATCCTTTAAATACTTAATTAAAGATTTTGCCTTCATCCAGACAGCTGCAGGCAGATGCCAAACCTTCTTCCCAGCTTTAATAAAAGTAGACATTCCTGTTTTTGCAAATTTAAAAGCTTTACCAATACCAGCAGTTCCTAACTTCATTCCGCCATATAACATTAACTGAGACATAATCCCCCCAGACCAAGGATAACTTTCCTCCCATGAAGCCATTACACCAGCATTTGGAAAGTGCTCGTAATATATTTCATATTTCGGTCTATTCGCACCAGCATGCAAAAAAATCTGTTTTAAACTAACTTCTCCATCACACAACCTAACAGGAACTGAAATATATTTCCATGTTTCAGATCTATCAGGCTCAGATGTTCCTGAACTATCCAATTCAACAGCAGCATCTATAGCATCAGCTAATTGTTGAGCTGTTATATTAGCCATTTCATTACATTCTGGCTCAGAAAATATAGTAACAAAGATAGCTAGACCTATGATTAGTATAATTACACCTAACATTATTCTTTTTACATCTTCTGAAGCCATTTATTCACCTTAACAATGACACTTTGCTCTTAGCTGTATAAATAACGTATTAGTATCATCTACATTTAGACCAGACTCTTCAGCAAGTTGCTTTAAATTTTTGTCTGTACCTGGACAGTTAATACTTGCCAGATCAATCTGCTTCTCACTCTCACAGCCACCCGATACTCTAAAATTATTGCAGCAATTTTGTAATTCTTGTCCTGTTGTAACGCCGCCAATAATTTCAGCTTGAGATCCTGTCAAGCTGACTAAAACAGCCACAACAATCACAAGCAATATTAAACTAGCTATTATTGTATTTACATTCATTTTATGCACCTACTGGATTGCAAGCATTTTCACATACTCGCTTGCATTTTTCTTTCGCACCTTCAAGACCGCCCCCATACATATCTTCACAGAGCATTTTCAAATCACCATCATAAAAACTGTCACTGCATTGATGATTGTTATACCAGTCACCGCACAGCCTTGTAAATTCTGACTGACTCATACCAACATCCATATTGCCTTGAACAGTATCACTAAAAACATATACAGCCACAGCTATTAGCACAAGCATTATTATCAAACCTGCAATTAATCTTGTCCAATTCATTTATTCACCCCATCTCACCCATACTCTGAAAATCCTGAACAACATAATTATTGTCTTCATTAATTTCAATTATCCCATTCATTGAAATATCAACCAATATTTCATCATCAACATCCTTACGTTCGTAAATATAATCTTTAGTTTCTCCATATTTAATTTCAGAAATGGTCAACTCGTCAAGAATTTCATATGTTCCAGCTTCTGTATAACTTGTTTTATCTATAATAAGTAAATTCACATTTTTAATAGAAGTGTCAGCCATGTTGGTAGTTGTAACTTTTATATCTAATATCCCATCCCCATTCTGATCGCTTATATCTTGTATGTCCCCTTCAAATACGCCAGAAGCTGAACTAGGATCTATATCCAAAACTATTTTTGCCAATTCTTCTTCAGGATAATATGTAAATTCATAAGTCTCCCCAGAATAAATAGTCTCAACATATTCTGTCTGTAATATATTAAGCGTGCCATATTCCCTTACAAAAATAATTACATCATAAACCGTTCTTGAACCTGAATTATGAACTTTGAATTTTATATCAGAAACATCATCATGATTCTGATCACCAGCTGAAAGTATATCATGAGGTTTAGCTGACAAATCAACTTCCAAGTCAGGATTGCATTTATTTTTGCAGACATCCTGGCACATATCCAAACTCTTTTCATCAGTATCCTGTTCATATAATTCAAAACATGTTTCAGTTAATGTCTTCCTGTCTAAAGATTCCTGTATAGTATCTATACTAGATATTCCGTCAGACTCACAGTTATATGCTCTCCATCTTGCGCAGAGATCTGTAAAAACAAACTGCTCGTCAACTGTGCTGGTTTCTTTCCCTTCAAGACCTACCATAGCTAAGACTCCTATAATAACTGCAACCAAAACAATACCGCCTGCGTATTTTGTTACATCCATTTTATCATCCTGGAAGTATCTTACTGAAAGTATCAGTAAGCCCTGTTCCTATATTTGCTAACTTCCCAGTGTATATCAAAAACACTAGGAAAAATATCATTACAACTAAGACTGCTAAAAGCAAGCTCCATACCATTCCTTTTTTACTGGCATTTATTATTGACACAAAATCCACCATCACATTGCTCATCTGTTATGCATCCGCAAAACCTTGCTCCTGTTGTTTCCTGTAAACATAATTGATCACCCTGGCAATCTTCATGTGATTCACATATCAAATCAACTTCAGGAGCCTCTGGAAGTTTTGGAGGCTCTGCTGCTGATGTTCCTGTAAACCAAAAATACATAACAGCAACTACCATAACTGCTATCATTACGCTCATTGTAAGTTCAACAAAAAATCCTTTCATTGTTCAACTACCTCTGATACATAAAACCTTTCCAAGTAACAATCTGGAGTATAACTATCATGTTGTTTTAATACCAAATCAAAAATATCGACTAAACAATTGCCGTCATCATCTCTCACTTCATCACCGTCATCATCTTCAGCACATGTAATAACATTTTCAGGAATAATTATATCACCAGACTCTTCATTATTACCACCTTTCCACGTCCATAATAATTTCCATTGATCATCATCGCTTCCATCATTATCAGGATTACCAGCCCAAAATCCAATCCTACAGTTTAATGGACTATGAAAATCTGCACATTTACCCTGAGAAGCTTTTATCTGTATTGTTCTGGATTTCGGAGCACTCAAACTTAATTCAGATAATTGATAGCCAGCTTCTGAAAATCTCAAGGCTGTGACATCTGTAGTATCGTCATCAACAAAATCACCAAGTCTTTCACTATGTTCATATATCCCCGTATCATTACAAAAATAATCTATGTCATCAGCATCAATATCAATATAACCGGCACTTTCATCTGAATATTGAGCAGATTCTTGCATAAATGGATAAAGATAAACAACATAATTATCGCCGACTTTTCTCTTTTCTCTTGGACATGGATCACTATCATCTGTACATTTATACAAAAATCCAGGATTGAATTTTCCTGAACCTGTAATCAAAGGTATAGGATTATTATAAGTTCCTGAAAATATATTATTTTCATAATCCGACTCCCAAAAAGTACCGTCTTTGTTAATATAAATTCCGATACCATATTCTCCTTCATTTGTTATAGTCGCATCTTTCCATATTACTTCAGCAACTTCATCTGAACAATCATCAGGACTATCATATTCATCAGGACACGTTCCTGAAAACTCTGCATTCATTTCAGAATTATAAAGCTTAGTGCATCTTGTAGCTTCAGTACATTCATAATACTCATTGCCTAAATCATAAATAATTTCATATTCATCACCATGCCCCGTTCCATCACTTCCCACAGTTTGATCACCGCTACTCTTTAAAGTACAATAGCTATCAACATCATCACCTTCCAAAATACATGAAGAATACTTCCATCCACCACTTGCTTCTTTATCTCCACATTTTTCACACCAACTACAAATATATCTTTTAGACATATCATTATCAGTTTCTATTGTTGATATTTCATCTTCGTCTATAACACCGTCACCGTTCAAATCATTTTCAATTTTAATTTCAGAATAAGATTCATCATATGGCTTACATTCGTAGCAATCTTTACAATTTTTAACATCAGCTTCAGGAATTGTAAAGACTAGCTGAACTGGAACTTCTCCAGTAAATGTTCCATCACTATAAATCTTAGCAGCTATAGAACCGCTATCAAAAAAGACATCACTATTAGACAGAAAATCTTCTTCTCCGTCTATCCAAAAATCATAAACCTTTAATCCTGTTTCAACATCCATATCACTCATATCAATATTATCTGAAGTTCCGCTACAGAATGTTATTGTCGGATAAAGTTCCTTCCATGTTGTTATTTTACCGTTCAGGTATCCTTCATCATCTTCTGACAACTCAGCTACATTCTTTATACTTTCTGCTGTTTTTTTAGGATTTATTTTTTGTCTTACAGTCTTAACTATTTCCTGCATCATATCCATTCTAAATCCAATTCCTACTCTTAATTTACCAGAACAAACTCCGCCAGGACAATTTCCTAAAACTCTTATATGATTAACATATTTTCCAGAGTCTCCCTTGCTGTTCCAATATTCATTTTCTGGTATTGTATCCATTTCATAAGTCAAATAATTACTCCAGCAGCCCGTATCATAACTTATAGAATAATCTTCACCATCTTCCAAAAAGAATCTATTTATCTTGTCAGGACCCTCACCAATTGTAGAATATTTCATAAAATTAAAATACTTAGCATTCTCAGACAAGTAAGTTTCCATACTCTCTGTTAGCTCATCTTTATTTTCATCTCTACAGTGAGTACCTTCTTTATGATCTACACAGCACACTTCTGCACATCCGGCGTTTTCTATTTCTGCCACATCCCTATATTCAGAACATGGTTTATCTTCACATATCCTCTCTTCTGCTTTTACCCATTCATAATCAGAATTTTTAGACCAATATTCAAAAGTATTAAAAATCCAATCTTCAAACCCACGCTCTATGATACTATTAATTTCATCTTCAGTATATTCTCTATCCAAATCAAACTCAACAAAATTATAAATTATAGTGTCGCCTTTATGTTGACTGTAAACAACATCCGCTATTTTAGATTCTGTAAGATCATTCCATAGATCCCCCCAGTCAACACCTTTAACACCAACAGAATCTCTACACTCAGACTTTTGATGTTTTATACAATCTTTACAATTATCTCTACCAGCTTTAGTAATTTTATTCCAAACCCAGCAAGTTGCTTTACTATTCCAACCGCCTTCACCATCACCTTTAGAGCAACCTGGTAATTCACCACCAGCTCTACAACAAATACTTGCCCACGCTCTACAACCGCCAGCTTTTGTCAAATCCCAAAGATCTGCCCCAATTCTTTTCCATTTATTACATTTCTCTTTCAGAACATCCCAGCCAGAAATATCCTTTTTAACGTCAAGATCATAAAGATGATCAACTTCTTCTATTCGTAAATTTTCAGGATTAAAGTTTCTGAAAAAGTCAAGCAACTGTATAGAAGAATCATATTCAGTGTAAGCAAAAGAATCTTGATAACATAAATCAAAATTAAACCTACAGTTCTCATCATAGATAGGATTGTTTATAGTTAGTTTAAGATAACCATCATTTCCATAATCCTTACTTTCACTGTAAAAAAGATTATAACCATCATCCTTTGGTTCTTCTTCCTGATCACATATAGTAAATGAATTTCTATACCTAGAATTATCTGAATTACCAATTCTAGTTAACTCTGTTTTACTTCCGTCAAAATAACAAACATGTTCAGATATCCCCGCCTCGCCTTCAAGAATAATGTCAAAATCACATTCATGTATGATATTTGATAATTCTTCTATATACATTTCATACTTTACAGCCTCAACAAAAACATCACACCGGTCGTCTTCAAAATAATACATTTTCAATATGCAATTATATATCATCGCACAAATATTGCTATCAATTCCTGAACCTGAATATAATTCATACAATTCAGGATCATCTCTAGCTGAAAAACTTTCACCGAGATAATCTTCAAGTGTGTGTGAAGTATCAAAATAATAATCAGGGTTATCTTCATACAAAAACGGAGTATAATCATACCACTTGAAAAAATCATAATCATATTCCATATATGGTAGATCAGGAGTTGTCTCGCCACCACTTATATCAACCTGATAGCCAAGCCAGTCAGAATAATTATAGCCAATAAGATAAGCTGCTATAATAGTCACAAATAAAATTGGGATTACCAATTTTATTACCACATCTCTTGCTGTTGAAAATTGTCCTTTCATTCTGATCCACCACAAACTGTAAACAATGGATATAGTACAATATCCATCGTATTATATTCTGAAGCAGGTTTAAAACTAGCTACAAAACCAAAACCCACTTTAAGTTTTCCAGATTTTATAATATCTATCTTACCATTATTATATTCAAAATTCGGACTGCTTGAAGACTTATCAAAAATAATATTCCTCTTTTTATTTTCATCATCTAAATAACCATTTGCTATCCATGTATCAAGCTCACTATCATCAGGCCAGCAATTAGTCCCGAGATCAAGACTATCTATATTCCAAGAAGTGTCACCAAAATAAACATAATTTATATTTCCACGGTCACTGTCATATTCTGCCGTAGTATCATCTTGTGGGCCAGTAACAAACTCAAGAAGCATTAAATCATTAACTGCAAAATCCTTAGCATATCTAGCATCGTCTCTATGAACAGAATTCCAGTCTTTAACTGCAGTAGCTATTGTTTCTGTTATTCGTCCTGGTTCGTAATCTTCCTCTAGTTCAATATCAACTAAAAAACCACCATAATCATTATTATAATCAAAATACTTTGCCGCCCCTACACCAAAACCAGAATCATAATCACTATCTATTTGAAACATTTCAGATGTAGTTGGATTTTCAGTAGAAAACATAGCATAATAAAAATCTTCTATTCCCCATACTGATTGTCCTCCTATATCATCATTGTCAAAATTATCTGACGTATCTTCATCATCCACAATCTCTTCTTCGGTACCTAAGAAACCTTCTAAAAGACCAACCGTAATCTTGTCTTCAAAATTTTCAAAATAAATATAATCATTATTTTTCGTTGCTTCAAAATTGGCTAATATTTCACTCTCTCCTAAATCGTCGTCTGAATCAAAACCCTTGACAGTTATTGCCTGCAAATCATAACCGCCACCTGTTGGAGCGAGAACAGATGTCAGAAAAACACCTTTATAATAATCTTTATTATAAGTATCTAAGGTTCTAGATGACGCTCTGGATGACTCTCCACTATTACAACCACTACCACCGAATTTTCCACTTTGACAGCCTTCATAAACCCACGCAAGTGGCTCATATTTTTTATCATAGCCACTCAAGTCAAAGAATACAAACTCTTTATAAATTTTCAGAATAGGATCGAAAGGATCATCTGTTACTGCTGCTTGTGAACAAACCTGTAGAGCAAACTCACATGGAGGAAGAGAATTTCCTTCACCTATATTGTAATCTACATTTGAAACAACTAAACTAAAATGAAAACCTTTCGGATTATCATAAGTAGTCTCTCTATTAAAATAAAATTCATTAACAGAATTATGAATATTGCCACAATCTGTTAAAATACGATTTTTTTCACTTAACATATAATGTTCTTTATTAATTTGTTTTGAATCTTGACCAAAATAACAAACAAACTGTCTACCACCTTCCATGAGCTCATGATAAATATTACCATCTAAACATCTCTGAACTGCATCTTCTAAAACAGCACCAAGCTTTCCGTTTGCAAATGAAAGCGCATCACTGTAACCAAAACTTTCACCAACTAAACTAACTGCTATATCTTCATCAATAAAACACGGCCCTTCATCAGCACTTCCAATACATTCTTTCAACCTATCGCAAAAAAGTGTGTCAACACCACGCAAACATTCATCATGACAATTTACACACTCAGCACAATCATTCCATCCATATTCTATTTTGCTTTCATCATTCTGCTCTGGTAAGTTTCCAAAATAACATCCCATACAACCTGAAAAAGATCCATCTTCAATATCAAAAAAAGAACAATATTCACAATTTTGGAATGATGTCCTCTCTTCACAAACATCACAATTTCCAAAACCATCACATCCAGTACAGAAAGTAAAAACATTTATTGGTATTTTAGGTTTTTCACCACCACATTTAGCACAGTTAAAACACTCCTCACCTTCAAATACATCTGGACAATCAGTACACCCAGTACAATCATACCTATTTGTCTCACATGTTTCACAGACTTCACACTCATCACAGTCCCAAAATATACCCTCATCTTCTTTACAACCTTTACAATCATAGCAACTCTGACAATCATCATATAAAATATTTGTAAACGAACTACCGTCTGATAATTCATAATCAGTCTCAGCTGACTCACAAGAATCACAATAATAACAAGTATCATCTGGATATGTAACTGGATATTCTTCACCATCTATTTCAACAGTCTTCCCAGACTCATCAATTATTCTTTTTGTACCGCACCCATATTCATCACATCCAGTACACTTAAGACCATTCACAAAAATCTGCGTATCTTTACAATCATAACATTCCTCACAATTCCAACAGTCTTCTTTAGATCCAGGTAAAGGAAAATCATAATACTCACCAGAACCAGTAAGTTCATCCCATGTAAAAGTAGTCCCGCTTGAATCTTCTATAACAAGATGGGAAACAGATGCTTCAGCAAATACCTCTGTACAATCTCCTGGACAGTCTATCTCTTCACCATCTTGGCATATACCATCGCCACAGACACCCTTCCCATGTATAACACCAGCTACATCTATATCATAAACAAAGTCTAGTATCATTATTAGGACAAAAAAGACGATTAAAACAACTATAATTGCCCTTAAAGTGTTTATAGTCTGTCCCCTCATAGAAAAAATATCTATTTACTCTTTTATATAGATATCTAAATCATTCTATGCATTTACTGCAGTTGAAAGACCAGGTATCCAGAAGATTATCTCACCAAAAAGCTTTGTTGCGTTGCTTGGATCTCTCATCAAAAGTATTACAGATGCTGCTATAAGGACTACTAAAATCCCTATTATAATAAAAACCAGCATTCCCATTGATTGTTTTTCCATCATTTCATTTCACCTAAAACTTTAGCACTGAACAGGCCAAACCGCCGATAACACCGGCAATAGGCCCTGGTGTGTATTTATTGATTGATTCAACTATAAGAATACACGCTTCATAAACTGGCTGTCTTCCTGTTATCATTCCAAAAATTTTAGTTATTATAATCAAAACTATTAGAGCTATTACAGAATACATTAAAATTTTTCCCCAATCAACATCACTCATTTTGCCAACCTCGAAAATGATTCACCCAAAACCTTGAATATTGTAACACCTGGTTTCCATCCAGATGGTGATATAGCGTAAATAATACTGTAGATAACCACAACTATCAAGATTCCTATAATCAAAAGCAATGCAAGTTTTATTGTTTCATCTTTCATAACTAATCACAAATAACCCATAAACGGACTCATAAAAGCATTATAAGCTAAAAATAAAACACCAGCTATTAAAACTGCAATTATAAGCCAAAACACCCACGATTTCATACTTTAACATTCTCCTAATCAAATAAAAATCATTCACAAATCCTTACCTTTATCACATATTCAGATCCGCTTTCATAAAGACCTGCTTTCACTTTAAGTATTCCTGTTGTATAGCTGTCAGTAGATCCAAGTATAGTGTTTTCAATTGGTATGTCATTATCATATTGACCCCAGCAATCGCTTTCGCCGTAAAGCTCTCCTGAAACAGAAACTGTTCCCCAATCATCTTTAAAATCAAGAGTTGCTGAATTATCAACACCATCTTTTATTTTACTAGATAGCACATCAAAATCAAGACTCTCTTCTTCATATTCAATAAAAAATGTATTATAAACTTCTAATCCCCCAACATTAGTATGAGCATAATCTAAATCAAATTTATTAAATAACTTGTAAACTTTATCATAAGCTGTATCAGTTGACAAAAACATAGGATTTTCTGAAAACTCAAACCCGCCTTCTTCTATTCCTTCGTCTTCCAAAGTTCCTGACAACTTTATCTCAGATTCTTTCATACCCACATCGGCCCATGGAAGAACCACTAAAAGACAAACACCTAAAATTACAAAAACCAAAATTATTTTTAAAAGCTGTTTATATTCCATAATCATACCTCACAAAACGTGACTATTGTAGATAAATAATCTTTCTCAAATAAGAAAGGTCTTATATTATCCGACCCATGG
>Ga0272442_10010504_pt1 | contig 11405 bp, 6 predicted proteins | sample SSMForm2O_FD_200262 | JGI IMG/M metagenome (GOLD analysis project Ga0272442, IMG submission 200262) | Marine sediment archaeal communities from Little Sippewissett salt marsh, Falmouth, MA, United States - SSM-Form-2O | ecosystem: Environmental > Aquatic > Marine > Wetlands > Sediment ...
GGCGGGCTCGGAGGAAATCAAGGTCGGGCTCATCGGCTGCGGCGGTCGCGGCACGGGAGCGACCACCCAGGCCCTGATGGCCACCGATACGCCGGTGAAACTCTGGGCCATGGCCGACCTGTTCCGCGATCACCTGGACGCCAGCTACGACATGCTGTACAACGGCGCCAAGGCCCGCTACGACCGCGTCGCGTTCGACGGTCTCAAGTCGCAGATGGACGTGCCCGAGCAGCGTAAGTTCGTCGGCTTCGACGCCTACCGCAAGCTGCTCGGCAGTGGCGTGGACATGGTGATCCTGACTTCCCCACCCGGCTTTCGAGCGCGGCACTTCCAGGCGGCCGTCGGGGCGGGCAAGCATATCTTCATGGAAAAGCCGGTCGCCGTCGATCCGGCCGGCATCCGCAAAGTCATCGCGGCGGCGAAGAAGGCCAAAGAAAAGGGCCTGTCCGTCGCGGCAGGCACGCAGCGACGGCACCAGAAGCACTATATCGAGATCATGAAGCGCATCCACGACGGCGCCATCGGCGAGATCCGCGCCGCCCAGTGCTACTGGAACGGCGCAGGCGGCTCGCTGACGCAGCCCCAGCCGGCCGGCATGAGCGATATGGAATGGCAGGTTCGCCACTGGTACTACTTCTGCTGGCTCTCCGGCGACCACATCGTCGAGCAGCACGTGCACAACATCGACGTGATGAACTGGGCGCTGGGGGCGCACCCGGACTTCGTGATGGGCATGGGCGGCCGGGCCGTGCGCAAAGGCGGCAACATCTGGGACCACTTCGCCGTGGAGTTCGAGTATCCCGGCGGCGTCCGCGTGCTGAGCATGTGCCGTCACCACCCCGGCTGCACCAACCGCGTCTCCGAGCACCTCGTCGGCACCAAAGGGACCGCGTACATCGACAGCAGCACCGGCTGGATCAAGGGCGAGAATCCCTACGAGCCTCCGGCCTCGCCCAACCCGTACGTCCAGGAGCACGCCGACCTGATCGACAGCATCCGCCGGGGCAAGGCCGTCAACGAAGGCATCCAGGTGGCCGAGAGCACGATGGCGGCGAATGTCGGCCGCATGAGCGCCTATACGGGCCGGGCCATGAAGTGGAGCTGGGCCATGAACCAGTCCAAACTGGATTTGAGCCCGCCGAAATACGAGTTCGGCGACTTGCCGGTCAGGCCTGTCCCCGTGCCGGGTCAGACCCGGTTGATCTGACGAAGTCAGCAGACACGACCTCGGGCCACGACCTCGAGATCATTTCCATCCCGAGCCCATCCCGGCGCGCCGGGATTCGCCTACGGCTCGGGATGACAAAGTCGCAAACGCGCAAGAACTTTTCCTAATCCGTATCACCGGTCATGCAGCTTGGTCTCTCTTATCGCCGCGTCGCGCGCGGCTTGTTACGCGCCATAGAAACCGTGCTCGTAGGCGGCGTCGAACATGGCGACGATATTCTCGGGCGGCACGCCGGCCTGGATGTTGTGGACGCTGTTGAAGACGTAGCCGCCGCCCGGTTTGAGGATGTCGAGATTCTGGCGGACGTGCTCTTTGACTTCCGCAGGACTGGCGAAGCTGAGCACGTGCTGCGTGTCGATGCCGCCGCCCCAAAAGACCAGGGCATCGCCGAAGCGGCTTTTCAACTCCGCCAGATCCATATTCGCGGCGCTGAGCTGTACGGGATTGAGAATGTCGATGCCGTTGTCGATGAGGTCGGGGATCAGTTGTATCACCGAGCCGCAGGTGTGGTACCAGACCTTGGCGGGCGTCAGCGACTTGATGTGCTGCACGAGCTGCTTGTGCCGGGGCTTGACGACGTCGCGGTAGAATTGCGGCGAGAACAGGGGTCCCATCTGCCCGCCGATGTCGTCGCCGATCATGACGACGTCGACGAGGTCGCCGACCTCCGGCATGAACGCATTGTAGTAATCCGTCCAGAACCGCAGCATCTTATCCAGCAGCGCCGCGCAGAACGCCGGATTCTCGATCATGTCGGTGAACCATCGCTCCAGTCCCCGCAGGTACCAGCATGTCTCATATACCACCCCGCCGATGCCGGTCGAGAGGGCGTAGGGCGTTTCGCTGCGCAGGCGGGCGGCTTCGTCGCGCACGCCGGTGAAGCGCGTCGGGTCGTCGCCCTTCGGAAAGGGATAGTCCTCCAGTTCCTCTATCGTCGCCTCTGCCAGCGGATGGTGCGAGATGTCCATGTAGAGCGGCTGATCGTCGGGCATGGACCAGACGACGCCGAACTCGTCGGCCAGGTCGTGCCAGAGCCGCCCGCCGCGCTCGTTTTGCTCGATGCCCCCCTGGAAGCTGTCGGGACCGTGCGCGAACACGTAGCGCATGTCCACGTGGAAGCGCTCCAGCACGTCGGCGGACGGGCGGGCAAGCTGCTGCACCGGGTCCATGAGGGTCACGTCTTCTTTGCGGCCCAGGTGCTCGAGCAGCGAAATGTACGCCTGGCGGTGGATCCCCGTCTGAAAACCCCCGAGGTCGATGGGCACCCGGTCGGGGACCTCGTGATTCAAGGCCTTGAGCACGCGCTGCCTGGCGCTCATCGTTTCACGATTCGACATTTTCTATGTCCTCCGAAAGTACGGATACGACTTCTGATGCATTCTTGCGCGGCACATGAATGTCGCCTTCTTATCTTCCCGTCGAAGCCAGGTAGTTGCCCGCTCCGATGACCAGGGTAGAAAGAAGCACGACGATGATCCCGGCGACGACCCGCGTCAGCGTCCGTCGGCTCGAGCCTTTCCATTCGCGAAACAGCAGCGCCCACAAGTTACTAAAGGCAATAATGAACGCCATGTGAATGGTCCAGCTCGAAAAATCGTACGTCCCCATCTTGGTAGTGCCCATCCCGTAGAACATAAACTGCAGGTACCAGGTGATCCCCGCCAGCGCCGAGAACAGGTAATTGCCGGCCAGCGAGGCGTTTGGGGCGGCCAGGTAGTTCTTGGCGGAACGGTTCCGGATATTGAGGATGACGCACCAGATGAAATTCGTAGTAAAGCCGCCGCCCATCACGACGATGAACACAGGGCTGTTTTGCCACAGCGGCGCGACGCCGCGCTCGACGGCTAAGTGGGCGATGGGTTTGCCCGCCGCGATGCCCAGCGCCATGCAACTGCTCATGATGCCGGCGAACACCGCCACCAGCAGCCCTTTGACGAAGCTGAACTCCTTGATCGTCGCGCGTTTCTCGTCCGTCGAGAGCTCTTTCTCCTTGGACATCCCGGCCCAGCCGCACAGGGCGATACCGCCCAGGCACACCGCAACACCGCCCAGAATCGTCCACCCCGACCCCCGGCTCGCGAACTCAACAAACGCGCCGGAAAATATCGGCGGCAGAATGAAGCCGAACGTCGCGCAAAAACCCAGCGCGATCGCGTAGCCCAGGGACATGCCCAGATATCGCATCGACAGCCCGAACGTCAGACCGCCGACGCCCCACAGCACGCCGAACAGGTACGTCCAGAACACGCTCGCCGCCGGGGCCTCGCCCAGCAAAGCCAACAAGTCCGGGACGGTAAGCGACGCCACCAGCCAGGGCATGAGGATCCAAGAGAAGACCCCGCCTACCAGCCAGTAGCTTTCCCAGGCCCAGTTGCGGACCTTCTTGAACGGTATGTAAAAGCTACCGGCTGCGAAACCGCCGACGGCATGCAGAAAGACACCCAGTGCGACCATAACGCGCTCTCCCGACTGCCGCTACTTTTTCAGTTCCTGCCACAGCACGAAGGGCTCAAAGAGTCCGTAGTCCACGGTGTGGTAGCTCTTGCCGGGCGGCGGGCCCGTCTCGGGTCCCCGCTGGAACATCCCGGGCCAGGCGCTGCCCAGTCCCGCGCCGCCGTGGTGCGGACCGAGCGTGTTTTTGAGCGTCCCGACGACCTCCACATCGATCGCGTTGGCACCGCGTTTGATGTGCCTGGTAACATCGCATTTCCATGGCGCTGCTGCAATGTAGCCGGCGAGCTTGCCGTTAACGCGCACCCTGGCGACGCTGCCGTACCAGTCGGGCAGACAGACTGTGTAGGAGCCCCTGGCCCTGCCCAGGTCGAAACGTTGGCGGTAGCTCACGCCGGCGGCATAGAACGGATGGCCTTGCTGTCTCCAGCCCGGCCGCGCGCCGACGAGTCCGCTGCGGTCGATCAGGTGTCCGGCGGTACGCCGCATCGAGGCCAGCTCGCTGGAAACGCGATGGATCTTGACGCCTTTGACGGGCTTGTCGGCGTCCGCGAGAAAACGCACTTCCGCCAGGCCGACGAACCCGTCATCGTCCGGATGTCCCTGGGCCGGATAACGCACGCCGTTGTGGTTCGAAAGGATGTCGAACCGCACGAAACGAATGCCGCTCGCGCGGGCGGCAATGGTCTCAGCCGGCGCGTTGGCGCTGCCGCGCGCCAGACGAACATCGCCGAGCTCGACCGTGAAGGAGTCGGGCTTGCCGCCGGTCGAGCCGAGGATGCGCAGCTCCCGCGCGCCTCGCGACGTCAGGTCGCGGACGTGTCCTTCGTTGTAGTTCCAAATCTCGATTGCCGTCAGGTCGACGCGCTTGCCCAGGTCGAATTCCACAAACGGCCTGCGGTCCTCGACGCCGGCGGCGTACCCGATACCGCCGCTGAGCCACATGGTGCCGTCGGGACTGACGCCGTGGACAGGATCGGCGGTGCCGGTGCGAATGTCGAGCGGCGCATCGGGCGCAATCACAAAGCCTTTCTCGGCGCTCTTGAGCGTGAAGTCGCCCAGGACGTAGGCGGGCTCCAGCTCATGATAGATCGTGAAGGGCCGGGCCTTGACGGTAACGGTATTCTCACCCGTCCTGGCGGCCCGCGCGATGTCGATCTTGCCGAAAGCCCTGTCCAGCCACCAATCGCCTTTTCGGGCCGAGACGGTTCGGCCGTTGCAGGTGATCTTGTAGAGGTCGGGCCGCTCGATGACGATGGCCAGATTCTGCGGCACCGCGCCTTCGATGGTGAATTTGTAGGATGCGGTAAAGCCGCTGTCGGAGGGAAACGTCCTGGTGATGAGGTTGTCCCTGAGCTGCACGGCGCTGTCCCACGGGTTGCGGTCCATGCCGTTCTTCTGGAACGCGAAGCGATTCGCGCGATAGAAATAGACGTCGCGGAGCGTCTCGCCGCCGGCGGTGATGTCCACGAAATCGAGGGTCAGGACGTTGGGCGCGAGCCTGCGGACCTCCAGGTCACCCTGAGCCGTGCACGGCGCGCTGTTGGTGGACCGGGTCTTCGGCCCTTTGACGGACTTTTTCGAGAGAAACAGCAGCAGGCTGCCCGAAGGCGGCAGCTCAAACCACGTGTTGATGCCGTCCCCGGTCTTGCCAAACGGATACGCTTCGATTTCACCCGTTTCGAGGTTCCAGCGGCGGACGCCTTTCATGCTCGACGTGAAGGTGCCTTTCGAGGGCGAATCGATGCTCGTGTTCACAAGCAGAAGGAACTCGCCGTCGTCGAGCACGCGCCGGTGGTGGAACAGGATGCCGGCGTCGTTCTCGGCGCGCTTGATGGCGAACCCGTCGGTCGCCCGTTCCAGCACGAGCTCCGGGACGTCGGTTGCCTCGACCTGTTTCCAACTCGCCGACGAAGCCATCGCGTTGGCTTGATCCAACAACGCCCCGTCGACGCGCACAGGAGGCTCGCCGCAGCAAAGGACGACCCCACCGGCCCACACGTACTCGCCGAGCAGCCTGGCGGTCGCAGCGTTGAGGTTCTCGGTCAGCGACGGCAGCACGACCGTATCGTAGCGACGCTCTCCCACGCGCAGCTCGGCGCCTTGGCACGATCCGATGCGGGCGATGATATCTTCGCAGCCGATGTCGTATTCGGCCTGAGCCCGCTCCAGGGCCATGAGCAGGCTCTGGAACCGGCTGCCGATCTCGCCGAGCCGCCCGTCGCCCTGATACATCCAGGTGGTCGTCGTCGGCTCAAGCACCAGGATGCGGTTGATCTGTTTGCCCTGTGACATGATCAGCGAGAGCCTCGTGAAATGCTCGGCCATGACGTGATAGGCGTCCCACCAGGGTTCGTGGTACGAGAAGGACTGCGGATGGTCGCGTTTGCGGGCGCCGCGGATGGTGATGTACGACAGATGCTCGTTCAGCGTGTTGACGCCGAGGACGTAGAGCCAGTCGCCGATGCGCTTCATATCCTCGAAGCGCAGGTCCCAGCCGCCGGCGCCGTAGGCCTCGCACAGCGTCCGCTCGCGTCCGAGCTGATTGGCGACGCTCGACAGCTCTTTGACGGACCGGACGTTGCCGAACTGGGCGTGGACGTCCTCGCTGTATTGGTTCATCAGGGTATCAATGGCCGGACGCTGATGCCAGGCGTACATCGCCATGTTGTCGCCGCCGTGCCCGGCACCGGGCCACCCGTGCTCCCAGTAGTGGCCCGTGAAGTCCAGCCCGTGCTTTTCGCAGTACTCGTAACAGGGCTTGGCCCACCGCTCGATGAACTGTTCCAGCAGCAGATTATAGTAATTGTGTCGCACGCGTTTCCAATCGCCGATGGGCCGAACCAACGAAGGGAGGTGATCGACCAGGTCGTATCCCCAGCGCTGCTGGAACAGCTCGGGCAGGTGGTCCGACCAGTGGAACCCGCCGGCGGGCGCCAGGTGAGGCTCGTCGGTGAACCAGCCCGGGACGCGCTTGCCGAATTGATCGCCGATCTCACGGCGGTAGCGCTCCATGGTGATCTCGATGAACTTCTCGGTGACGCCGGGCTTAAGCAGGTCGACGTACCATTTGCCGCCGAACCAGCCGCCCGTCGGGGCCAGCCGGATCGATGCGATGAGGTAGCGGCCCGCGCCGAACGTCTCGCCGGCGCGAAGCTGGCCGGTAACGTTCTCAAAGCCCTCGTCCGTCATCCGGTACACCGCCAGCACGGTCTCATCCAGTTTGGGCGCCGTCTTGGATTCCCGGATCGCCACCCCCTGGCCGCGCGATTCGGGCATGGCCTCCGGAACGAGCCCGCCGGCGAAGCCCGAGGGGTACGAATTCTCATCGTAGATCCACACGTTCATGTCGAGCTTCTCGGCCTCGCGCAGCGCCACGTCCCAGAGCTTGAACCAGTCGTCCGAAAGGTAGGGCGTCATCAAACCCGGCCGGGGATGCACGAAGACCTGCTTGACCTTCTGTCCCGCCAGGTCGGCCATCGTCTGGGCGATCTGCTCGCCGGTCAGCAGGTCGTTCCAGACCCACAGCGGACCCGAGCTATACTGACGCGGCGGCGCGGCAAACAGACGCCGCGCGGCCCGCGAGCCGGCCGCCGACGCCGCCGGGCCCGCCTCGCCCAGTATCGCCAGCGCGACAACGAAAACGGCAAGCCAACGGCAAGGGATAAACCTCAGTGAATGCAAACGTCCGGTCATAATGTGTCACCTCAACGCAATATGCAAGTGTCGTTACAGCCGCAGACGCCTGCGCCCAAGACGCGACGAAAACCTACGCGCAGCCGATGGGCAATGATAGGCCAGACGCGGCGGTCATTGCTACAGGTGGTACGGATGTCGCTGCGGCCGGCTCATCAGGCGCCGCGCCTGCTCGTCGCCGACGATTTCCTGCTTGGCCTGGTCCCATTCCAGCTTGCGGCCGAGGAGATAGGAGAGATTGCCGAGAACGCACAGGTTGGCCACGCCGACCGCCGCATCGATATTCATGATCGTCTTGGCGCCGGTCTTGATGCCGTTGAACCAGTCCTCTTTGTGCCCGGGGCTCTTGCGAACGTCCTTGGCGCCGGCGGGCGGCTCCCACTGCCGGGCCTTCTTCTCGGTCCAGGTGCCACCGTCGCCGCCCCAGTGGACGAACTTGCCTTTGCTGCCGTGGTACACGGCGCCGTAGCCGGGCCGGCTGATCTTGCCCCCGGGCTCCTTGCCGGTCCTTTCTTCGGCCGGGACGGCATTGCCGGTGTGCTGGTTCCACGTCAGCACCCAATCGGGATTCTTGAACGTGTAGGTCACGTCCATGGTCACGGCGCTGTCCCACAAACCTTGCTTCGGCGCGGTTCCCGTGGCCTCCACGGTCACCGGTCCGGTGCCGTCGGCGCCCATCCACCACATCGCGCAGCTCATCACGTGGGCGCCCCGGTCGCGGATCTGGCCGCCGCCGGACTCCATGATCCAGCGGAAGACGCCGTGACAGTATCTCGGGTTGTACGGCCGCCAGCGCAGCGGGCCCAGCCAGAAATCCCAATCGAGCTCCGCCGGCGGATCGCTGTCCGGGACGGGGTTCTTGTCCTCTGGGCTGTTGTAATGGAAGCACGTCACCTTGCTGATGTGGCCGATGTTGCCGTTGACCAGATAGCGGTGGGCCAGATACGCCTCGGGCTGCGAACGGCCCTGGGAGCCGACTTGGACCGACACGTTGTTCTCTCTGGCGGCGGCGACCATCGCCTTGCCCTCTTCGATGGTGCAGCAGGCGGGCTTTTCCACGTAGACGTGCTTGCCGCATTCGGCCGCGTGGACCATCTGGACGGCGTGCCAATGATCGGGGGTCGCGATGACGACCGCGTCGATGTCCTTGCGTTCCAGAATGAATCGGTAGTCGCGATAGGGCTGCGCGCCCGGACCGGCGGTCTTGACCGCATTGGCGAGCCTTTTCTCGTCGATATCGCAGACGGCCGCAATCTTGACGGCGCCGGCGTCGACAAACCGCTTCATATCGCGCAGGTGGTGCCCACCCATGCCGCCGACGCCGATGTGGGCCATTGTCAATCGTTCGTTGGCCCCCGTTCGGCCCGGTGCGGCGATGATGCCGGAAGGAACCAGGTACGGAACACTCACGGCCGCCCCCGCGGCGGCCAGGAACTGACGTCGATTAATCTGTTTCGCCTTTTTCATCGTCTTATCACCTTCTCGTTTGTATCTCTTAAGGTTGCATGAGCCGTCACATCCGTTGTGCCCCGTGGGATCTCACTTCAGCGGTTCGACGCGGGTCGTCCGGGTGGGCACGAGTTTCGCACAGGGATATCCCCGGACCGTCTGGCCGCGCCGCCGCAGCGACTGCGCGATGTTGGGCTTGAACTTCTCCGGCACCGTCTTCAAGGCCGCCTTCAGCGCCGTCACCGACCGCTTGCCCGGCATCCGCTCCAACGCCATGCGGGCATCCTCGCGCAGGTCTTCGTTCTCCAGCAGCCGGGCCATGGGTTTGACGACGCCCGCTTTTCCGATCTCCGAGAGCATCCACAGCACCTCGCGCCGTACCAGCACGGGCTGTTTATCGCCCAGCAGCCGGGCCAGCCGGGTGGCTACGGCCTTCCTCTCTTCCTCGGCCCCGGGCCGACCCGCATGCCGCACGATTTGCCACAAGGCGCGTTTGGCCGCCCGGGCAACTTCAAGGTCTTCCTCCGTCATCACTTTGGCCAAAGGCCTGACCCCCGCCGCTCCGACGCTCCCGGCGCCCAGCCAGGCTTCGGTGCGCACCTCGGGATGGCTGTCTTTGATCTTGGCGATCAGTTGGTTCACCGTTTCTTTGTCGGCCGCACCCGCCGTCGCAGCCGCGCTCCCCGTGGCGAGGACCACATTCCTCGATTTGCCGGTAGACATGTTCGATACCCCTTCCTGCGATTTAGACATGCATGAATGCTCTCTGTCTTGAAGACCTGCCCTTTCGGTCGTGATGCGTCATCTCAGTTTAACATGCTGGTACGATACAGATACGGCTGTCTGCATCCACGAGCGATGACAGACAAACGTTGAGCCGATAGGAAATGATAGGCGAGACGCGACAATCATGCAAGAACGCCGTGCTTTCGTCGGCGTATCCGGCAAGAGTACGGAAGAAACCGGATGAGCCATTTCCCTGGCTCACTGGGAGGGGGGCTCGGATAGAACCTTTTCAGGCACAGATTTACACGGGATTCACACGGATTCGGCTCTGTCATTCCCGCGCAGAGCCTGCCCGCGACCCGATCGCGCACCGGAATCGATTGCGGGCCACGGGTCACGGGCATAAAAAGTCATTGCCCAGCCAATTTTCTCACTTTGCCCCCACGCGTTGGCCATAATATCGACACCTACTTTGAGGAAGCACCTTTGACGAAGCGGCCACGAATTGGTCTGCGTCTTGCGCAGCCTGCCGAGACGTGGTGAGGTTCTGACCTGGAGAGATGGATTTCTGGAAGACAATGTGCCGGCGACCTTTAGTCCTGCCGGGACTCTGGGTACGCGGACGGGTAGAGTTTCTGGTTTTTCTGGATTGGAAGGAGATGAGAAGATGAAGAATCTGATTGTGTGTGCAGTTCTAACGGCTCTTCTGAGGACAAGTACCGGCCTGGCCGACCTGACCGATGGCTGGGGAAGCGTAAGAAGTACATGGCATAGCAGGAACCCGCCACCTAAGAGCAGGCGCACCCGAGTTCTATCCCGACCTGGAAAGCACCGCGAGCGCCGCAGCCGTCCAGTAGCACGGGCAACGCCGTCGTTGCGTTGGCGTGGCCTTGCTCTTGAGCCATGCGGCCGGCGAAAAGCGGAAAATGCCAGGGGTCCGGGCAGAGCGTCCCCGGTCGTTGGCTACATGCCCGCCTTGCGGGCATGATTTTCCCTTTCGCGGCGTTCGCCCATCTCCTCATACCTGGGCGAGGATGACGACGTAGTTCTTGCCGTACTTTTTGGCGCACTTGGGGCAGGTGGTGTAGAAGCAGTAGAGCTTGCGAATCTCCTTGCCCCTGGCGGCGACGAACTCCTTCGTCGTCTCGATCCACTTGCGGACGTTCTGATAGGGCCCTTCGAAGACCTTGCTGAGAAACGTCCCTGAGATGGTGGTGTTCCTGGCGCCCGGCACGTCCCTGGTCACGGCGATGTACACGTCGGCGCCCCAGAGCGAGTTCTCATCGGACAGGACGATCGTCTGGTCCGATTTGGCACCGGCCGCATCGATCAGTGCGGCGTTGCGCTTCATCACCGAGCCGAAGTTCAGCGGAATGTGCAGGAAGCTGCGGACGCGGTCCTGCACGAACTTCTTGTCCTGCCAGGTGGCTTCCTTCTCGTCCCAGGGTTCCGGGTCGAACGGGGGGCAGCAAACAGCAGCATCATTCGCACACATAAGAGTCTCCTTTCGCTCACACAAGCGTTAGAGATCGTTGTTGCGCGATCATCGGTATGGTACTCCGCCGGCGTACGGCTGCACGTATTGTACCGGCGACGACGCTCGTGGCAAAGCCACAGGGAGAAATGAAAATGCAAATAGCAAAATTAGGGAGGTCATCCCGGCGCGCCGGGATTCCGGCATTTTGATTTTTGCATTTGTGGTGCGGCGAGTCGGCCACTTTGAAAGCGGGCACAATCCGCAATCGGGCTGCTTCATCCGGCCACTGAAAGTGCCGATAGGGGTTCGGGCCTGTGGGGGACGGTCGGATCGGCTGGGTCCGGCCGGATCCCTCGGCCCGGCGAGCGCGAAACCGGC
>Ga0272442_10010505_pt1 | contig 11405 bp, 7 predicted proteins | sample SSMForm2O_FD_200262 | JGI IMG/M metagenome (GOLD analysis project Ga0272442, IMG submission 200262) | Marine sediment archaeal communities from Little Sippewissett salt marsh, Falmouth, MA, United States - SSM-Form-2O | ecosystem: Environmental > Aquatic > Marine > Wetlands > Sediment ...
ATTCCTATTGTTAAGTAATTTCCATCTTCACTAATAACTGGTTGTGAAAAGGTAATATTTTCAGAAAAAAATTGTTCGGCTTCACTATCAGATCCAGCAACAGCTCCAAGTCCACTTAGGACTAATATTCCAACCACTAAAAGTGGTAAAATTCTTCTCATTTCATTTACCCCCTTATTAACAACTGTTAATCTAACATATCCTGCCTTCTTATTTAAATGTTTTTAAAATAAAGATAAAATCAAATTTTTTCTCAATAGTTATTACAAAATATTTTTTTGTTAAAAGTAAAATCATAAAAAAAATAATTTTGGAAAGATAATAAAAAATAAGCATAATAAAAAATGTCCAGAATACTTAAAAAGAAATCATCTTTTCTAAACTCATGAAATGTGGAGTGTTATTCTCCGGTGGAAAAGATTCAACCTATGCGGCCTATCTTTCAAAAAAAGATGGAAACGAAATAACTTGTCTTATCTCAATAATTTCTGAAAACCCTGAAAGTTATATGTTTCATACTCCATCAATTTCTAAGGTAATAAAACAATCAGAAGTAATGAATATTCCAATTATTGTTAAAAAAACAAAAGGAGAAAAAGAAAAAGAATTAACTGATTTAGAAGATGCGATAAAAATCGCAATATCAAAATATAAAATTCAATGTATTATAACTGGTGCAGTAGAATCAATATATCAAAAGACAAGAATAGAAAAAATATGTAAAAAACTTGGTTTAAAAACAATAAATCCATTATGGAAAAAAAATCAGATAGAATTATTAAGGGATCTATTAAATGAAAAATTTAAAGTCCTAATAATTGGAGTATTTGCATATCCACTTGATGAAAAATGGTTGGGAAAAATAATTGATAAAAAATTTATAAATGATTCAGAAAAGTTATATCAAAAATATAAAATCAATCCTGCAGGTGAAGGAGGGGAATTTGAAACATTTGTGCTAGACTGTCCGTTATTCTCAAAAGAATTAAAAATAACAAAAAGAGATATCAAAGGAAACAAGAATTCTTGGAAAATGGAAATAGAAATTGGACAGTAGAAAATTTAAATAAATCAATTCTATTATTAGTCAACTAAATAGGGGGTAATCTTACGAGGAAAAAAATTGTAATAGTTGCTTTGATAGTAATAATAATATTTTCATCTTTTACTACAATTTCAAGCATGGAAATAAAAAAGGTGAAAGAAGATGTAAAAATAAATTCTTTTGATAAATTTGAAACAACTTTTTTAGATTTTATGTTAGAAGGAATCAAACAAAACAAAAACTATAACGAAAAAAACGAATTTATAAAAGAAACATATATGGTTGAAATGAGAGATGGTGTTTGTCTTGCAACAGATGTTTACAAACCAATTATTCTTGCAAAACCCCATGGATGTATCTTTCTTAGAACCCCTTATGACAAAGATGATCTTAATGATTTAGGTATTGCTCTTGCAATTATTGGATGGCCCTGTGTGATTCAAGATATGAGAGGAATGCATGCATCAGAAGGGGTTTACCAAGGGTATAGAAAATGTTGTACTGATGGCCCTGACAGTCTTGAATGGATTGGGGCTAGAGAATGGTCAAACGGTAGAGTTGCTACAGTTGGTCCTTCTGCATTTGGAATCACGCAATATTTCACAGCAGGTGCAAATCCTCCAGAATTATCATGTCAAGCACCTATGGTTGCTACACCTGTTTTACAGAAACATGCAGCATTCCAAGGTGGAGAGTTTAGAAAAAGTCTTGTTGAAAAATGGTTAGATAGTGTTGGTGCAACTTATCTTTTAGAGGAAATATATTCTAATGAAAACTCAAGTGATCCAACATGGATAAATGTAACCTTAGAAGATAAATGGCAAAATGTAAACGTTCCAGCTATTCATATGGGTGGCTGGTATGATATTTTCTTAAATGGAACAATACAAGGATATCTTGGATATCAAAAACAAGGTGGACCAGGTGCAAAGGGTAACTCAAAGCTTGTTATAGGTCCATGGTGGCATGATGGTTATATAGAATATGAACAAGGAGAACTTAGATACCCTGAGAACTCTATGCAACTTGTTGAGCTAGTAGATATGTTTCTTGAAATGGTAAATAAATATACAATGAATAAAGACAATGATTTTGATAATAGACCTAATGTATGGTACTATGTTATGGGTGATGTTGACGATATTGATTCACCGGGAAATGAATGGAGGTATGCAGATGACTGGCCAATCGATGCCGATTATGTTTCATGGTATCTTCATGAAAATGGAATAATGGACAAAAGTTTACCAGAGAGTTATTATCCTTTAAATTTTGAATATGACCCAAGTAATCCTGTACCAACAATTGGCGGGCAAAATATGGAAATTGCTTATGGGCCTAAAGACCAAAGAGTCGTTGAAGATAGAGAAGATGTATTAGTCTTTACAAGTGAAAACCTAGAACAAGCATATGAAGCAACAGGGCCAATTAAGGCAAGATTATTTGTTTCTTCAAATTGCATAGATACTGATTTTACTGTAAAACTAACAGATGTATACCCAGATGGTAGATCCATGCTTATTACAGATGGGATACTACGTATGAGAAATAGAAACGGTCTAGATCACTGGGATTTTATTAATCCTGGCCAGATCTATGAAATCAAAGTAGATCTTCTGAGTACATCTTACATCTGGAATATTGGTCATAAAATAAGAGTTTCAATATCTTCATCTAATTATCCAAGGTTCTTGGCAAATCCAAACACGGGTGACTCTATATATGATAATATAAGCTATAATATTGCTCAAAATACTATTTATATTGATAGTGCTCATCCTTCTAGCATCATTTTCCCTGAAATAAATCAAGGACCAATAAGTAATCCTCCTGAAAAACCAAAAAAACCAACTGGCGTAAGAAAAATCAAGGAAAACAAATTCTATATCTATACAAGTTCTACAACAGACCCTGATATGGATGATATATACCTACTTTTTGACTGGGATGATGGGAAATCAAGTGGTTGGTTAGGACCATATAAATCTGGAGACAAGATAAGTGCAAGTCATAAATGGGAAGAAAAGGGATCATACCAGATTAGAGTTAAATCAAAGGATATTAATGGAACTCAAAGTGAGTGGTCTGAACCTTTAGAGATATCAATGCCAAAATCAAGGCAAGTAAATAGTTTTTTATTATATCAGCTTATCAATAGAATTCATATCTTAAAGTCATTATTTGAGCTATAAAAAAATTTAAAAGTTAACATCCGTTAATAGTTTAAAAAGGGGAGAAAAAATGAAAAACAAAAGTATTGTATTATTTTTTATAAGTATACTAGTTTTGTTGAATTTTACTTATGCTTCTGCAGATATAAATATAATAAATTCAAAAATCAACTCAGAAGAAAAAAATAATGAGCCTATTTCTGAAAATGACTATGGATTACAATATGTGATGAACTATGGTTCAGATAGACATTATGGGGCAAGATATGAAGGACCTCAACCAATAGGGGATTGCGATAATGATGGGCTCAATGAAATGCTTATTAGTGGAAGAGACGAAAGACTACGCGTATTTGAATGGGATGATGCGATGCAAACATATCTTGAGATGCACACACTACATTGTCCACTTCATCCAATTGTAAATTATGATTCTGGAGGATTTGCAATTGGAGATCTCACTGGTGATAATAAAAACGAAATTGGTGCAAATTGGGATACTGCAATACACCAATGGAAAAAAAATGATTACAAGATACTTGGATTTAACAACTATAGATTCAATAATGGCGGAGGAAGTGCAGATTGTTATATAGGTGATTATGACACAGATGGAGAAAACGAGTTAATTGTAAGCGGAGGACCAGTTTATGACTGGAGCCCTGTCCCTGAAATAGGAATCTATAAATGGAATGGACTTACTGTAAAAAAAGTAGCAGAATGGACCAACCAAGCTCAAGGTTATACTTATGTTTATATGGCTGGTCTAGGTGATGTTGATTCCGATGGTGAAAACGAAATAGTCTGTGGTTCTTCTTTTAAAGTCTATGTTCTTGATTGGGACAAAGAAAATAAAGAATTTGATGAAACCGTAATTATGACAACAGGACAAAACTATTACCCTTTTGCATGTGTTTGTAAGGATAGTGACATGGATGGTAAATTAGAAATTCATGTTGGATGTTATTCACCTTTATTTACAATTTTTGAATGGAATGGTCAAGATTATGAAATTAAATATCAAAAAGAGTGGAATGGCGAAGGTGCAATAATTGAAGGAGTTGATGTTGGAGACGTTGATGATGACGGAATTGCTGAGGTATGCGTGGGAACTGACCTAGTCCATATATTACAATGGAATGGGACGAGTTATTCAGAAGAAGCAGTACTTCCAACATATGGGGATCTTGCAGTGGTCTCAATTGGTGATTGCGACAACGACGGAATAAATGAAATAAATGCAGGCTCTGTTTCAATTGATTATGGACAGGATTATATGTACTGGGTCTATAAATATGGTTTAGACTCAAAAATTAATCTTAACAATAATGACAATTATGGCACTTTAAGAGTTCATGTAAAAGGGACCAACCTAGAAATTCCTTTAAAAAATGCATCTGTTGCTGCATTGAATCTTGATACTAATGTATGGTATGATATCCAGGCAGAAGATGGAGTTTTTAGTACTTACATTAGAGACGATTTACCTGAAGGAGAATATTTTCTAAGAGTTATTATAGAAGGTTATAAAATAAAGAGTACAACAATTACAATAAATGAAGGAGAAGAAACAGTACATAGCTTTTTGTTGAAATTGTCAACAAATGACAGGGCAATTACAAAAAACTCTGAAGTGTCATTTAAACTATTAAGAATCTTTGAAAATTTAATTGAGAAAAATCCTATTTTGTTTAGGATTTTTTTAAGAGTAATATAGAAAATAAGAGGTATATGATATGAAAAAAATAATATGTGTTATGATATGCATAATTGTATTTGCAGCCGTTATTCCAACTGCCAGCTCATTAGAAAAAGATAGTTATGAGCTAGAAAATGTCATGGAGAAAAAACTAGAAAAAAAGTATATTGTTGATAATTATGAATTAGAAGATGATTTTGTTGTAATGCAAAATCCTCCAGATATGTCAGGATATACTGATAGAAGCTTAAAACCAGTTCCTATGAACACACCTGATGAATTCAGCTGGTTGGATTATATGGGCGGGGACTGGACAACAGTTGCCAAAAACCAAGGAAATTGCGGAAGTTGCTGGGATTTTGGAGCCCTTGGTGTTTTTGAAAGTAAGATTGAAATAGCTGAGAATTGCCCCGAATTAAACCCTGATTTATCAGAACAATACGTTCTTTCTTGTCTAAGTAATGCTGGAAGTTGCCGAGGTGGAAATTCATATAAGGCATTAACTCTAATTAAGGAAACAACTCCTGAAGGAAATAACTATAATGGAGTGGTCCCTGAGTCTTGTTTTGAATATCAAACAGATGACGATATACCTTGTTCGGAAAAATGTACAGATTGGGTTGAAAAACTAATACCATTATCTGATTATAGTTATTGGCGCTCCTATGGAACTGAAAGTGATATTGAATCAATAAAAACACAAATAATGCAAGATGGACCTGTGATTACACATATTAAAGCAACTGATCCTTTCAAGACATGGGGCGCATTAAACAATAATCCAGATGCATATTACCCTGATTTTAGAAAAGTGCTTGGTTATAACCATATAGTAATGATTGTAGGATGGAAGGATATTTCTTCAATTGCCACAGGAGGATACTGGATATGTAAGAACAGCTGGGGCACAAACTGGGGCTATAATGGTTTTTTCAATATAGCATATAACAGTCTTAATATTGATAACTGTGCTATAATAGATGTTGTATATGATGAGGAAAGTATTGACTGGCCTCCAATTGTTGACACAGGTGGACCATATGGTACATATCTAGGGGATTTTACAAATTTTGATGCAAGTGAAAGTATCGGCGTAGAATCAGAAATTGCCTTATACGAATGGGATTTTGCTGACCAAACAGGTGGATTTGGTGAAACTATAAATCATAAATATACAGAAACTGGAGTTTATGATGTTAAATTAAAAGCTACAGACTCAGATGGAAATTCACAAGAGAAAACAACAAAAGTATGGGTACAGGAATCAAACAATGAAGCAAGCAAACCAAATATAAACGGACCAAATAGTGGAACTATCGGAAAGCCATATAACTATTATTTTTCATCTAATGACCCTGAAGGAAACGATATCTATTATATTATAAAATGGGGAGACCAAGATATTTTGAATATCTACGGGCCTTATGAATCAGGTGAAGAAATCGAACTCAGTCATAAATGGACTAAGATGGGCAGCTATACAATAAAAGCCAAATCAATGGATGTCTTTGGTGATGAAAGCGATTGGAAAACATTCACTATTAATCTGCCTAGAAACAAAGCAAATAACAATTACTATATTGACTCAATAATATTGGAGATATACAACAAATTTCCAGTTCTTGTAAGGTTGATAAATCTGATGTTAAAAAATTAAATTCATCTCATATGCTTTGAAACAAATTTATCAACTTCAGGGATTCCTCCTTGCAAAATAATATAACCATTGTGAGGTTCCCTTTCAGTGATTTCTCCTGCAATTGGTGTAAGCATTATCTTTTTTACTTCATCAAGGTTACTTGTGTGACCAAGCGCCCAAGCAAGTTTCATATACGCAACTTCTGGTAGCATATTTGCAGCTGGAACAACACCTAATTTTAATAAATCCCTACCTGTATCATAAACATACATCTGTACATAACCCCAAAGAGTCTGTACTGTCATATATACTGCAATTCCCTCTTCAACTGCTCTTTCTAAAGGTTTATACAGAGGCTTGTTAACATGGCCAAGCCCAGTTCCTGCAATTACTATACCTTTGTATTTATTGTCAATTAAAGACTCTATCATATCAGGCTTCATATTGGGATAATAATATACAATTGCTACTTTTTCTTCAAAAGCAGTATCAATTTTTACATCTCTGTCCTTTCTACGTTTGTTATAATCCTTTCTGAAATATGTAAATTTTTTAGAGTTAACAGATCCAAGCGGGATGTCACCGATTGTTCTAAAAGTACTTCTATAACTGCTATGCATCTTTCTTACACGTGTCCCTCTATGAAGAAGGTTGTACTGATCACTAGTTGGTCCAAACATACATACAATTACTTCAGCTATATCACAATATGCTGCAGTTTTTGTAGCATTTATAAGGTTTAGTGCTGCATCACTTGAAGGTCTATCCGATGATCTTTGAGAGCCAACTAGTACTATTGGAACAGGTGGATTTTGAACCATAAATGATAAAATTGCACCAGTATGATGCATTGTATCAGTTCCATGACCAACCATTATTCCATCAACACCACTTTCTATTTCTTTTCCTATTGCCTTTGCAGTTGCAATATACTGCTTTGGGCCCATATTTTCGCTAAAAATTCCATAAAGCTTCTCTGTTTTAAGATTGCATATATCTGCAAGTTCTGGAACTGCGCCATATAACTCACCTGGAGTAAAAGCAGGAATTACTGCACCAGTTCTATAATCAAGTCTTGATGCAATTGTCCCACCAGTTCCAAAAAGAGTAATATTGGGTTTTTTTGAATTTCTAGGAAACTCTGATTCAGGAATCTTATAATTTCCTTTTTTATAACCGATTTCTTTTACAGAAATAATTGAGTCAACCTTTATTCCAACGTTATATCCATTATGAAGTTTTAAAACGATATGTTTATCATCTTCTGTTTCTGCCCGTGGAAGGATTATCCCTTTGAATTCTCCCCTAGTTGAATTAATTACTACATCGCTCCAAATCTTGATTTTTAACTCTTTAAGTTTCTTTTTTGCATCACCGCGATAACCTTTAAAATCATCTTCTTTGCTCAATATTTACACCCTTCTAAATCATTTTTAAATGAAATTTCGAAATGAAGTATAAAATATACCTATTATAACTTTATTAGAAATTATAATAATGCATAATTAAAAATCTATCAAATTTATAAAAATCAAGGCAAATCACCCTATTAATAGCGCAATATTTAGATAATAGAAAGTATTTGACCGGCAAGATGCAGAAGAACAAAAAAAACAAAGATAAATATTACAAAGACCTTGGATTCAAATGCGGTCTTGAGATCCATCAACAACTAGATACAGAGAAAAAACTTTTTTGTCGTTGTAAAACTGTTCTTCACAATGAAAAACCAGATGCGACAATTCTAAGGCATATGCGACCAACATTGTCTGAACTTGGTGAGTATGATGGTACTGCATTAATGGAGTTTAAAACCAAAAAAAATGTAACTTATGAACTTTACAATGATACAGTTTGTACTTACGAAATGGATGATACACCTCCGTTTAAACTAAATGAACAAGCCCTTGATATTGCCCTTGAAATAGGACTAATGTTAAATTGCAATATAGTTGATGAAATCCATATTAGTAGAAAACAATATCTTGATGGAAGCATACCAACGGGTTTTCAAAGGACAGGAATTATTGGTGTAGAAGGAGAAATTCCTTATAAAAATAAGAAAATTGGAATTATACAGTTAGGCCTTGAAGAAGATGCATGCAGAGAAATTAGTGATAAAGGTCATGAAATAATTTTTAGAACAGATAGATTAAGTATACCGCTTGTTGAAGTTGTAACATATCCAGATATCAAAACACCTTCTGAAGCAGTAGAAGTCGCAGAACTTATTGGAAGATTGCTTAGGTCAACAGCTAAAGTTAGAAGAGGGCTTGGAAGTACAAGACAGGATGTAAACGTAAGTATCAAAGTCGGGACAAGAATTGAATTAAAAGGAATTTCAAAACTTCAACATATAAAAGATGCTGTTGCAAATGAAGCTGAAAGACAAAAAGCATTGCTTGAAATAAGAGATGAGTTAAGATCAAGAGGAATATCTGAAAACAATTTTAAATCAGATTTTAAGGATGTTACTAACATATTTAATAAAACAAAATCAAAAAAATTAAAACATGTAATAAAAAATAAAGATAAGATTTATGCGGTTGTTCTTAGAGGTTATGCAGGAATTCTTGATAAAAAAACACAAAAAAATAAAATATTTTCAGACGAAATCTCAGGTAGAATTAGAGTTATTGCATGTATTGATAAACTACCAAATATTATTCATAGAAGCAAATTTGAAGAATTTGGAATTAGTAATAAAGAAAAAGACAGCTTAGAAAAGATTCTAAATGCAAAAATTGCTGATTCAATAGTTCTTGTTTGGGGAAATAAAAAAGATTTGAAAACAGCAGTAGAAGAAATAAAAATAAGGGCAAAAGAGGCAATAAAAGGCGTTCCTTCTGAGACTAGACAGGTCTTCAAAGATGGGACAAATGATTTTGAACGGATCCTTCCTGGCCCTGACAGAATGTATCCAGATACAGATTCGCCGCCAACAGCAATTACTGAGAAACATCTTAAAAGAATTAAAAAAACCTTGCCTGAAAAGATTTGGTTGACAGAAAAAAGATTAACAGAGTTAAAAATCCCAGAAAATCTTGTTAAGAAACTTAGTATCTCAAAGTATCTAGATTTATTTTACAAGATAATAAATGAGCTTGGAATAGATCCTGTTTTAGTTGCAACAAGCTTAGAGGAAAAAACAAAATATTTGAGAAGAAAAGGAAAAAGAATTGATTTGGTCTCTGAAAAAAATATATATGATATATTTAAAAATTATAAAGAAAATAGATTTAGTAAAGAGGCAATACCTGAGATTCTTTCATTCTTATCAGATTACCCTAAAAAAGATCTTGATGATGCAATTAAGAAATTAGACATTAAGGCACTTTCAATTGATGATTTAAATAAAGAAATTGAAAAAGTAATTTCCAAAGATAAAAAAAGATATCAGAATAATAAACAGAAGATAAATGCAATAATGGGTGAAGTTATGAAGGTTGCTAGAAACAGAATTGATGGGGAGAAAGTGAGAGAAAGAATTCTCAAAATTTTGAATTCTTAGATTAACAGAAAACAATCCAATTATATTTCTTAACTATCTTAACAGACAAAGATTGATTTTTTCTATTTTAGGACAAGTTTATAAATCAGAGAAATATTTGTAGACTTGAGGAGATGGGATGAATCAAGCATATAAAAAACTTGATAGACACATAAGAATTTTAAGAATTGCTTATCTTAGTTATGGTTTACCATTAACAATTTTATCACTTTTAGCAATTGTAATGTTCTATATCTATATTGACTCTACCTATATCTATCAACCAGTCCCTAGTTTACTAATTTGGTCTGCTATTATCTATGCAACTTATTTTATTTCAGGAATTTTAATGATTTTGACTTATTTTGGTTTAAAATTTGAAATTAAAAATATCAAATTAATTGGAATTATAGTTTGTATCATACCTGCATTAACTATTTTTATCTATTCAATAACGACAGGTGCTTATTATTTTGATATATCTTATCTATTAATTTTGATTCCCTCTTTTAGTATTTTATTATTCACTTTATATTTATGGGGAGAAATACCAAATAATAAAAATATCAAAATTTCAAAGAGAACTAAAAAGATAATATCTGTTATATTAATTGTAATTTTTATCTCAGGGATTTTAATTTATTTTATACCTAATATTCAAAAAAGTATGGCTTTAGATTCGCTCGAATATTCTAATTATTATTATGGCTGGGGTTTCAACCCTCCAGATGGATGGTCAGGTGGTACAGTAAGTCAAGGTGGAAATTTACCTTCAGCTCATGCTACATTTTATCCATCTGGGCATAATACATCTGAAGTGTCTTTAGATATTTATGGTTGCTCTATAGGTGAATCTCCGAATCTTGAAAATATTGCAAAAGATAGATTGGATTCCTTTGAAGATATATCATGGCATAAATATACATCTAATTTTTCATTAATTTCACATGGAAGCAGAACAATTAATGGGATGGATGCCTATGAAATTATTTACTATTGGGAATCTATACCTGAAAAAGATACTAATATAACAAAAATAAAACAAAAAGATATTTTTATCAAAAAAGGAGAAACTCTTGTATGTGTGTATTATATCTCACTCTCAGATTATTATGATTTATTCGATTCTGTTGTTGAAAAAAGTCTTAAATTATTTGCTATATCATAGTCTTGTTAGAAAACAACTTTTTTATAACATATTATATTAAAGGGTTTGTAAGCTATTTACTATTAGAAGTACCTCCGAATGTAAAAAAATGCCAAAGAACCATCGTTATTTTTATCCTTCTGGAATAACTTTTTAGAACGATTATCTTCGATAATCTGTCTTTTCTCCTTAATATTTAGATTAGAATCAAAAG
>Ga0272442_10010506_pt1 | contig 11405 bp, 4 predicted proteins | sample SSMForm2O_FD_200262 | JGI IMG/M metagenome (GOLD analysis project Ga0272442, IMG submission 200262) | Marine sediment archaeal communities from Little Sippewissett salt marsh, Falmouth, MA, United States - SSM-Form-2O | ecosystem: Environmental > Aquatic > Marine > Wetlands > Sediment ...
CCAATAATTATTGGTGCAATTACTCTAGAGGCAACCGCAGACGACTCATCGGGCGTACAAAAGACGGAGATTTATATCGACGACGAACTGAAAGAAACACTTTCTAGCGGTTCCGATTGGTACATGAATCTAAGACTCATGGGACGACATTCACTAAAGATTGTAGCCTGTGATAACGCTGGAAACGTTAATGAATACGAACAGACAGTGATAATCTTCAATCCGTTTGGGGACAAGTAAACCCAAACCCCCTCTCTTTTTTTCTTTTTTTTATAATACTTTAATTTTTGATATTAATATTAGTTTAAATATATGGGATAATACTTGTTTTACCTGCTTTTCCGAAGTGCAAAGTAAAGTGACATTACACTAAGAAACATTTATTATATATCATAAAACATATTTTTAAATAACGCTCTTTTGAGTATTCATTTTAATAGATTGAATTCAAAATTAGATTTTCAAAGAAATTGCTATAAGGCTGTATAACAATAAGACATTCTCAACATTTTATGTAAATCTTTATATATGATATCATATAATATAATTGTAGCATTATGGCAAAAAAATATATTAAAATACGAGGGGCAATTGTTGTAATAATTATAATGTTTATTACTCTTGGGCCAATTGGTTCTTCACAGAATAGACTTAATGTCATGGATGAAATCCATGATGTTGCTGTTACCTCATTAAATGCACCAGATGTTGTAGAAAGAGGAGATGATCTTCCTATAGAGGCCACTATAAAAAATATGGGGACATATAACGAAACAAATTTTCAGGTAACATGCATCATAAAAGATGACAACGAAAATACAGTTTGGACAAGAACAAAAGATGTATCAAAACTTAATGTATCTGAAGAAAAGATATTGTATTTCACATGGGAAAACACCACATATTGCGATTGTAATCTAGAAATAAAAGCGATTGTAGCCGAAGATGGAGTTCCAGAAAATAACGCAAAGAGCAAACTGATCATTGTTAGCAAAATACTTTTGGAAGATGATATGGAGACCAATGAAAATTATTGGAATCATTTTGATTTAACTACTGGAGGAGAAGGTCACTGGCAGACCTGTTCTTCGGAATATGATAATTATTTCTGGTGTGGACTCAACGAAACAACAATGTATGACAACAACTGGAATGACGTAGCAATGATAAATAAATCTTTAGATTTCTCTTCATACACAAATATATCTCTTGCCTTCGACACATACTGTAGGATAGCTGAAAATGACCATGGTTATGTTGAAATAAGCAAAGATGGTGGAAGACACTGGGAAATACTTGCAGATTACACTGGCGATTTAAACTGGACAACTATTACCTACAACATCTCCACTTATAACACAAATAATGTTGCATTTAGATTTAGATTCTTTTCCAATGAATCTACTACAAATAGAGGATGGTTAATAGATGATTTTTCTATCCTGTGTGACAATACGGCTATCTTTTCCGACGATTTTGAATCAGGAACTAAAGAATGGCTCATAGAGCGGTTAAGAGTTGGAGACTGGTGGCAGCGTATCGACAAACCAAAAGATGATGAGTTATATAATACAGCGTGGTGGTGTGGTGATGAATTAATTGACTTGTATCTTGCAAATATGAACAATGAGTTAATATTGGAAGATACGATTGATCTTTCTAAAGCATTTGAAGCAGATATTCTTTTCTCAACATGGCATAACTTATCTAAGGCAGATGTAGGATATCTTGAAATAAGCAACAATGGAGGAGCATTCTGGGACTTGATAAATGATTCATTTATGGGAGATAGCAAGGTAGATAACACAATAAGATGGATAGATAAATCCTATGAAATAGATCAATGGATCGGAGCAGAAATAAAGATACGCTTTAGATTTGTGTCAGATTCTTCTTTTGAAGCTGAGGGCTGGTATGTAGATGATTTAAGAATTCTTGGAAAGATAGACAACGATCCTCCAATTACATCATGTATGTTGTCAGGGGATATGGGCCAAAATGATTGGTATGTTTCCTCTGTACAGGTAACACTTTCAGCTACAGATGAAGACGGTTCAGGGGTGGATCACATTTACTACACTATTGATGACGGAGATCAAAGCGTTTATACCGCTCCATTCAGCATCGATGAAAGCGGTTCACATACCGTTGATTACTGGTCTGTCGATAGACTTGAAAATGCTGAGGATCATAAGAATGAACAGTTCAAGATTGATGTTGATGATCCAGAGATTGGAATCACACATCCAGAACTTGGGATATATTGGCGTGGAAGAAAAATATGGCCCATACTTGGATTGACATTGTTAACCTGGTCAAAGTCCTTTGTCATTAGGGACATAGAAATTATGGCTAACGCAAGCGATTCAACATCAGGAGTCGATATAGTTGAATTCTATATTGATGATGAACTAGAAGCAGGTGATAGTAGTTTTCCATATAGTTGGGAATGGACGAAGCTGAACCTCTTTTCAAGCCATGTAATAAAAACTGTTGCATATGATGACGCTGGAAATAGTGCATATGATGAAATAATAATAAGGAAGTTCTTCTAAGATTTTTTTTTCATTAAATTTAAAAGTATACTCCAACACTCCATAGACATAGAATTATTATTAAGAGTAAAATGTTATAAAACTATAAGGTATATAGAGGATCAAGGAAATATAATATGAAAAGAGAAATAGTGATAGTTGGAATGACATTGGTTTTGTTCACTGTTGTATTAATTGGATGCACCTCAACGAAAACAAACGAAGAAAAGATTTTAGGCTCATGGATAACAGAAATATCAGCAGGACAAGAAGAAACGGCAGTATTTAATTTCTTTACTAACGGATCATTTTCTTTTGTTGTTACATTTTTATTGGATGAATCTGATGTAAATTTTACTATATTATCTTTTTGGGAGCCATATACAATTAACGATGAAAAAATAGTTATGGTCATCGAAGGTAAGACGGAGATCTTTGAATATTCCTTTTCTGATAATGATAATGTCCTAACTCTTCTACAAGAAGATAGTGGGGAATCTACAGTTCTCCTAAAACAATAACATAATGTGTATAGGTATTCAGTGTTCATAAAGATTTTATTGAGATGTTAACGAACTCTATATCTTATTGAAAAAAATATATTAAAGTTACAAGTATATTGAAAATTTAATTTATAATTTAAATAAAAAAATATTAAATATATCGTGGATTAAGTAAATGTAGGTTGGCATTATAATAGGGTTAAAAAACCTTTTTTTTTATAGGAAATCTTTATAAATAATTGAACGTTATATTAATGCCTGCGGAGGTAAATTAATGATTGATTCAAATAAATCTAAAAATATGTTTTTTGGAGGCCAGTGGTTAACAATGAGTGTAATAATGATTACATTGTCTGCTTTTTTGATGTTAGGAACTACTGGGTCTGCTGATCCAGAGGCCGTGGTAGACGTACCTGATTTTGAGGTAGATGTTGTTTTTTCACATTGGGGTACTGAAAGCTACTGGGATACAACCATCAGTGGAATAGGTGGTCAAGAAGAAGGATATAATGTTTGGGATGACACATGGGTTGGCTGGTGTGTAGATGAATATCATTACATTTACCCGGGGACACACTACGATGTTACCCTATATTCATCCTATGATCCAGGTATGCCATGGCCAGATAGTAACTGGGATATGGTTAATTATGTAATAAATCATAAGCATCCAGATGCAACTAAACAGGATATACAAGATGCAGTATGGTGTTTCATTAACGGTGAAAAAGGCTATCCATCAGATCCCGAGGCACAGGCGATGGTAGATGAGGCAATTGCTTATGGGGAAGGATTTGTACCTCAGCCTGTTCCATTTGTAGGACAGAAATGTGCAGTTTTATGTGATGCAGGTGATACTGTACAGGGAACGTTCATAGAAGTACTCGTTTCACCTGATATTGTCTACGTAGATGATGATTTCGATGATACTACTCCAGGCTGGGGGTACGATCATTTTGATAATATTATGGATGGTATAATTGCTGTTGCAGACTGTGGAACTGTTTATGTTGCAGCGGGAACATATACAGAACAGGTTATAATTGGCAAGAGTTTAGAATTACTAGGAGATCCCGGGGCAACAATTATGGCTCCTGATATAAGAAATACATATACAATCGATGAATCAAGTAACACTTTCGACCCGATTATATTTGCCTATGGTGGAACATTAACTGGTGACCATGTTAGTGGCACACAAACGATTAGTGTAAAAATAGATGGTTTCGAAATTGACGGTGGAAACAAAGCAAGTGTTTCACCTAGATTTGTTGCTATCTTGTATCGTAACATACAACCAGGATGCACCCTAAGTCAGATTTCTAATAATGTTATTCATAGTATGTATGACGCTGACGGAGAAGGAAACGGTCCTCAAACAATTGGTATAATAATATATGGTGATTCCGAAGTGACAATTGAAACTAATGATATCAGTGAGTTCAGTCGTCTAGGTATTGGCGCTATTGGAGATAATGGACCAGATAATCCTGAGGTTGTCATTGAAGACAACACTGTGACGGGAAATGGACTAGAATCTGGTACTAACTGGTGGGCGGAGAATGGTATACAAATAAGTGTTGGTGCTGGTGGAGATATAATCGAGAATATCGTCATTGATTGTCAGGTTAATAATCCAAGTTGGGTATCTTCAGGAATTCTTGTTGATGATGCTGCAAATGGTGTTAACATCCTTGAAAACGACGTGACATTGTGCGATACTGGTATTAGTATAAGATCTCCTTCCTTTGATATCATAGATGGTAATTCTGTAAGTTATTGTAATTGGGATGCTCTCCGTCTTGGATTTCCTACTGATAATACCACTGTTACTAACAATATTCTAACTGATAGTTTATGGGGCATATATAACGGAGATGCTTCTGATAATCTCATGGAGTATAATCTCATCCAAAATAATGTATATGGTATATGTATTGATGGTGATAGTCATAATAATCTTGTTCTTCATAATGATATTCTTGACAATGATGAATATGGTGTTTATCTTGAGACATATTATGCCACACCATCAGGAAATGAAATTCATTATAATAATATCGCCGGAAATGTACTGTCTGGAGTCGAAAATATAGATCTCCCACATAATGTTGATGCAATATGCAACTGGTGGGGATATTGCAGTGGACCAACTCATGCTACAACAAATCCTTTAGGTTGCGGGGATGTTGTTAGCGATAACGTTGATTATCTTCCATGGCTTGACGATGTGTATTCAACTGGAGATTGTATTGGTGGTCTTTGCCAATCTGAAGTCTGGGTAGACGATAATTTCGACTGCTCAACAATGGGGTGGAACATAGATCATTTTGCGACCATTCAGGATGGTGTTGACAGAGTATGTGGAAGCACAGTTCATGTTGCAGCTGGAACATATATTGAATCAGTAGATATTTTACCGGGATCGGACATAACATTCATCGGTGAAGGAAGAGATGTTGTAACCTGGCTGCCTAATAATCCAACATCTGACTATTGTGCAAAATGTGATATGAGTGGGTTTACTGGTACAACAAACTTAGAATTCTCAGGATTCACATTTAATAGTCGTCCCATACCAACTGATGCATGGGGTGTTGGACTTCAGATAAACCGAGCAAGTATTGGACCACTTTATCTTGAGGTTCATGACTGTAAATTCATAGAAGATAGAGCATCAGGAGATGATGCCCATTGGGCTACATCAATGCTCTTGTGTCATAACCGCTATGCCAGTCGTTCCCCTGATGCACCTGTAAAAATATATGATAATATCGATGAAACCTGGGGTGGAATGACTATGTCCAATTCTCAGGGTTATGATATATATAACAATGTTTTTGATGGATGCAGTGATGCAATTTACTGTGGTCATGGATGTCCTGATACCGCAGGCAATACCTTTGGTGATCATCACATTTATGGTAATGAATTCAGAAATGCAGTGGATACTATACATCCTGGTGGGTTAACGCCAGCTATTGATATACAGTACTATGGTGCTGGGGAGGGAACACATCTTCCAATTATAATTGAGGAGAATCTATTCGAAGATAATGATGGAGCTATAAGATTCGTCATGGATACTGATATGATGTATCCAGCTAGTGTTGTCAACTGTAATGTGTTCATCAATAATGATATGGCTTTTAGAGTTACAGGCACATTTCCAACTACTATTAATGCTGAATGTAACTACTGGGATGACTGTAGTGGACCAACGCATACCAGCAATCCTGGTGGCTCAGGTGATGAAGTCACTGATTATGTAGATTTTGACCCATGGGTTGGTAAAATAACTGTTGATGCTGGAGGCCCGTATCATGTGGAAAGCTTGGAACCAGTGGAGTTTGATGGAACATATACTACAGGTGGCTGCTGCGGAGAAACTCTTGTATCGATTGTATGGGACTTTGGAGATGGAGAAACAAGCACTGACGAAGATCCGACTCATACCTATACTGCAGAGGAAGCCGCATTTCATGCGATATTTACAGTTACAACAGAAACAACAATAGGGTCACATACTTTCATCTGTGTTGAATCTGATGAAGCATTGGTGTACATTAGTGATGATGATCCCCCGATTGTACAACTTGAATATCCAAGAGGTGGAGAAGAACTCAGCGGAACTATCAACATAAGATGGTATGCCTTAGACACGGAAGATCATGGTTCACCAGCTATAGATTTGAGTTACAGTAGCGATGGTGGAAGTTCATGGAATCCAATCGCTACAGATCTTGAAAACACCATTGGACCTGGAGATCATTTTGATCGTGGTGAATACAGCTGGAATGCTGGCTCACTTCCTGATGGTAACTACATGGTGAGAATCTATGCATATGATTTTGCTCGCAATATGGCACAAGATTCTAGCAAACCATTCATGCTTGGAGCCTCAACAGGAACAGGAATACTAGTGTCCTACGTAAATATTGAATCCAGCAACAACTATCTCAAGAATGGTGACTCACTAGAAATAAGAGCGGGCATAACCTTCGGGCAACATATCTCAACTGACTATGTCACTGCTGATTTATCTGGACTTGGCAAAGGCACAAGTGTACCTGCGGATAGTTTCGATGGTTTAACGGCAATATGGGTTATTGATGATGTTGTTTGTACACCATCCGATGGGCCAATCACTATTACTGTGACAGCAACTGATGGTGCTACTACTGATAGTAATACTGCAACATTAACAGCTGATAACACAATTCCAGAGTTAAACGTTATTACACCAGAAAATGCTCTATACTTCAGAGGTGCAAAGCTCTTTGCATTAAATAAACCAATAATTATTGGTGCAATTACTCTAGAGGCAACCGCAGACGACTCATCGGGCGTACAAAAGACGGAGATTTATATCGACGACGAATTGAAAGAAACACTTTCTGGCGGTTCCGATTGGTACATGAATCTAAGACTCATGGGCAAACACACATTGAAGATTGTAGCCTGTGATAACGCTGGAAATACCAATGTACATTCACAGACAGTGATAATCTTTAATCCGTTTGGAGAAAAGTGATTTTGGGTAACTCATAAATATTGAAAAACAAGGGAAATTTCTATTCCTCCTAAAGTTTAGAAATATCGGATCGAAAACCATTAATTAAGCTTGGTTAAACAGAAAAAGCTAGAGAGTTCGCCTACCTATAATTATCAACATTATTAAGACATTATGGGGTTAATAGAAAGTTATTTATACCAAGATAATCAATACTATATCATACAAAATATAATTTCGTTAAAGTAATATATGAAGGTAATAAGATGTTAGATAAAAAAATAAGTGGAAAAGTTAGCTTTTGGGCAATTTTATCTCTGTTTATTGCATTAATGTTTTTCACTCCAAGTGGCACTATTTTTGTAGAAGCAGCGGACACTATTATTGTCGATGACGATGGTTCAGGTGATTATACTTCCATCCAGGCTGCAATAAATAATGCAGGTGTTGGAGATGATATTGTTGTAAAAGATGGAACCTATGCTGAACAGTTGACTATAAATGTTCCTTCTATTAGCATTGTAGCAGCGAGTGGTGAAACACCGGTGATTTATGTCAGTTCTTACTCTGTTGGAATAGATGTAACGGCACCGGATGTTCTTATCCAAGGTTTTGAGATTTTTGGAAACGGATCTCTCACTTTCGGACCTTATCCAACCATTAGAGCTTCTGCTGGTGCAGATGGATTAATAGTGGATAATAATGATTTCAAAGTTTTTACTGGAGAAGTAGGACAGGTGGCATTATTACTCGTTAATGATGTCACGAATGTTAGATTCACTGGAAATATTGTTACAAACTATGAACATTCCTTGTATCATGCGGCGTGGATTATCGGTTTCGGTTCATTATTAGATTATTTTGGATCAATTCAGGATGCTATTGATTCAGCACTTATAGGTGCCACAGTTATGGTGGCTCCTGGAATTTATAATCAACAAATCACGGTTAACAAAAGTATAACACTTTCTGGAACTACAGGTGAGACAATAATTGATTTGGGGTCTGTTTCAACATATGCAATCAAGTTGGAACTGGGTTGTGATGATGCTACAATTGAAGGTTTTGAAATAATTAATTCATATGGATTTTATGTAGATTCAAATGCTGGTGGTGAGAGCAATGTTACTATCCAAAATAATCATATTCATGACCTTTTTGTCAGCTCTGACTTAACAGGTGGTTTCTTTGTTAACGCATCCTGTTGGCCTCCTCTCGAGAATTGGAGAATACAGGACAATACTCTTGAGAATATTACGGGAAGTTTATCCTCTGGGTTACGCCCTGAGAATATGAAAGATGTTATTATTTCTGGTAATACAATCAGCAATATGGGTTATTCAGGAATTTTACTAATAAACGTAGACGGAGCAATAGTATCTAGCAATATGGTTGATAGCATTGCTCGCTCAGGTATCCAGGTTGACAGCTACTGTACCCGCGATATTAGTATAAATGACAATATTATTGTGCAGGCAAATACTGGTAGTTATTCTGGCTATGGTGGAATTCGTTTTTATGGTCAGCACACACCTGATCCTCACAGTGATCCTCCTGCTGAAATAACAGTTACAGGTAACACTTGTAATGACAGTTATAATGGTTTAGCAGTAAGAGATGGAGAAAATATCAGCGGTCGGAACATATCTGCTAACTCTAACAGTTTTATTAACAATTCAAATATGGGTGTTTATCATGGTGGAACTGGAACCTTGGATGCAATAAACAACTGGTGGGGAAACATAACTGGTCCATATCATCCAATAGATAATCCGGTTGGTACTGGTAATAATGTGTCTGACAACGTTACATTTTGGCCTTGGTATGAATTTGATGGATACAGCATTAAACCAACAGTTGAATATGAAGTTGGACATCCAAACTCGGAAAACGGTGAATTTGTAAAAAGTTATACGCCTATCGAAATCACGGCTAACGATGATGAAAGTGGAATTAAAAGCCTTACTTATAGAATTTGGAATGCTACACATCTGTGGTCAGGCTGGTATAACTATACTGATGAGTTTAGTCTTCCCGGAGGGGATGGTAAACATAAGGTGGAGTACAATGCGACTGATATGGCAGGGACTAAAAAAACAGGCACTGAAACTCATTATGTTGACGATGAAGCTCCTTGGATCGAGGTACAATATCCTAAAGGTGGAGAATTTGTACGTGGCGATCTGACTATTCTTTGGAACGCGGCTGACCAGATGCCTGATCAGAAACAAATCAAACGGTCGGATTATTATAGTTTTTATCCGCTTACTGAGGATTATCCTGGACATATCCAAAGTTTTGTGCCACAACATGATACTTTGAATGCGATTGATTTGCTTTTGCATGGAGATGAATCTGAAGTAAATGTCATAATATTCAGCGATGTTACCCCTGTTCCTATTCCTATTGGGACATCATCCAAACATTTGCAAGATGTTGGAAATGAGGTTTATCCTGAATGGATAACGTTTCCATTCAACTCATCAATTTCACTTGAAATTGGAGAAACATACTATATTGGTGTAACCCAGCAAATTCTTGAAGGTTCTGGTGTAAATTGGCACTACTATAACTCAACCACTGAATCTGACCCCTATCCTCCTGGACACAGTTGGATTAAGAAGGTAGATACACTTGAATCATATCCTGAACTGGATTGGACATTCAGAACCAACTATTGGAACGAATTTGTTAGTGTCACTATACAATTTAGTAACGTTTTTCCCCCAATTTGGAGTACAATTGTTCAGGGTGAAGAGAATGATGGCGAATTCGTCTGGGATACAACACCTTATCCAGATGGAGAGGCATATATGATTAGGGTGATTGTTGAAGATTTTATGTCCAATAGCGACTCAGATGAATCCGATGGTCCTTTTATTATAGATAATACGGGTCCATCTGTTTTTAATATTGAAATTATTGATACCACTCTTGAAAGTACCGAATATACGAAAGACGGCGACCGTCTTGAAATATCAGCAACTGTACTTGGCGAAATCAGTAACGTTACTGCCGATTTATCAGGATTCGGTAAAGGATCATTTGTTGAACCCAATAGTTTATATCAAGAAACAGCAACATGGATTGTATATAATGTAAATTGCGTCCCAGCCGATGGTGAGATTACAGTAACAATAACTGTTAAGGATCCTAACGACGATGTTGCGCAAAATTCGGGGAGCATCATAGCTGATAATTCACCTCCAATATTAGATATTACAAGGCCCTTACCTGGTATATTTGTGATGGATGGTCAAAGACTTTTACCTTATCCATATCCTGTGATATTTGGACAGATTACCATTAAAGCTGATGCAAATGATATGGGTGCAGGTGTTGAAAAAGTGGAGATTTATATAGATAACAGATTAAGAGAAATTTGTAGCGAAGTTCCATATGAATGGGTTTGGGATGAGGCATCCATTGGATTTTTCAAACTTAAAGCTATAGCATATGACAATGTCGGCTTTAATGCAACTGCTTTGCTAAACGACATTTTTATTATCAATTTTGATGTTTTGGACTAAATTAACAAAGTGTCACATCAATAGCGAAGGGTTTTGAATAATCCTCTCAAATATAATATTTTTCATGTAGGTGACATATTGCCCATAAAGGGCACTGATTAATTGACATAAATAATAATATAACAAAAATATAGAAAAAAGATTAAAATAATTGCAAACTTTACTATAGAGGGCTTTGAAAAACCCCTTATAGAAACTTCTATATGTTCATAATTCATTCCTTATGTATAAGGAGTGAGATGGATGAGTTTTAATCGTTTTATTTTGGAAGAACAGTATAAAAAAGTGGAAGGTCTTGGAGATCGTCTTGTATTAATGAAACAGC
>Ga0272442_10010509_pt1 | contig 11403 bp, 10 predicted proteins | sample SSMForm2O_FD_200262 | JGI IMG/M metagenome (GOLD analysis project Ga0272442, IMG submission 200262) | Marine sediment archaeal communities from Little Sippewissett salt marsh, Falmouth, MA, United States - SSM-Form-2O | ecosystem: Environmental > Aquatic > Marine > Wetlands > Sediment ...
ACATCTCCCCGAGTGTGTTAATATCCATTCAGAGCCTCCTTATAATTTTTGCTCAACAAAAACTTTGCACGGAGGCTCTATTTTTTTCAACTATTACGTATGCTTGCCCTTAACCGAATGCGCATGGTCTCCAGGGGTTTTCCGAAAAAGGCCATAACGGCGTGTATCTGCCCCTAGTTGTTATATAACAAGTATCATTGCAGTACATATCTCCATCACAATCGTCTGTAGGGATAGAGTCATTATTATCAGCTCCCATCATGAAATATGAAGCACCGTTACCCACTTCGTCTGGCATACCGTGTGTCACAAAGAAAACCGCATCGGCCCAGTCAGTGCCGAAGTCATCAGTATCCTCGCTTGGGTTAATATGATCTCTGCCGTCCTCCCAGATTGTGCTGTCAGTAAAATCCCAGTAATCAACGGAAATGTTAGGAATGTATTTCCCCATGTAACCATTTTCTTTCAATATATTTAGGAATGTACTTGCAAAGTTACTGGCAAAAGGCGCCCCATCTCCGCATTCACTATTCTCTACATATAATGCTACTGCCTCATATTCATTGTCCTGCTCATATGGTATTTCCGGAGGATCGCATTGAGCATATGAGGCGGTTGGCGTAAATAGCAGGCCAGTAAGACAAATCAAGGATGTTGTAAGCGATTTTTTCATTTTGTTCCCCTTTCTTTCGGTACGCTAAGAGATCACCACTGCCTTTCAGAAAAACCTTTTCCGTCCGGTAAAAATGAAGAATCTAAATATCAAACGCCCGGGGTGGTGTTCGAGCTATTCGAAAGAAAGAACGTCATCGTCGTGGGCAAGTCTGCACACTGAAGCATGAAAAAGGGGGCCATCCCCCCTGCCGGCGCCAGGTGGCAGGGAGGAGGCCCCAACCAGGAAGAAAGGAGATCAACAGATCAGGACTGACTGCTCTCAGTCGCCTTTGCGCGGTTGTACTCGCTCCTTCTGCGTCTTTCGTACGAGCTCGTGGCTTCCTTTATCAGGTCAGGGTGATGCCTGAATACGAACCTCGCTGCAGAGCGAACGAGCCTCAGCCTCTGCTGAAGCATATGGGCAAGTTTGTTTCTTAACACGAGCGCCGACTGTATTTGAGGGCTCTTCATTCCGGGTGCAGCTGCGACCTCACCCAGCTTTTCTGCAATGTCAAAGGCTTCATCGATCTCGTCCGGGTCAAAGCCGCCCATGCCGCTGACTTCGTCTTTGTACGGAATGGCGAGCGTTGCATAATCGTGAAGTGCCTGTGCAAGGCTGTCCGCTGATGCGGTGTCGTCAGCGTGAGCCTGCTTGAGGTTTTTCAGCTGCACGTCCGCATCGTCCTCCATGCCGTTGTCAAAGTGCCATTCGAGCACGGCCGTTATGTTGTTCAGCACTCCGTTGCCCCGCTCCATGAGCTGCTTCGTATTCTGCCTGCTGTCCACCATGAGCCTGTAATCGGTCTGGGCATCCTGGACCGCCTGCCTTAGAGAAAGTATGTCGTCGGCAATGGTCTCCGGAAGCTTGGAACCTGCCGTGCAAAGGCCCGGACAGTGATCAGTGCCCTCCCAGTGCGCTTTTACGAACTTCGCCACTTCCACTGATTCCCCTACGAGAACGTGAAGGGGCAGGGTAAGCGGCATCGGTGCATCAATTTCCCTTGCCTTGTTTTTCCATTGTTCAATGTTCTTGATTGTCATTTTTTTCCTCCGTTTCTTGTTGTTTTCGGCACTTTGTGCCTGTTTTTTCCCTTGCCGGCCGGGTTCGGGGTTGTCCGGAGGTCTCAATTGAATGCCGCATGCTGGATATTACGCCATCCGCTCTGGATATGACGGTGCTGACGCCAGATATTGCGTTCTCGGGAGTCGATATTACTGTGTCTGGAGTCGATATTACGGTCCCGGGCACCGATATTACGGTCCCGGTTCTCGATATTACTTCCCTGACAGCCATCAACTGCGCAATATCGGCCTGCCGTCTTTCTCTGACGCGGTCTGTGCTGTGAATATCGGGCATGTACATTTCTCTGGTAACCTCCTGTATACTTATCGGTACAAAGTCGCTTCCGGTTGCATGATTTTTGAAAAAAAATGAAAATATTTCATAACAATGCGGGATTGCTCGGAAATTCAGATAGAAAACGAGCACAAGTTACTCTGCACACCCCTTCGTCAGCCCGGGGCTGTACAGTCGCACCCTTGCTACAGCATCACTTTAATATGATTAAAGATTACAGGCTGTCCGGGTAGAAGTACGGGGGCAGATACGGCAGCGTTTGAATCACTCTGTCAGGGTTAAATACCGGGACTGTGCGGCTTTTATCTGATACTCCTGCATCATCTTCTACAGTTGCAGTTAAAGATGATGTCATACATGTCTTTTAAAATCGGAGTGCTGTTCTTGTTACTCCGATGATTTCATCATCATGGGATCCCATGCCTGATATCAAGTACCCCCTTATCAGTTCATCTCTGATTCGATCGGCCGGATCAAATTCGGAACACTCGCTCTCTTCCCTCTGAAGACCATGGAAAGTGGAGTTCCATATGGATCCTCAATACCGACGAGGACTTCGTCCATGTCGGACACAAGAACGTCATCGATCTGATCATCATTCAGATCGCCCACGGCAATGTAGTTTCCGAAATTGAAGCTGCCGGCCTCGCCCTGCATCATGGCGTCTGCCGAATCCTTATCGCCCGATTTAAGCCCCGCCCCGCCGAAGAATACGAACAGTGCCCCTCCTTAACGCATTATGAATTCGTCATACCAGCAGTCATGGCCACCGATGTAATTGTAAATGAACATCTGATCCACTTCAGTTGTCTCAGTGTTCCTGAAGCTCTCGTCTGATTGCATGAGAACGCCGTCTACGTATGAATCGAACTTGTGAGTGGTCCAGTTGATGTTGCGCATTTCGATGTGATACCAGGTGTTCGGTTCATATTCAAAATCCGGATCTCCCGTAATGGAAATCTCCCCGCTCGCTGCAAAATAATTGAAGAAGATGGCGTCTGGACCAGCAGTCGTACCTGGAGGATAAATGGCAACATAACAGCACGCTTCTTCCGCTTCCGGTCGCGCCCAGTAGGAAATATATTCAGGTGCAAAATTCCGGGCAAAGGAATAATTAAGCCCTGCATTGTGCTGACCTCCACTGTATCCATCAAGCAGCAGGCTGTTTTCCGTGCAGTTGCCACCGCGATCGGTAACTACGCCCTTGAAGTTATAGGACGATCCCCCTGCATCCACCCATCCGTCCTTGTCACCGTCCTCGAAACCGTCGAAGAAGTAGATGGAGTAAGTTCTGAAAACATGGTCCCTGTCTTCATGATCGGCCCAGTTGCTGTTATATTGAGTCTTGATTATGCCCGCATCATAGGCATCCGGAATATTCAGCCGCCATGAGATGCAGTTGCTGTCTGCGCTGTTGGCGGCTCTTTCATGAACGATCCAGTATGTATTGCCGGCAACGAGATTTTCAGGACCGAAATCAAAGCAGTTCCATTCCCATCCAACCGTTGTCACATCATTGGTGAGAACGGGACCGCCGATTATATTTCCAGGACCCCCGTCCATATCGTCTGCCAGCCAGAAACCCGAAGGATCCGGGTTGCCCATTCTGATCAGCTGAAGTTCCACAGACATTATGCTGTCCTTGGACGGTTTGAATGACTGAGCGGAGATCATATAACCGTTGCTGCAGGCCCATGCGCCAGAGCCTGTCTCCTGCGACTGATCCAGGTATCCTTTAGGACATGCGGCATCGTATGCTACACAGGCGTCAAAATCTGCGTCGGCATCTGCATCGGCATCCGCATCGGCATCCGCATCCACATCTGCGTCGGCATCGGCATCTGCGTCGGCGTCCGCATCCACATCCGCGTCGGCATCAACATCCGCATCTGCGTCTGCATCCACATCTGCATCCGCGTCACCACCTGCATCTGCAGGATGGGAACCATCCTGTCCCGCATCCGCAGGATGCGCCGCGTCGGCGTCCGCGTCTGCATCGGCGTCGGTATCGGTATCAGTGTCCGAGTCGCTGTCTGTATCAGAATCCGTATCCGTATCCGTGTCAGTGTCCGCATCCGTGTCAGTATCACTGTCCGTATCCGTGTCACTGTCCGTATCAGACGCGCCGTCGGATTCCCCGGCGGCGTCTGAGGCGGTGCCAGCATCGCCCTCTTCGCCGTCATCGCCCGAATCGCAGGACGAAAGAACAAAAATACCGCAAACGAGATAAAGAATTGCTATCTTTCTCATGATTACTCCCTGTTATTCCATGTAGAATTCATCGTACCAGCAGCCGGCTCCGGTGCCATTATAGTTATAGACATACATGCGATCTATTGAGGACATGCTGTCGCTTCTGAAAGCCAGGCCGCTCTGCATAAGCGCTCCGCTCAGGTATAAATCAAACGTGTGCGTGCTCCAGTTGATGTTGCGAAGCTCAACATGATACCAGTACCCGGTTTCAAGCGTGGGCCCTGTATAGTCGTTGAATCTGAATTTTCCTTCGTCATCCACATAACCAAGCAGGGGACCTTCCGACAGGTTTTCGGTACCCGGAGGCATGATGAAAAGATAACAGGTATAGGATTCAACCGGATCCCGCACACGGAACCAGTATGAAATGGTCTGAGGCGAAATCGGGGAACCGAACTCGTATTCCAGCCCTTCGGCATGGCCGTCTCCAAGGCCCTCCATGAAAAGGCTGTTTTCAGTGCAGTTACCCGCAGTCCCGGACACGACGTCCTTTGCAGTGAATCCCGGGCCTCCTGCATCCACCCAGCCGTCTTTGTTGCCGTCTTCGAAATCGTCGAAGACGTCTATAGAGTAGGTTTTAAATCGGTAGTCCCTGTCGGGAAAATCAGTCCATGATGAACTGCTGTAAATTTTGGCCATACCGGCGTCATACTCGTTCTCTGTCGCTACACTCCAGCCGATGCAGTTATCAGCATCCGACCCTGTATATCTTTCATGAACCAGCCAGTATGTCTCACCAGCCACAAGATGATGCGGACCGAAGTTGAAACAGTAATAGCCCAGCGTATCTATTTCATCCGTAACAACAGGCCCTCCAATTACATCGCCTGGCACTCCGTCCATGTCTTCTGCAAGCCAGAAACTAGATGCCCCGGGATCCCCGACCTTTCTCAGATGAAGCTCGACTGACATGAAGCTGTCTTTATCCTGTTTGAATGACTGGGCTTCGGTAATATACCCGTTCACGCCTCCTACGTAGGGGCCGGGCGTATCCTGTATCTGATCCAGGGATCCCACAGGGCATGAGGCATCGTATGAATAGCACTGGTCAGAATCCGCATCAGCGTCAGCGTCGGCATCTGCGTCGGCATCAGCGTCGGCGTCCGCATCCACATCCGCGTCGGCATCCACATCCGCGTCGGCGTCTGCATCCACATCTGCATCGGCATCCACGTCGGCATCCGCATCAGAACCCGCGTCCCCGGCATCTGAATCTGCATCTGCATCTGCGTCGGTATCAGTATCAGTGTCTGAGTCGCTGTCAGTATCAGAATCCGTGTCAGTGTCAGTGTCCGTGTCGCTGTCCGTATCCGTATCGGAATCCGAATCAGTGTCAGTGTCGGTGTCGGTGTCCGTGGATGCTGCATCCGCTGCGGCACCCGAGTCCTTTTTATCGTCTTCTTCTTCGCTGTCGCCGGATTCGCATGAACAAAGCAGGAACAGAAAACCAAGGACGTAGATCACACTGGAAAGTTTCATGATGATGCCTCCTTGAAATATAATTAATTCATAACTACCAACGGCTTTTGCCGCCAGATGCTGTTTATACGATTCTATCTCTTTTTGTGCAAAGGTGCGCCCGGGCATTCTTGACTATTCCGTGCTCTTTCATGTCCACCGTGCGCTAGAACGTAATTTTAAGTTCCGCGTAGCCCGCGCTCATGAGCTGGTCTATCATGTCGAACATGGTGCCTTCGGGGCCGTCGTAAACCTCCCCGCCCACGGTCACACTCATGGCGTCCGTTATGCTGTAAGCGATCTTCGGGCTCAACAGCCACTCCAGGGTGGAAATGTTGAACATGCCGAATGTAGAAAGCGACAGGGTTTCGTGCAGGGTTTTCCACTCGATTCTCAGTGAAACCGAGTGCTGCACCTGCTCGACCTGCCCGTGGATAAGCCTGTTCTTGAGCGTAAGCTCCCTGTTGATCGTGGACTCCAGGGCCTCGTCCGTAAGAAGGTCGACCCATCCCTGATCGAGTGAATCGAGGTCGTCGATGTTCACTTCGAAATCGGGCTCCGGAAGCTCCTCCCAGTCAAACACGTACCTGCCGATGTACTGAGCGATTATGCTGACGGGCCCGAACTCGCGATCCACGCCGAGAACATACTGCAGGTCCGGGTTGGGCGCGTAAACCAGGTCTTCGTAATCCACGGGGTGGCGGTATGCAATCTCGCCCCTCAGCCCCATGATGGAACCAATTGTGGTTGAAAAATCCAGCCCTGCCACGTGCTGCTCCCATGCCGTGCTTGCGAGTGTCACGGTTCTCGGAACCTGTGAGAAATCATACGTAACAAGCGAAAAACCCGGCATCATGGCATATCCATGCAGGTATGATGCCGACATCTCAACTTCCGGAAAAAGAAGGTGAAAACGTCCCGCCAGAAGACCGTTTTCCAGGTCGGTACTCGGATAATCGTTATCCGGATCAAAGATCATTGCATCGTAAAACTGTATGTCCGGAAGCCTGGACGGTGAATAAAGCGGCATCCATACCCCTTCGATGCGCACGGGAAGAAAGTTCAGATGCATGCGCAGGCCCAGATTGCCCATTCGCTTGTCGTCTTCGTCGGGCGAACGCACCCGCATGTCGATGGGCGTCAGGTTGTTCGTAGGGTTTACACCGTCCGCCCGTCCCCAGACTATGATCTGATGCCCGAAGCGAATATCCACGGGACCGGCATACGCGTTCACGTACGCCTCGCGCAGATCGAGCTCGACATCCAGCTGACCGTCCAGGTAGCCGGACCTTATTCTGAACTCGGTAAATGCATCACCGTACGGTGCCCTGCTGATGCGGAGCTTGAGCGCAGCCTCCCCGTACCCGGTTTTGACATGGGCGCGATCATAGCCCGGGATCTTGCCCACATAGATGTCGCCCCTTACGTGCCCGTTGAAATCAAAGCCGAATCCATGACCCAGGTCTATGCTTCCCGTATCAGAGGATGCTTCTTCCTCCGTATCCGTTTCGCCCGAAACAGCCTCCTCAAACAGGTCCGCCCGCGCAGAAGGTACATAACAGAGCAACAAGAGGGCAGACAAACACACTATTGCTGCAATTCCTGCACGGGGACCCCCGGCTACCGGCTTGCGGGCTCCGGCCGGTGCACAGGGCACCAGGCCCGGACCCCCCTGCGCCGGGCCGCCCCGTGCAGTTACGTTTTCCTGAATATTATTTTTCCTTTCTTCCATTTTTCTTTCCTAAAAGCCGTACGATACGGACATGGCCATGAAATGATAGCTTGCAATATACGTACCTGCGTTGGCCGCGGCCGAGGGCTGGCCCGCATAGTGCTCATCGCACGTATTCGAGTCCGTGTACGGCGCATCACAGCTGCTCCCGGGCACCTGCTGGTATATTTTCGAATCCTCCTCGCTTACGGTAAAGGGCAGTTCAAACACATAGGTGTACGCAAGGGACAGGTCCAGACCGTAAAATGTAACGGAAGCTCCGGCGCTGGCGCCCAGCCTGTCGGATGCGAAAAAATCAACATAGGCGTAATCCCTGCGCGCTGCCGCTGATTCAAAAAATCCGCCTGCCCTGAGGAAAAACACATCCTCTACAACGGTTACGTCTGAACCCAGCCTCAGGCTGTAGGTGTCTCTCCACTTTTTCGGGATGACTATCTTTCCCACTTCCACTTCCGTGCCGAATACCTCTGCCGAAAGACCCTCTCCGTTGATGACGAATTCATCCATCAGGGACCACATCTCGTACCTGAAATCGAATTCCAGGTCGAATACTTCCTTTGCAGCGTCCAGGTACATGTACCTGATGCCGAAACGAAGCTCCACCGGCATTGTCATGGAAAATGTCACGTCATTGTCGGATTTTGAGTTTCTTTTCAGCTCCGGCGGTGTTTCAAGATTTAAATCGAGAGGCTCCAGCGACAGGTCGCAGTCAGCATTCATGTCAACCGGGATAAGACGGCCGGAAAAGCCCATCTGCAGAAAGGGCCTCGGCCTGTACCACGCCCCCAGTATGCCCGAAAAACCGTAATGATCGGCCCCTTCGACAATGGCCTGCATGTCGAAAAGACTCTTTACAGGGCTCACGTCACCGGGAGCTGTTGAACCGTTGATCACGAGACCCAGCTTGAGGCTCGACATGTCGACCCACTGCAGGCTCATGCCGATGCCGAAGATTTTTTTGTATTTCCAGGCTGCACTGAGATTGTAGTAGAGGATCTTTACATCCCTCTCGGTAAGCATGTACCTGGACCCGCCGTCCACCGGAAATTTCTGGGTTGCGATACCGGGAGGTCCATAGGCTCCGATTGCAAAACCCCAGTCATCGAGACCGAAATCCGACGCCGCAACGACCATTGGTCCCAGAAGCTGCCATGCCTCCTGGTTGCTGACTGGATCAAAGGTGACATAATCCGGAAGACCGCCCTGTGCCCGGGACCAGTCCAGTGTGCCCGCCCTGCGGTACTCCTCGTCCGCGTAGCCGAAACGGTTTGTCAGGTATATGTATGTTCCGTCGATCGAAGCCAGGCCGGCCGGGTTGTATTCGATCGCTGAAGCGTCATCCGCCCTTGCCGTGAAAGCGCCCGCCCTTCCCATGGCCCTCGCTCCCTGATCACCCACGGACAGTCCGCCAGCCGCGGCACTGAAACAGAACAGGAAGCAGGGGGCGATTGCCTTTATAATGATCAGTCTCCGTGCCGCTGGATTTACCATCATCATTTTTTATATACGGCTCATTTTCCGGAGCAGTCGCCGGACATTGCCGGGTTGAACAGATCTGTGACTTCTTCGGCGTCAAAGTAAGCGGAAAGACGATAGCCGATCTCTCCATCCGCCGTGATGCACGAAGGACTCGTATCGGTGGAATCAAGTATGCCCCTGAAAGTGGCCCACCCCCCGTTTGCACCGCAGGCGTCCGAGCAGTAGCCGGAAAGAGCGTTTTCAGCAAAAGTGTCCTTCCCGTCATTTTCCGGAAAGGGCGTGCCCGGCTTTGCACCGTCCTTGAGGCAGGTGCCCGCCCTCGAGCACATGCAGATCCTGTTGACCTTTTCCTGCGGCAGGCATCCTTCGAGATATCCGTTACTGATCCGCGTGCAGTCCTCGTTGAAACCGAAGCTTATGTGCATGTCCATAATGGGAGTGCTGTCTGCAGGATCCAGCAGAGGGCCGCACATCAGGGGATCCTTGAGGCTGCCCAGATGAAAATAAAGCGAACCGGGGTCGTCGTTGCGGAACCTGCACTGGTAGCCGCTGTACGGCGTCATGTCGAGTTCCATGGTCAGCTCTTCATCCATGAGGCAGTAGGCCGTCACCCTGAAAGAGTCGTCCACGGCATAGGGCGTTTTTGGAATCCGCCAGCCCGGACCCGCCAGCAGTTTCAGCCGGCTGAATGCCGCAAGCTCGTCCTCGTTGGCCTCGGCCTCCTGGATCACGAACAGAATGTTCAGAAGATAGTTGGCGATTTCATACTCCCACATCCTGTCCAGTGTCACATCCAGACGAGCGGGCTGATCCACCACCAGGTTTGTAAAACGGTAGGCCCGGTTCAGCATTCCTTCCAGAGGACAGTTGCATATCGTTGAATAGCCGGTGCTGTCACCCTCGAAAACCACATCAGGTGCATCAGGTTCGATGACATCGATGCACGAAGCACAGACAGCTGCCAGCAGAGCGGAAAAAATCAGTATACTTACCTTGAACGGTGTTTTCATTTTTCCCCGAAAAAGCGTGCTTGTTATTCAGAATCTTTGCCTGCACCGTTGAGCGACGCAAAAAAACTGGATACAGGCTCCATGCTGATCTTGGGTAGATATCCCTTTTCCTCCAGGACTCTTATCACCTTGGCCGCGCTCTGTCCCGGAGACTCGGTTCCGTCCGAATGAACAACCACATCAGGATTAGGCGGAGGCTCGTACGGATCCGAGATACCGGTGAAGTTCTTTATCTTTCCTGCACGCGCAAGCTTGTAGAGACCCTTTACGTCCCTTTTCTCGAGAACTTCGAGGGGAGCGTCGCAGTGCACCATGATAAAATCGCCGATCTTTTTGCGTACTTCTTCCCTGACCTCCCTGTAGGGAGAAATCGCGGCTACGCATACGAATGCGCCGTTCCTGGTCAGAAGCTCACACACATAGCCGATACGGCGTATGTTGGTGTCCCTGTCCTCCCTGCTGAAGCCTAGATCCTGGCAGAGGTTGGTCCTGATTTCGTCACCATCCAGAAGTTCAACGTTAACGCCCAGTGTTTTGAGATACTGCACAACGAGTCTGCTGCACGTACTCTTGCCGGCACCGCTCATGCCGGTGAACCATACAGTACAAGATTTACCGTTCATTTGAGTCTCCCATCATAAATTACAGTTGATTCAATCAAGACAGCCATCGCCGAACTCGTCTGTCTCATCAATTGACAGTCCCTCAATCTGCGTGGCCTTGAAATTCTGAGCTTTCAGCGAGATGCAGTAAGTCTGGCCGTCAAACGGACATTCCTCGCATTCGAAACCCATGTTGGGCGCGGTCTCACAGATCTTGTCCGCCGTAGGATCAGTAAGCAGCGTGAAAAGTTCGGCAATGTCCCTGAAATCCACCGTGGCTGTCAGCACATTCTCCGCAAAGCCCGTGCCCTGGCCCGTAAAGGTCCCGGAGATGGTCAGATCATGCACGGTGGCAATCACCTTTGATTCCTCGCCCGTTATTATGGCCTCGAACTCCCCGGGGCCAATGATGAAGTCGGGATTCGGGTCCACAACACCCTCAAAACTTTCTGTCTTGTTGCATTTGTCCTGTTCGTTTCCGTCCGCCGTTCCCATAAGAACGTCAAGGTCAGTCCCGTCAACCCCCCGTATCTCGAAGGCAAACAGTGGCACGTATCCGCCTATCTCGCCTCCCACGCCCACGGGCTCAGTCCAGTCCTCCTCCTTTATGTCCAGAATGAAAGAGTTTGTTTCCAGTGTGGTCAGGTCCTCGATGGGCTCGTCGTCGATATCATCATCCGCATCCGTGTCCGTATCTGTGTCGCCGGCGCCCGAGTCCTGGTCTGTGCCTGTTTTGTCGTCATCCTCCTCGTCGTCCGGGCCCGGCCCGCAGGAACAGGCCAGCACGGCGCACATGAAAAAAACAGTCGGGGTTTTCAGCGCTTTTTCCATCAACATGAATATGCCCTTTCTACATAA
>Ga0272442_10010512_pt1 | contig 11401 bp, 7 predicted proteins | sample SSMForm2O_FD_200262 | JGI IMG/M metagenome (GOLD analysis project Ga0272442, IMG submission 200262) | Marine sediment archaeal communities from Little Sippewissett salt marsh, Falmouth, MA, United States - SSM-Form-2O | ecosystem: Environmental > Aquatic > Marine > Wetlands > Sediment ...
TGAGTACATGGCTGGAGGCACGCTCGCAGTACTGGGTCTGGATCTCCCCGACGGACAGCCGTTGGCGGGCGAGTTCGTCGGCACTGGGATGCACGGCGGCGACATGTTCCTGCGTGGGCGTGTCGAGAAGTGGCAACTCGGTGAGGAGGTGGGCGTGGTCGAGATCGACGACAGGAGCTGGTCCGCCCTCAGCGGTCACCTGTGCGGATATTCGCGTGAGTTCGGACTCGATCCCGCGTGGCTCCGCCGGGATGAGTTCACCCGACTGCGCCCTGTTTCGCACAGGCCGTACGGCAAGATATACGTCTACTAGCGGAGGGACGGGGCTTCTCTCCGGCATCCCGGCGTCCCGATATGCGGTGGGGACGGGCACTTGTACGTCGTCAGCATCTCTGATACGAAAGGCCTCTTGAGTTAAGTGATGGATTTCGGCTCCGGGGTCTCCTTTCTGAGCCTGCTATTCTCCGATCTTCTCTTCCTGAGCGTCCTTCGCTTGAGCCGCTCCCGCCTGGCGATGATCGACTCGCGCCTGCCGAAGTAGACGTCGTCCGGCGTCACGTTGCCGAGGGCCTCATGGTAGCGCCGCGAGTTGTAGTGCGCAATGAATCTTCCGACCTCGGCCTCCAGCTCCCCCGGCGTCTCCCAGACGTGCAGCTCGATCACCTCCTTGGCCGAGCGATGATACCGCTCGATCTTCCCGTTCGTCTGTGGATGATACGGCGCGGCAAGGATGTGGCCCAGGCCACGCGCCTCCAGGTAGTCCCCGAAGGCCGCCGATATCAGCGCCGGCCCGCGATCACTGAGCAGCTTCGGCCGCGAGCACTCCGGCGCCCGGTCGACCCCAGCCGCCTCGCACGCCAGCTCCACGACCTCGGAGAAGGCGCCGGCGTCCATCGACGCCTGCAGCCGCCACGCCAGTATCCTCCGGCTGTAGTCGTCCAGCACCGAGATGAGATAGTACCAGCCCCAATTCTTCGCCAGGAGATACGTGGCGTCCGTCTGCCACATCTGGTTGATGCCGGTCGTCTTGGTGTGGTACTCCTTTCCGGCGGGGAAGGTCTTCATTTCTCTGGGCTTGATCAGGTCCTTCGACTTGAGCAGCCTGAAGACCGTCGACTCCGACACCGTGAAACCGCACGAATCGGCCATATGCACGGCGATCTCCCGCGACGACCACTCCGGGTACAGCATCGCGATCTCGAGTATCTTCTCCCTCTCCGCCGGCAGCAGCTGATTCCACACCCGCCGCCGGCGACCCTCGTGCGGGTCGCGGTCGTGCAAGGCATCCCTGCCCCCGTTTCTAAACTTCCTCCGCCACCGGTAGTACGTGGCCACCGGCACGTCCAGCCTCGCCAGGGACTCCCTGACTCCCAGCGGCGAGCCATCCACGGCGCGGAGGATCGTGAGCTTCTGCAGTCCACTCATTCTCACGTACCTCCGTCTCAGAGCCCCAGGCTTTTTTTGTGCTTCTGCACGTCGAGCACTAGCTCGGCCACCGCTCGTTTCAGAGCGGCATTCTCCTCGCGGAGGCCCTTCACCTCAGAGCTCGTCGCGTCGCGCTTGGAGTCCTTCGTGAGGCCATTCTTGCCGGCGTCGAGGAACGACTTCGACCAGCGGTAGTAGACCGTGGGCGCGATGCCCTCCCTGCGGCAGAGCTCCGTCACGGAGATCTCGCCGCGCAGGCCCTCGAGGACTATCCGAATCTTCTCCTCGGCCGAGTACTTCCGCTTCGTGGCTGCCTTGATCTGCTTGACTACGTCTCGCTTCGCCATCGGTGCTCCTTCCCCCGGACCATCCGGCCCGGAATAAAGGAGCCGAAACGCCGCGTCAAGGGTGTTTCCCCGGCCGGGGAAACACCCTTGATCTCTCACTTACTCAACAAGTACAATGTGTCTCAAAGATGCTGGCGTTGGACAGCGTCACCGGCCCACGGGCGCAATGCCCCGGCTAATCTTGACACCGCCGCCGCCGGGCCATATCATCCGGCTTCCTGCGTCACCGGAGATGCCGTCGTGAAACGCGTCGCGAGAGACTCCTCGCCCGAGTTCCCCGAGGTCCAGTCGGCCGGCGGGCCGCCCGTAGCCACCGTCGGCACCTTCGACGGCGTGCACCTCGGCCACAGGCGGGTGCTCGAGACGGTGATGGCGAGGGCCGCCGAGTCCGGCGGGCCGTCTGTGGCGGTCACCTTCGACCGCCATCCGCTGGCGCTCCTCGCCCCCTGGCAGGCGCCCGACCTCCTCACCAGCCTCAACCACAAGCTGCTCCTCATGGAGAATGTGGGTGTGGACGCGGCCCTGGTGCTGGAGTTCGACCGGGAGCTCGCGGAGCTGACGGCGGCGGAGTTCCTGCGGAAGGTGGTCGCGGGGGGGGCGGGGGGGGGCGAGAGCGGCGGCGGGATCGGGGCGGCGGCGCTGGTGCTGGGCGAGGGCGCGCGCCTTGGCTCGGACCAGGCGGGCGGCGACGAGCTGGCCGGCGCGGCGGCGGCGCTCGGCATCGAGGTCGAGTGGGTCGAGCCGGTGGTGCTGGGCGACGGGGACGAGCGCGTCAAGGTATCGAGCACCGAAGTGCGCAGGTGCATACTCGAGAACGATCTCGAATGCGCCTCGCGCCTCCTCGGGAGGCCCGTGACTGTGCTCGGCGAGGTCGTGCGCGGACTCAGGCGAGGCCGCGAGCTCGGCTTCCGGACGGCGAACCTGGACCTCCGCCGCGAGGTCCGCCCGCCGACCGGCATCTACGCCACGTGGGCCAGCCTCGGCGAGGGCTGGGTGGCGTCGGTCTCGAACGTGGGGCCGTCGCCGGACCAGATCGAGCGCTACGGCGAGGAGAGCGAGGCCGCCCGCGTCGTCGAGGTGCACATGTTCGAGTTCGACGGCGACCTCTATGGGCGTCCGATGGAGGTGGCCTTCTGCGGGCGCCTCCGGGACGAGCGGAAGTTCGAATCGGACGATGCGCTCTCGGAGCAGATCGCCCGCGACGTCGAGCGTGCGAGGGAGCTGCTCGCGGCCTCCCGGCCGCCGGGCGAGGAGATACTGGCGTGAAGGTGCGCGCTCTGGTGCTGGCAGCCTTGCTCGCCGGGGCGCTCGTGTCGGCCGGGGATGCTGCGACCGAAGCCGTCCCTGACGCGGTCATCCTCAGCACGGGCGAGTTCCACGCGGCCGTCCACCCCAACACCGGGCGCGGCTGGCCCGACGGCGGTCTCGCGCGCCGAGCGGGGATGATCGCGCGGATCAGGAAGTCGTCGCGGGCGCCGGTGTTCCTCTTCGACTCGGGCGGCTTCTCGGCGGGCGGCGCGTTCGACAGGAACACCCTCGGCCCCGCGATCGACCGCATCAGGACCGAGCTCACCGTGGACGCCATGGCCGCCATGGGTTACGACGCGGTGGCGGTGGGCGAAGAAGAGCTGTCGGGCGGCGAGGAGCGTTTCCGCGAGCTCGCGGCGTCGGGGCGGCTGCCCCTGGTATGCGCCAATCTGCTCGACGCGAAGACCGGCAAGCCCGTCTGCCGCCCCTGGATCATGGTCGAGCGCGGCGGACTGAAGGTCGGCGTCTTCGGCGTGATCGCCCCCGAGACGCAGGGGGTCATCGCCCGTCGGGGCTGCTCGCTGAAGGTGGCGAACTGGATCGCGACGGCGAAGAAGCTGGTGCCGGCAATCCGCGCCGCCGGCGCGGATCTCGTCGTCGCGCTCTCTCACGTGAGCGAGTGCCGCACGGGCGACATGATACGCGCGGCGCCGGGGATCGACTTCGCGGTCAACGGCAACCGCAAGTCGTGGCAGATGCCCGGCTTCGCCGCCGCGGGGGGCGCGTACGTGGTGCAGTTCGACTTCGAGTCGCGGCGGCTGGGGGTCTGCACCGTCACGCGTGCTCCGAGAGCGAGGGGGCTGCAATGCCGCGCGGAGCTCCGCCGCCTGGGGCCGGACGTCAGGAACGACGCCCGGGTGGCGAAGCTCGTCGCGGACGCGGCCAGGAAGATGGCCGCCGCCCAGGCCACGGGCTGCCGAGTCAAGGCCGATCTGTACATACGCCCCGACTGCCCCTACTGCGGGCGGGCCGAGAAGGCGCTGTTCCGGCTCGCGGCGGAGCTGCCGGAGCTCGTGCGGCTGAACGTGCGGTTCATCCTGAAGAAAGATCGGGAGGGCAGGCTCTCGGCCATGCACGGGGAGGCGGAGCTTGCCGAGACGCGCCGGCAGGCGGCCATCCGGCGGCTGCATCCGGCCAAGCTCGCCGGCTACATCGCCTGGCGGCGGAACGCGGGGGGGAAGCCCGACTGGAAGGCGGGGGCGGCCTCGCTCGGCATCGACGCCGCCGCGGTCGAGAAGATGGCGGCCGCCGGCGAGGCCGACAGGCTCCTCGGCATGGATATCATGCTCGCGAAGTGGCTGAAGATCGGCGGCTCGCCGACTCTGTACCTCAACAACCGCCTCTACGAGGGCGCCTTCACGCGCGAGAACCTGCTGATGGCGATCGGGCGGTTGCTGCCGGAACGCGCCCGGCCCGCCGCCTGCGCCGCGGTGCCCGCCTGCTTCGGCGACGCCGACTGCGTCAGGCCCGGCTACGTGGGCACCTGCGTCGACCCGGGGGAGAAGACAGCGAAGCGCGTCTTCGAGAAGGCGGCGAGGGTATCGGTGCGGGTGCTCTCGGACTCGCGGGCGACTCACACCAACGGCGAGTCGATCGTTCGGAGCCTGCTCACGTTCCTGCCCGGGCTGGAGGTCGAGCGCGTCGACTACGCGGCGGCGCCGGGCAGGGCGCTCGCGCAGAAGCACGACATCAGGCGCCTGCCGGCATACGTCCTTGGGCCCGGCGCGAAGAAGGCGCGGCACTACAAGCGCATCTCGGCAATGCTCCGCGAGTCCGGCGGCATGCTCGTGACGCGGCCGGCCCTGGTCGGGAGCCACCAGTTCATCTCGCGAGCGCGGAAGCCCGGCCGGCTGGACGTCTTCTTCGCGCCCGGCTTCGCCGACGGCTTCAGGACGCTGCTCATGGCGCTCGACGGCGCCGGCAGGCGCGACCCCGCGCCCGAGGTCCGCGTGCGCCACGCGGTATTCCGCAAGCGGGGCGGCGAGCTGGCGATGGCCGGTGGCATCGCGGAGATCGAGGAGGCGATGCGGCAGGTGGTGATCCGCGAGCGCTTCGGGGCCGGCCTCCGCGCGTACCTGGCCGAGCGGGCTAAGCTCCCGGGATCGAGCTACTGGCGGGATCCGCTCGTGGCCGCCGGGCTCGACGCGGAGAATATCCGGCGGCTCTCGCGGTCTGACTGGGTCCGGAAGTCTCTCGAGGACGACGCGAAGGTGCTGGACGAGATCATGACCCGGGGGCCGTCCGTCTTCCTCGTCTCCAACCAGGAGGTCGTCCCGGCGGAGAAGCTGAAGGACGTCAACCGGATACTGGACCACCTGTCGGCGGAGCTGCGCTCGCGCCGGTGAGCCGGCCGCCCCGCCCCCCCCGCCCCCCCCGCTCCCCCCGCCCGCGCACCGCAAGCACGATCAGCCCGGAGATCGTCAGCACGAGGGCGGCGACGCTGATCCACATCCCCGTCACCAGGGGCCGCGGCCGGTACTCGAAGACGACCTTGTGCAGTCCCGTCTCCAGGTACACGCCCCGGAGCGCGTGGTCGGCGCGGTAGATGGGCGCCTCGCGGCCGTCGACCGTGGCGCGCCAGCCGGGGAAGAACGTGTCCGCGAGTACCAGGAAGCCGCGCGTCTCCATGTATATCTCGGCCGTCACGCGCTCGCTCGAGTGCTCGACCATGGGGGCGGACTCGGAGAGGTCGGGGGTCTCGGGCTGGGCCGGCGGCTCGCGGTCGACGACGACGATCTCCTCGAAGTCGAAGCCCGGCGACGAGACGCGCTCGAGCGCCTCGCCCCGGTCGGGTATCGTCGCGGCCTCGTGGACGATGAAGGCCCGGGGCATCACGCGCAGCGACTCGTAGACGGTGTAGGGGGGCGTCTTGATGATCTCCCTAAGATGCACCGGCCTGTAGGGCGTGCCGTCGCGGAGCACGACGTACTTCACCCCCATCAGGTCGTGGGTCGACACGTGCTTCCAGAAGGGCGCCATGAAGAGCGGCGTGCCGGGCGGCATGCGGATTGTCTTCGCGAAGAGCTCCGCGACGTTCCGCGGCATCATCCCGTGATAGCCCATGGGCGTCTCGAGCCTGTGCTTCAGGACCAGGCCGAAGTTGTAGGAGCCGTCGTCGAAGACGACGCGCGTGCCCCGGGCCGTGTCCAGCTGCTCACGGAGGTGACGGGGCCACTCGGGGAGCTCCCGGGCGCGAACGTACGGCGCGCCCGCCGCGAGGAGCTCCACCATCGTCACGGCCACGGCCAGAACGGCCGCAGCGGCGGCCGCTCCGGTCCGCGACGGGTCGCGGTAGCGCGAGTAAAGAAGAGCGAGGGCCGCCGCCGCCGCGACCAGCCCCCACGCGCTCGCACGTCGCGCGTCCGAGAGCATCCGCTCGCGGCCCCACGGGCTGCGGAAATGTGCGGGCTGCCTCTCGAGGTAGACGTTGCGCTTGAATCGCCTCTCGGTGCGCTCGGTCCAGAACTCGCCCTTGGGGTCGGTCAACCCGGCCGCCACGGTCCAGACCGCGAGCGCCGCCGTCAGCACCCCCCACGCGATGAGCGTCCGGCGGAGCGACGCCGTCTTCTCGCTCGCCGCCACCAGCACGCCCAGCCCCTCCCCCGCCAGGAGCGCCGCCGCCAGCGCGAAGACGAGCAGGAAGCGCCCCGGAGCCCGGAACGCATCCATGCCGGGGACGACCAGGTAGACCACGCGGTAGAGGCCGACGTACTTCCCCATCGCGAGCAGCAGTGCTGCCGCCGCCAGCGCCCCCAGCATGACGGTCCTCGGCCTCCTGATGCCGTCCACGAGCGCCAGGAGCGCCAGCGCCAGCGGCACGACGCCGAAGTACGGCGTCACCTCCCAGGCGAGCCAGCGACCCCAGTAGCCGAGGGCCGACCCGAAGTACCCCGGCGCCGCGAGAGTCATCAGGTTCTCGGGATGCATCGAGTATGAGGCCGCGTGCCTGTAGCCGAGGCCGCCCGAGCGTATGGACTGGGAGGCGAGCTCCGCCGCCGGCAGGAGCAGCACCGCCGAGAGCCCGGCGGCGAGCGCGGCGGCGCCCACGGCCAGGCCGATCCTGCTCCTCAGCGCGAATGCGCCCTTGCTGGCCTCGCCCGCCGCGATGCTCTCCCGCCACAGCCTGAAGCCGAAGAAGACCGCCGCCGCGAGGGAGCTCAGCACCACCACCTGCGGGTGCCCCGCCAGGAACTGGGCGGACACGGCGACCGCCAGCCAGATCGCCGTCCGGAGGCGGCCCCGCCGGGCGAGCGAGTCGGCCAGGAGCACCACCAGCGGCATCCAGGCCGCCGAGGCGATGTAGTTCATGTGCCCGGCGTAGATACGCGGCAGGAGGGCCCCGCCGCAGCTGAAGACGACTGCCGCGAGCACCGCCCCGGGACGGCCGAGACCGAGCCGCCGCGCCAGGAGGTACATGAGGCCCCCCGCCGCCGCCAGGTGCAGAGCCATGTAGAGGCCCGCGGCCGCCCCCGCGCTGAAGAGAGCGAAGAGCACGAACGCCGGCGGATAGAGCACGGCCATCTGGGGATCGGCCAGGTGCGGCACCCCCATCAGCCAGTGGGGGTTCCAGAGGGGAAGCCTGCCGGCGAGCATCTCCTCGGCATTGTACTCGTAGGCCCGGGCGAAGATGCGGTGCGAGTCCATGCCGTAGACGGGCTTCTGGGGGAAGATGCTCTCTCTGAAAAGAAGCACCGCGAAGACGAGCAGGCCGGCGACGGCGGCGATCACGAGGCGCCTGTCGGCCCGCTCAGCACGGGCGTCGCCCGTGCCCAGACCTGCGCCGGAGCTGGCCTCGGCGTTCATTCGGGGGCCACCTCCGGGGCGGCGAGGCCCTTCGCCTCCTCGGAGGGCGCGTAGTCCTCGGCGCCCGCCCGGGCGGGGTCGGACTTCGCGGCCCGGGCCGACCACTCGATGTAGCGCTCGATCTCGGCCGAGAGCGTCTCCGCGATTTCGGCCCTCTCACGGGAGAAGTCCCGAGTCTCGTCGGGCAGGTGGTAGAGCGACCTCTTGCCGCGCGCGGCGTCTGCCACCAGTTTCCACCGCCCGGCGCGCACCGCCCAGCGCCACTCCCCCCCCTGCGGCCAGCCCGAGACGACGACGCCGCCGGCGGCGCCGGCCACCGGCGCGGGAGAGCGCCCGCCGAGTGTCGCCGTCGCCTTGGCCGCGCCGAGGAGCGCCGGCGCGACGCTCTCGAGGCGGACGGGCCCCGCGATCCGCCGCTTCGCGACGCCGGGGCCGGCCATGACCAGTGGCACACGGAGGAACTCCTCCGTCATCCCGTGCCCCGTGCCCCACCAGTCGCGCTCGAAGAGCTCGGCGCCGCAGGTGGAGGTGACGGCGACGATCGTGCGCTCGAGCAGCCCCGTCTCGCTGAGAGTGTCGACCAGGCGGCCGACGGCCTCGTCGGCCGACGCCACGTCGCCGTCGTAGAGCGCGCGCGTGTATTCGATCTCCTCCGGCGTCGGCTTGAAGCCCTCGTATGCCTCGGGGCCGTCGGGGCGCCCGAAGCCGCCGGAGATGCGCTCGGAGGGCGACTTCCCCGCGTAGCGCGAGTCGGTCCACGGCGGCAGGACCTGCTTCGAGTAGAGGAAGACGAAGAACGGGTCGTGGCGGCGCGGCTCGATGAAGCCGGCCGCGGCGGCGGCCTGAGCCGAGAGCGTGTCGCCCCCGGCCGTGAACTCCATCATGCGGTCGAACTCGCCCAGCAGGCCGCCGAACAGCGCGCTCGCCTCTCGCCCTCCGGTGAAGCCGGCAGCGAGGCGCCCCGAGCCGCGCATAGCGACGGGCAGCTTCTCGAGGCCTATGTAGCGTTTCAGCCGGGTCATCTCGTCGCCTTCGCCGAGTGCCAGCGCCCCCGGGCCCAGCCCCGTAAGGAGCGCCCTCAGCCCCACTCTCGGCGACGGCGAGGGGCAGATGACGCTTTCGGCGACGAGGCCCCGCGCCCCGAGCGCGTCGATGTTGGGTGTCACCCGCGGCCGGCCGCCCAGGCACGAGAGCTTGTCCGCGCGCATACCGGGCAGGGCGATGAGAACGACGTTGGGGTTCCGGGGCTCCCCGCCCGAGACGACCGTCGGCGCGCCCCAGACCGGCAGGTGCGTGGGGAAGCCTTCGCCCGTTTTCGCGCCGGGCTCGGTGAGAAGGGCGAGACGGCAGCCTTCGACGTCGGCGCTCACGAGCTGGGCGGAGCCGGAGTGCCACTCGCGGGCGTCTGTTTCCGGGTCCAGCGTCCTCTCGGCGAGCACGCGCTCCGCGCCGCCCGGCGCGATCGCGAGCACGCGGAAGGTGACTGGTGCCGCTTCTCCCTCGGGGCGCGCGTGGAGCAGTGCCGCGCTGAAGTCGATGCGGCGGGCGTTCTCGAGAGGCGTCTCGAAGACGATCCTCTGCGACGGCGAGGCGACGATGGACCTGAGGAAGGTGCCGCCCATTATCCGCGTCTGCGCGGCGGGCAGGTTGACGCCGTGTCTCAGCCTGTCGCCCGAGACTTCGGCTCTGTCCAGCTCATCAGCCAGGCGCCTCACGGCGCACGGCCCCGGTGGCAGGGGCCGTTCGACGGGTGGCCCCGGCCGGAGGAGATAGACCGCCCCGGCGGCGGCCGCGCCGAGGATCACGATGAGGGCGCAGCCGAGGCGCCGTGTCCCTCTGCCGGGATCGGCGGGCGGCGAAGGAGCGCCGCCTTGGGCTGGCCCGGGGTCGGTCATCGGGAGCCCTCACAGGGGTACGGTACGGGGCGCTAGGGCTTGTCCCTGCCGGTCAGGCGCCTGAAGGCCTCCAGGTACTTCTCGGTGGTCTTGCCGGCCACCTTCTCGGGGAGCTCGGGCCCCGGGGGCTGGTGGTCCCACCCGCTGGCGTCGAGGTAGTCCCTGACGAACTGCTTGTCGAAGGCGACCTGCGCCCCGCCGGGGGTGTAGGAGTCCTGCGGCCAGAAGCGCGAGGAGTCGGGCGTCAGCACCTCGTCGATAAGGATCACTTCGCCGTCCTTCATCCCGAACTCGAGCTTGGTGTCGGCGATGATGATGCCGCGCTCGAGGGCGTACTCGCGAGCCTTGTTGTAGACCGCGATCGACGCGTCTTTCATCTTGGTCGCGACGTCGGCGCCGACGATCTCGCAGGCGCGCTCGAAGGAGATGTTCTCGTCGTGGCCCTCGGCGGCCTTCGTGGCCGGGGTGAAGAGCGGATCGCGCAGGCGACTTCCCTGCTTGTAGCCGGCGGCGAGCTTGATGCCGCAGACCGACTGCCTGTCCTGGTACTCGCGCCAGCCGCTCCCGGCGAGGTAGCCGCGGACGACGCACTCGACGAGCAGCGGCTCGGCCTTCTCGACGAGCATCGAGCGGCCGTCGAGGACGTCGGCGTGAACGGTCAGATCGTGGCCGAGCTCCTTCATCTTGTCGAGGTCGGTGGTTATGCAGTGGTTCGGAATGATGTCCGAGATGAGATCGAACCAGAACTCGGCCATCTTGGTGAGTATCCTGCCCTTGAGCGGGACGGGCGTGGCCAGCACCGAGTCATAGGCGCTGAGGCGGTCGGTCGCGACGATCAGGATGTGGCTGTCGAGGTCGTAGATGTCCCGGACCTTGCCGCGGTTGACGAGCTTGAGCTCAGGAATGTTGGTCTCGAATACCGGCTTGTCCACTGGACCCCCTGCCATGAGTTCTATCGGGACCGATTGCTGGTGCGCGGAGGGGGACTCGAACCCCCATGGGTCTCCCCACGAGATCCTAAGTCTCGCGCGTCTGCCTGTTCCGCCACCCGCGCCCTTCTTCGGCGCCTCAGCCCGGACATTGCCGCGCGGAAGCGCACGCCATGCGACGAAGCCGGGATGTTATACCCGCCGGACGAGCTTGTCAAAAGAAAACGCGGCGCTGGCCCCTTCCGTCTCAGCCTTCCGCGGCCCAGTCCGCAAGGCTTGCCGTGCGGACGCTGAGCGCCCTCAGGCCGCGGATTACCGCCTCCTGAGGCTCGGGCGGCACCCGTACGGGCAGATTCAGCGCCGCGGAGATCCACTGCGCGAGGCCCGGTACCAGGACCATGCCCCCCGCCAGGACTACCTCGGGGGCAAGATCGGCCGTCTCCTCCGAGGCGCGGGTGTTGCGCAGAATCTCCTCGATGGCGATCCTGATCTGCTCGAGTTCGGGCCTGAGCGCCGCGGCTATGTGCACGGGGCTTATCTCGTCCCGGCTCCCGGGGCGGTCGATCACGGCCGTCTTGTCGGACGGGTCGGGGAGCCCCGCCTGCGCGAGGAGCTTCCGCGCCTCGGCGTGGGTCAGGTCGATCGAGCACTCGTCGCGCAGCTTCCGCGCGAGGGAGAGCGCCAGATCGTCCCC
>Ga0272442_10010513_pt1 | contig 11398 bp, 8 predicted proteins | sample SSMForm2O_FD_200262 | JGI IMG/M metagenome (GOLD analysis project Ga0272442, IMG submission 200262) | Marine sediment archaeal communities from Little Sippewissett salt marsh, Falmouth, MA, United States - SSM-Form-2O | ecosystem: Environmental > Aquatic > Marine > Wetlands > Sediment ...
AAGAAAAAAAGCAGATGTCCCTAAAATTCCAGGGTCTGGCCATTTCCGGAAATGAATCCAGGCATCATGTCTTCATCCTGTGACAGGTCCGGCCTGAAAAAATGCAATGACCTCCGGCCGGTTAAAATAAACGCCGGTTACATACAAAAGCCGGTTGCGATGCCGGAAGCTTACAACTGGAATCCGTCTCAGTCCCGGATATCATGAACCAGATCACCTGCCAGACGCATCAGGATCATCTCATTGATCCGGGCATCGTATTTGGCTCCGGACAGACTGGATTTGGCACGTATCAGATCAAGCTGTGCCTCACGGAATTCCGTGATGGTCACCTGCCCCAGATGGTAGAGCTCCTGTGTGCGCTGGAAATTAAGCTGCGCCACATCCAGACTTCGCCGTTCCAGGCGGTAAATCTCCAGACTGTTTCGGAAAGCCTCATACCCGTTGGCCACATCTTTTTCCAGGGTCAAACGCGCCTCATTTGTCAGCAATGCCTCATTGTCCAGGGCCAGCCGGGCATTCTGCCTTTCGATGGAGGTCTTGAACCCGTTGAAAAGATTGAAACTGAAGGAGGCACCGGCCCGGATACTGCGGGAAGGATCATCCAGACCAATACGCAGATCGGAAGCGGTCTGATTGTAACCGTAGGATGCACTCAAATCAATTCTGGGCATGTGCGCGGCTGTTTTGCTTCCCAGTTCATACTTCGCCTGGGTCATACGGTATTTCGCACCCAGATAGGAGGCATTGTTGACCGCCGCTTTTTGTTGAAGTTCCTCCTCACTCCAGGACAGGCCACGGAACTGAACCGTTGTATCCACGATAAAATGGTACCCGATGTCTCTGCCGAGCAGCAGATTCAGAGTGCGCCGGGCCTGATCCCACCGGAGTCCGGCTTCTGCAAGGGTCACACTGTCCGCATTCAGCGCCACCCGGGCGGAAAGCACATCAATGCTGCGGGCCCGTCCGTATGCGGAGCGGTTTTCGGCCCTTGCCAGACGCTCCTGTGATATGGATACTAGCTCCCGGGCAATCTGCAGATTTTCGTATGCAGATGCGGCTTCGAAAAATCCTTCGCTGACCTGTATCAACGCGGATTCTACCTGATTCCGGGCATCCAGTTCACCAATACGGCCGCCGGCTTTCAGTTTCTTGAAGCGGTAAACATTCCCGAAACCATCAAAAAGCGTGTAACTGGTCTGCAGCCTGGCACTCGTCTGTGTAGAGGATCCTGCCCCGGTCTCATCATCCGAGTAGCTGGCGCCGCCCGTAATGCTGATTTCAGGCAGCAAATCCGCATTGCCGATATTCACTTTGTTCGCGGAAATCTCCGCATTGTTACGGGCAATGGCGATTTGATGATTCTGATCCATTGCCAGCGCTACCGCCTGCTTCAAAGTCAGGTATTCCCCGGCAAAAACGTTTGTGGCGATAAAAACCACACATATTCCAAAATATTTCATGAATCATCCCCCGTTACACGGATCTGATTGTTTCCTGACGAATTCATCTTCTTTAACCGCAGGTTCCACGCTTTCGGGTGACGGTTTCCTGCCCTTCAGAAGCCAGGTCGCATAAATCTTGACACGATTCAAGACAGCCAGCTCGGCCGGCAGCATCAACAGGGTCAGCAAAGTGCCGAAAAGCAGTCCGTAGGCCACGGAAATGGCCATGGGTGAGAGAAACAGCGCCTGCCGGCTCCGCTCAAAAATGAGCGGTGCCAGCCCCGCAATGGTCGTCAGAGACGTGAGCATGACCGGCCTGAAACGGGAGACACCGGTCTCATAAAGGGCCTCCTTAAAGGACACTCCCTGTTTCAATTGCCGGTTCAGCGTGCTGACCAGGACCAGTGAATCGTTTACCACAATACCTGCCAGGGCAATGGTACCGAACCAGGAAAGCATACTCACGATATACCCCTGTATGAAATGCCCCCACAGCACCCCTACCAGACTGAATGGGATCAGGACAAATACCAGAATGGCCTGGCCGAAAGAACGGAATGTCAGCACCACAATCAGAAACATGAGGATCAGCATGGGCGGCACGACCCGGACAATGGCGCGCACTGTTTTTTCATTCTCGCGGCTCTGGCCCTCAAACAGAAAATGAATATCCGGATACTGTGCCTTGATATCAGGCAGAATATCACGCCGTATCTCGGCCAGAATATCCGGTACCGACTCTTTGGGATTGGTAATGTCCGCTTCCACACTGACCACCCGCTGGCCGTCAATATGATTGACAGACATGACACCCCGTTTGATGGCAAAATCCGCGATTTCCTTGAGCGGGTATTCCCGCCCGTCGGGAAACCGGATTCGCATGTTCTGCAATTTCTCAATGGATGACCGGTCATCCATGGTATACCGTATCCAGATTTTCACTTCATCAATTCCGCGCAGAAGCCGCTGCGCCTCTCCGCCGAAGAATCCGGCACGAACCTGCTCGACCACGTCGGATGTGTTTAAACCAAGGGCAAAGGCCCGGTCCTTCAGCCGGATACTGACTTCGCGAAGCCCCGGAGGATCATCATCCACCACATCCTTCAGCTTTTCCACTTTTCTGAATTCTTCTTTCAGTGTTTCCTTGGCCTCTCTGAGCTGGTCCAGATTGTTGCTGGCCAGGGCGATGGATATGGGTTTGCCCCAGAATCCGCTGCCCCCGAATTCGAGTTTTTCAGCGCCCGGGATCATTCCCACATGATCCCGGAACTGGTTGGTCGCTTCCATGGCATCCCATTCACGGTACTGGCTGGCGACAAGTTCTGCGGACACTCTTCCCTGATGCGTACCCGATCCAATCCGCCGCGTAATATCCACAATCAGAGGCCGATCCTGACCGTATTCCTCCCGATAAATTTCATCGACTTCCCAGATTCTTTTTTCCATGACGGCAAGAAGGCTGTCCGTAATGCTGACCGGTGTGCCTGCCGGCATTTCCAGCGTCACATCCACACTCCGCCGCTCAATGATGGGGAAAAACGTGGTTTTGATGACACTGCCGCGCAGCGCCCCGATCGTGATCAGAAATATGGCAACGGCGACGGCAATGGAAACCGCGGGATAGTGAATGGTATAGCGGAGCGCCGGGCCGTAAACACGGTCACGGACAAATCTGAGCGCCGTTTCAGCCCATTGTTCCACACGGCTCTTTTTATTGGATTCACTGCAGAGGGTTTTGGAATGGGCAATATGGGCCGGCAGAATAAAGGACGCCTCAATCAGTGAAACGAGCAGTGTGGCAATCACAACAAACGCCAGATCCCTGGACCGGTCGCCCAGGCCGCCTTCCAGAAAAAAGAAGGTCATAAAGATCACCACCGTTGTCATGATGGATGCAACCACAGACGGCAGTACTTCAATCGTGCCGTGCACCGCTGCCGAAATGGGTTTCTCGCCCCGTTCATGATGCTGATAGATGTTTTCCGCGATCACGATGCCGTCATCCACCAGGATACCGAGTACCAGAATCATGGCCATCAGGGACATGATATTGATGGTAAGCCCGTAAAAAGGGGCGACCATGCACATCCCCGCGAAGGAAATGGGGATGGCAATAGCCACCCAGAAAGACATTCTCAGATTCAGTGACAGGCCCAGAAGAAGAACCACCAGAACCAGTCCCAAAAGACCGTTATTTGTGAGAATTCGGATGCGTTCCTGAATGGTTTCCGACCCGTCCCGGTCCACAAAGGCCTGAACATCCTTGTGGGATGCATTGTAGGTTTCAAGATACTCTTTGACGGTTTTGGTGATGAAAAAGAGGTCTTCCTCATTGGTGTTGTCCACAGACACCTGAACCGCGGGTTTTCCGTTATAATAAACACGGTCCGGGTTTTCCGACCACACATCATTGATATCCGCCACATCCCTGAGCCGGACAATGGTGCCGCCTGGAGTCGCCCTGATCACATGATTGGCCAGCTCTTCCGCATAATAACCCTTGACATCGGCCCGGATCAGCAATTCCTCCCGTCTCCCCTTGATCTTTCCGCCTGTCCTTTTGACATTGGCCTTGCGCACTGCATCGATCACATTTTGAAAAGTCAGACCGTAAGCACGCAAATCGTATTCCCGAATTGCTATTTCAATTTCTTCTTCCGGAAATCCGTACAGGGAAATTTTGGAAATGCCGTCAATGGCCAGAAGATCCCGTTCCACCCGGCGGGCTTCATATTTGAGACGCCTGAGATCCACATCGCCTGCCAGTACGAACCGGATGGCAAAATTGCGGCTTTCCTGGCGGTATATCGTCAGCCGCTCCATGCCCACCGGGAATGAACTGACCTGATTGACGGCGTTCTTCACATCCTGAAGGACGATATTGACATCGTATCCGGTCAGAACCGTGACATTGATCATGCAGCTGTTTTCCCGTGAAACCGATGTGACGCGTTCAATGCCCGTAACGCCCTTGAGATTGTCTTCTATCTTCAGAACAATGGCTTCTTCTATTTCCTCCGGAGAAGCGCCGGGATAAGACGCAGACACAAGAATCATTCTGCTGGGAACCAGCGGGAAAAAGGTGGTCCGCAGGCTGCTGAATCCCACCCAGCCGAACAGCAGGATGGCCACAATGAGAACATTTCCAAGAATCGGATATTTTATGAACGTACGGATGGCATTGATCATAATGCGTCACTCCGGTTCGAAGCATCTTCCGTACCGTCCGGTTCCTGTTTCTCTTCCTGTGCCATACGGGTGGCGGGGGGTAATTTTGCCCCTTCGCGGGCATCGGCCCAGGGCTCTCCCAGAATCAGCGTTCCGTCTTCCAGCCCTCTGACAATGACCCGATCGCCCAGTTCCGCGACAACGGAGACCCTCGTTAAATGAAGAATTGAATCCTGCACAGTATATATCTGCTCGCCGTCCGTCATCAAATCCTTCGCAACAGTGAATACATGGCGAAAGGGAAGCGATTCAGCCCTGGCCGTCATATACATCCCGTCTTTCAATCCCTGATCACGGGTCTGGATGTATACCTTGACGGTCATGGAAGCCCGGTCAATAACATTGTTGATCCGCTGAATCGTGCCGCGAAAGGATCCTCTGACATCCTCTGAAGCCAGTGTAACGGCTTGTCCCGTGCGTAAACGGTCTGCTTCATGATGACTGACCGATGCTTCCATTTCGAAAAGATCGGTTCCTGTGAATTCTCCCAGTTTCTGTCCGATCCTCACCAGTGTCCCCGGATTGATATTGGCCTCGGTAACAACACCGTTGAACGGTGCTTCCAGTGTATATTTTGCCAGGGTTTCTTCCTGCGCCTTGACAGTATAATACTGGCTGTAAATATTTCTGGAAGCGATATAATACTGCTCCTGGGGATTCGCCGGCTGCGGCAGCGGAGCCAGGGATGCATCCATATCAAAGTCGGCGAGATAGGCCTCCCATTTTCCGGCACTTTCGGGAAAATCAATGCTGAGATCCGGCAGCAGCAGGGTCAGCTGGTTGAGCAGACTGCTCTTCTGGGCCATGACATTGTTTCTGAACACCCGGTCATCAATCCTCAGAATCAAATCACCCGTCCTGTACCGCACACCTTCTCTGAAATGAACCGGCGTGTTCATCAGTACGCCCGAGACTTCGGCATAGATTTCCACTTTGTGATAGGCATAAAGAGGACCGGTCATCACAATTTCCGTGGGAATATCCCTGTTGATGACAGGAGCCAGTGTAACAGGCTTGATACCGTCCCCGCCCGGCCGGCGCCGCATAGGTTCTTTTTGATGGCTTAATACCTGGCTGATGATAATACCAGTGACGACGATACCTGCCGCTATCAGCCAAGGTATGTATTTACGTTGCATGAAACCTCCGGATAAATTTTTAAACCGACCGAACAAACAAGGATGTGTGTATTTTTTATATTCTGTAAAATAAGAAATTCTGAGACCGATTTCCAGACTATATTACTGGCAATATTTTTTTTGACCGGTTTCAGTATATCCATATTATATTCATTTTACTGCTCCCGGGTTCCTTTTTTTTCATTTGACGTTTGATTTGCTGCAGATAGTTATTACCTTTCATGCAGTGACACACAACCTTGATGTCCCATCCGCAGCATGATTAACGCTCTGAAGGGAGTCGATTTTCCGGAGATGGTTTATCCGGCGATTTCGAACCGGTTATTCACCTTTTTATTTGATAAGGATACGGATCGCTGACACATCATGTGCGACGTTGAAGAATGACCCTGATGGACAGCCTCATTGCTGTGGTCGTGAATCAAGGCATGAAAACACTTGTTCTTCAAGGGATACAAAATACAGGGAGCGCATAAATGGACTGGAACACGATATTCAGGACAAGTCTTATCTGGATGAGAGACCATGGACCGCGTCTGATAGTCATCATACTGGTTGCTTTTCTGATAACCAGGCTTGTACAGATGCTTTCCATCCGGACCATCCGGTCGATGACGCCCAAAAAGCGCCGCAATGATATGGAATTTATCAAACGGCTGGACACACTCGATTCCATTGCACGGTACATCACCACCATTGTTGTATTCGTCATCGCCGGTGTGATGATTCTCGGGGAACTCGGCGTGCAGATTGGTCCCATTATGGCGGCTGCCGGTGTGGTCGGCCTGGCCATCGGTTTCGGGGCCCAAAGTCTGGTCAAGGACCTGATCAGCGGTTTTTTTATTCTGCTGGAAGATCAGATTCGTGTCGGCGACGTCGTTGAAGTGGCGGGAAAATCCGGTGTTGTGGAAAGACTCAATTTGAAAATAACCATCCTGCGGGATCTGTCGGGAAATGTTCACTTCGTTCCCAACGGAGAGATCACCGTGGTCACCAATATGACCAAGGGATATTCCCGTTATCTGTTCAATATCGGTGTGGCCTATCGCGAAGATGTGGACGAGGTGATGAAAGTCATGGCGGAAATCGATGAGGAACTGCGTAACGATCCGGCATTCAGGGAAGATATTCTGGCACCGCTGGAAATACTCGGACTGGATGAATTCGGCGATTCGGCGCTTATTATCAAGGCCAGAACCATGACCAAACCAATTCAGCAATGGCGCGTGGGCAGGGAATTTAACAGACGTCTCAAAAAACGCTTTGATGAACTCGGCATTGAAATTCCGTTTCCCCATGTAACACTGTATATGGGCCAGGATAAAAACGGAGCATCTGCGCCGCTGCGCGTACGAATGGAAGAGCAGAAGCGCTAAAAGTTTTAAACGTGTTATTTGTAATTTGAATTTTGTCATTTGTCATTTGTCATTTGTCATTTGTTATTTGTCATTTGTTATTTGTTATTTGTAATTTACAGAAGGAGGTTCCCGTGAAAACAAAATCATGCGTTCCGTGGACGGTTCTTCTTGTACTCTTCAGCATAACTGTTTCTTTCGGATTTGAAAAGGACACCATTGCCACGGCCGAAGGCGACATCATTCTGACTTTTATCGGACACAGCACCCTGATGATGGAACACAAGGGGCTGGTGATTCATGTGGATCCATGGAGCAGGCTGGCCGATTATACCCTTCTGCCAAAAGCGGATATCATCCTCATCACCCATCATCATGGCGATCATCTGGATACAGAAGCGATCGGTACCATCGAAAAAAACGGCACTGAAATCATTCTGACAGAATTGTGCCGGAAACAGACCGGCAAGGGAACCGTTATGAAGAACGGCGATACCCTGCATGTCGCGGGCATCACAATCGAGGCGGTCCCGGCATACAATATCCAGCATCTTCGGGAAAACGGCCAGCCGTATCATCCAAAGGGCGAAGGAAACGGTTATGTCCTGACTCTTGGAAAAAGCCGTATCTATATGGCCGGGGATACCGAGAATGTGCCGGAAATGAAAGCTCTTCAGAAAATCGATGTGGCCTTTCTCCCCATGAACCTGCCCTATACCATGAGTCCGGAAATGGTCGCGGATGCGGCGAAGGCCTTCCGGCCGGCCATTCTGTATCCGTACCATTTCGGAAACACCGATACAAACCGAATCGTTGTGTTGCTGAAAGATGAACAAGACATCACGCTTCGAATACGGAACATGAAATAACGCCCGGCGGTTTCATCCCGAGTCACCGGATCTGGATGTGTCCTTCTGCGGGAACCCTGTCGTCTCTGTTGCGTTAATGACTGATACGATCAGACCTGCAAAAATCACATACAAAGGAAGAGGAGATAAAAAATGAAAAAAAACATGGGTCTTATTGACCGGATTTTACGGATTGCGTTCGCAGTGGTCATTCTGATTTTATATTTAACGGGCAGCCTTTACGGCACAGCTGCTGTTGTGCTGGGCGTTATCGCAGTTGTTTTTCTCCTGACCGGTCTGCTGGGCTTTTGTCCGCTCTATGTGCCCTTGAAAATTTCAACCAGGAAAAAATAACACCATCCTTTTTCACATCGGAACATCGAATCAAAAAAGGCCATTTTGAAAAATGGCCTTTTTACTGCAGAACGGAACCCGGTCAATTGAACATCTTGCCTGTAAAAATCACGGAATAAATAATCCAGCCGATGGCCAGCGGACAGACAACACGGAGCAGGTATTTCCAGACAATATGCAGTTTCCAGGGTCCATGACCCGTTTCGACCTGTTCTCTGGTAAAGGAAGATTTGAGTCCCCAGCCGACGAAAACAGCGATGAGAATCCCGCCGACCGGCAGAAACCAGTTGGCAGCCAGGTAATCCAGTGTATTAAATACGCCGCGCGCCCGTTTCCCCAGAGGACTCCAGTTGCTGAGGGCGGTACTGGCACCCAGTGACAGGGCGGACAGGATACCGAATAAAAATATGGCTGATCCCATGACCAGCGTCGCCCTGATTCGGTTCCATTTCAGATGATCGATAAAGAAGGCCACTTCGACTTCCAGAAGAGAAATAGTGGATGTCAGCGCGGCAAATGCGACCAGCATATAAAACAGAGGTGCCAGAATGACGCCGCCCGGAAGGCTGTAAAACATTTTGGGCAATGTGGTAAAAAGAACCCCGATACTGGCGGAAAACTGGCCCCGGTCAGCTTCCGGAACGGTAAAAATTATGGTAAACATGACCACGCATGCCAGAAGGGCGATCAGTGTATCCATTATGCAGACCATTCCCGCCGCCCCTGGTACGGAATCCTTTTTTGTCATATAGCTGCCATAGGTTATAATCGCACCCATCCCCAGACTCAGGCTGAAAAAAGAATGCCCTACTGCTTCAAGAACGCCATCCGGTCCAATGGGACCGGGCTTGAACAGAAAAGCGATGGCCTCCCCGAAACCCGATGATCGCATGCTGTTTATCACAAGAATCAGCAGGATCATCAAAAGCAGCGGCATCAGTATTTTGGACAGTCGCTCGATGCCTCCTTCAATACCGAAAATAACCACCGACATGGTGAGTATCATAAAAAGCCCATGGAATCCGATTTGCGCCGCACTGTTGCCGAGAAATGCACCAAAATGGTCACCCAGCGTTGAAGCCGTTTCTGACGTAAATCCGTTCAAGGACCAGCCGATGCATTTGATGAAATAATTCACAGCCCATCCGGCCACCACACAGTAATAGGAAAGGATGACAAATCCGGTCAACACCCCCAGCCAGCCGATGCCGCTCCATCTTTTCTTGCCAAGAGCGACAAAGGCGCTGACAGGACTTTTCTGTGTGGAACGGCCGATTACAATCTCTGCCATCATAATGGGAAAACCAACCAGTATCATGGTGAGAATGTAAATCAGCACAAAACTGCCGCCCTGATTCTCGTAGGTAATATAAGGAAATTTCCAGATATTCCCCAGACCGATGGCCGATCCGGCGGCAGCCAGAATAAATCCCAGGTGCCCAAAATGATCCCGCTCATTTGCCATACAGCGTTATACTCCGTACATTGTTATTCACATCATATTTTGTTCGATACTGGTAAGAATTCGGCCTTGACGCTCTACTTCCCTTTATTTCCCGTCATCCAGCATATCCTTGATGACGCTCAAAATATTGGTCGGCGAGCTGTCTCCCTTGACACGATACTGGCAAACACCCAGTCCCAGTGCCTTCTCCACATTTTCCTCTCCTCCCAGCACTGAGAGAACAATCACCGGAATTTTGCGAACACTGTTGTCAGCGCGAATTTTATCGAGCACCTCATACCCTGTCATTCGCGGTAAAATCAGATCCAGCAATACCAGGTCGGGCATCTCCTGTTTGATCAGTTTCAATCCCTGAACGCCATCCTCCGCTTCAAGCACTTCATATCCTTCTTTTTCAAGAACACCCCTGTAAATCAGACGAAAGACCGGTTCGTCCTCCACAATCAGAATCTTGCTTTTTTTCTTATTGCTCATAATGCCCTCCATATGCAAGGCAGTGAGTCGCATTGCCTGGATTACTTCCAGCGATTCAGGCGTCTTTTTTCTTTTTTTTCAGTTTGTTATGTTTCGCCAGGGGAATTTCAAATGTGAAACGGCTGCCCTTCCCCAGTCTGGATGACACCATAATATCCCCGTTCATCAGTTTCATAAATTCCTTGGCTATATACAATCCCAGACCACAGCCCCCTTTCACGCTGGGAGATCCCATAAAAATCTGATCCCGGTTGAAAAGGGCCTTCATAATATCTGGATCAATGCCGGGTCCTGTATCCGACACTTCTACAAATCCCATGCCACCCACATCCCGGACTTTGACTTCGATCGACCCCTTTTCCGTAAATTTAACAGCATTATGGATCACATTGCTCATGGCTTCGAACAGCTTGTCCTTGTCCACAATCACATCGACGGGCTTTCTGGATTTGATATAATTCAGTGTCAGCCCTTTCGCTCCCGCTTCTGCTGAAAAGCGGTCCAGAACGGGCTGTATCAAATCGTTCAGATCGACCGTATTCGAGGTTACGGAAACAACGCCTCTTTCAATACGCGACACATTCAGCAGATCATTGATAATACGATAACTGCGCTGACTGATTTCATTCATGACATTCAGGTATTCGATCTGCTTTTCGGTCAGTTCGCCGGTCAATCCATTCATCATGTTGTCCACACATCCCATAATGCCCGCCACCGGTGTTTTTAATTGATGCGATACCAGTGACACAAAATCGGTTTTCATCTGCTCAACTTTCTTCCGTTCCGTTATATCGCGGGCGATGATCGTAAAAAAAATTTCATCATCAACGATCCAGGACGCCAGGGAAAACTCCATGGGAAACTCGCTGTCATCCTTTCGACGGGCCACACACTGGGTTGTTTTTACATTGGGATTCCATTCTTCAGTAAGCACCATGCGATCCAGTTCCCGCTGCAGGTTTTTCCGAAATCTTTCAGGAATGATCAATGTAAAAGGCTGGCCCTCCACTTCCCCTGCCGTGTACTGGAACATGATCTCCGCGGCCTTGTTCCAGAAGCTGATATTCATGTGGATATCGATCGTAAT
>Ga0272442_10010514_pt1 | contig 11397 bp, 15 predicted proteins | sample SSMForm2O_FD_200262 | JGI IMG/M metagenome (GOLD analysis project Ga0272442, IMG submission 200262) | Marine sediment archaeal communities from Little Sippewissett salt marsh, Falmouth, MA, United States - SSM-Form-2O | ecosystem: Environmental > Aquatic > Marine > Wetlands > Sediment ...
TCAGCCTCTGCACCCAGATACTCTGCTATTCTCAGGTTGCGCTTTACTTCTGAATCAAGTTCCCTCATCTGGTCTATGTAGCCTGCTTCAAAGTTTCCGTTTGGCTTGTATATGAATGGAGGCTTTACCACATAGTCATAGTAGTCCCTTTTCTTTTTGTTGTGCTGAAAGAAGTAATATGATACCATTTCCTCTGTAATATACTCAGGTCTTTCAGGGTAGAAGCTTGCCTTCTCTATCCTGTCAGTAGGATATTTAGGCATGTATCGTACGTCTATGTTCTCTTTTCCGTACTTATCGCAGAGGCAGAGGTATGCAGGGATAGTCTGTACTACGTTACCTGCTCCCTGATTAAGTAGCCATAGTATCCGCATTCCTCTCCTCCTTCTCTGGCAGCATCCAGTATTCAAGCTTTTTCTTAGCCCAGACCTCCGCACGTTTCTTATATTTCTTTCTAAGCTTTGTATCTTTCATTGTCTCAGCAAGCCCGTCATAGGTGAACTGAAGCATCTCTGCCACCTCATATCTCTTGGAATACGTGGTTATTTCCACCATTTGCGGGCTTACTTCAAACTTGTGGTGCGCCTTGAAGAATTCTTCTCCGTATTCTATCACCTTCTCATGGTTATTCTCAGCCCTGAATATTGCAAACATCCAGAACCACGGGTCAGGGTGAAACTTTACATAGTCCCATACCCTGTTCAGGATTATTACAAACGGTGCTGTCATCCCTGTTCTGGTGCATGCAGACCATAAAAACCTCATTATCTTCTGCATGGCGACCTGACTTGGCTTATACCTGTGAAGCCCTTTGTTGTCAAGGAACTGTTCTGCCGCTATGGTACATTGCCCGTAGAGCTGTTCCCATGCATCACCCCTGTTTGCGGTGATAACAGACAATACGTTTATAAGATATTTCCTCCGCTCAAAATCTTTCGGGTGATTTCTTAAGTCATCTTCAAGCATAGGCAGTCTGTCCCATTGCTTTATCCACTGATACTCAGGGTCTGCATACCCATGGTGCCTGACTGTTATGCCAAGGCTCCCTACAGGCAGGCTGAACTCCACATTATTCTGAATATCCTTTGTCCACCAGATAGTGCCCTTCCTGTACATACGGGGCAGCGGTATTGCTCCCATTATATCCTTGTTCCCCTGCTGCATGTTTAACAGGTCAATGGATATAGTGTTCATGTGCTTTTCAATATTGCTTTCAAGAAAGTTCTTTATGTACCTTCCTGCAGTATATTCCCATTCCTCATCTGAATCAAGCTGTATTATCCATTCATGCCTGACTTCAGGGATATTCTTCATGAGCTCTTCATCTTCAAGGTATTCAGGCTTATGCTCATCATTGCCGAGGAATCCTATTGCATAGTTCCTCCTCTCTGACATGCTGTTCCTGCCTGTCCAGTGGTATATGTCCCATCCAAGCTCTTCTGCTATCTTTACGCTGCTGTCAGTTGAATTGTCGTCAAGGAATATCTTCTGTTCGCAGAAGTCGAATACTTTGGCAGTGAAGGGTAGCCACAGTGCTCCGTTCTTGTTAGCACAGTAGACTGTTACGGGGAGTTTTTTAGGCTTAGACACGCCTGATCCTCTCAGCTAAATACGGTATCCATTCAGGGCATACACGCTTTCTGAAGGCAGTTACTTCATGGTCAGGACCTATATACACAGTAGTCGGACGCTTCATGCTCAATGCCACATAAGCCATAAGTCCCTGATAGCAGTATACACTTTTAGCATCCTTTATCATCTGCATAGCTTCAGGCAGTGTATATGTCCCGTCATCTTTTACCAGTTCACAATGCTCATTGCCTGAGAATATATCATTAAGCTCTTCTTCAGGAATGCTTCTCCATGTTTCATGCTCTTTACCTGCACGGGGACATACCGCTGTATAGTCATAGTATTCATTGTTTGCGAATTCAAATTCAGGGAACGCATCATAGGGCAGGTCGTCAGCCTCAAAGTCTGAGTGTATACGAAGGTGCTTTGCATCTCTTTGCAATACAAATTTTATTTTAATGGCATCTCCGAAACATGCCTGATATATACGGCTTATATTTGCATACATCATATTATGCTTAGTGAAGTGGTTCACCTGTACTTCGCCCTCTGATTCTATTATAGGCTTCAGCTTAAGGCAGGTTATATATGTATCTCCGAGTGTCCCGCTTGTGCTGTATTGTTTCATTTATTCCTCCTGTAGAAATAATTATCTTTGTGTACATCATCCCATGCATAGCCGAGTTTTATCATTTTTTCATTAAGGGTGTTTGGATCAACCTTACTGTATTCTATCACCCAGACTTCGGGAAGTACCTCGCAGTCGTATATTCCCGCTATTACGTCAAGCTCTGCACCTTCTACGTCAAGCACGAATAGGTCTACATGCTTTATTTCCTCTATCTTGATAAGCTGGTCATAGGTAAACGTAATCACCGTAACCTTTTCAAGCTCTCTTCCTTCGTGTATTTCTTTGTTAAGAGTAGCCCCCCCTGCCTGATTGCCTCTTGTAGCTCCTTCTGGTATATAAAAATTCGTATGAGCCAGACTGCTGCTTAAAGCCTTCTGATAACACTTGCTGTTCGGTCTGTTCTCCTGAAGCTCTTTCCAGCAGTAAGGGTTGGGCTCTATGCATATACCTGTCCAGTCCTGCTCTGTTTCAAACAGGTATGTAGGGCTCCCTGCTATGCCGTTATTAGCACCGCATTCTATGAAGAAACCGTTCTTCTTCTCAGGGAAGTATTTATTCCTTATTTTGTTATAGAATTCAATGTCTGGTTCTGTCACTTTTTTATCCTCCACCTTACTGGTAATGCCGAACATGTATCATTATATTGAGAGGGAAGTATTTCACCATAATGTAATGTCCCGCATTTTGGGCACGTATATTCACCTCCCCACCTTGGACAATTACCAAAGTAACCACATTTTTGACATATAAAACAAGGATGGCTCATTTTATAAACCTCCCTTCCTCTCTGATATGCTTTACAAGCCCTTGGTTAAGAGGCCATACCTTCCTGTCCTTCTTGCCGTAGTTGATTATGTCCATTTCAAGCCCCATTGCTTCTGCAGCGTGCACCATGACTGAGGAGGAGTAGACTCTGTGGGTTGCGTGTTTTGCCACAAGGAAAGTATGGTTTATGTTTTCGTGGTATTTGTGCCATTTTCCACCAAAACCAGTGTCTACGATTGGCATGTCAGGTAAGTTCTCTTTAATCCAGTCAGTTGCGTCCCATGAATGTATAGGGTGGTTTTCTATCATGGTATGGACATGAACATATTCTAAGAACTCACTCGATTGCGAGACAAAGAAGTTTTCTGCGTCCTCCGCAATAAACACCTCCAGATTCTTATCTTTCACCTCAAGCTTCAGCTCAAATGATGTTATATCTATCTTATGGACGGCAGATTCTATCATGTGAGGAGCTATGCCTTTCCATGCATACTTCTGCCCTCGTTTAATAAACTGTTCATAGAGTTCCTTTACAGCTTCCACATAGTCAGGTGCATTCCATGGATTGTCTACTGTGATAAGCTTATCCACATACGGGCATTCATCAAGCAGGTGGGATGTCTTTACTTCCTTGCGGCACATCAAATCTACTTTGAGACCCTGATTGTACAGGTATCTCATGTGAGGTGTGAGCATTATCACATCTCCGAGTCAAAGGCCATGAAAATAACAGATTAGTGCTTTATTCATGGCCGACCTCCTTTCATACTGAGCATCTCAATAATCTTCTTCTTGTCTTCTCCAAGCATTGCTTTCATTTTTTTGCATCTGAATTCAGTTACATAATCATTCTGCTGTGCCTCTCTGTCAAGCCTGTTCTGGTCTTTCCGTTCTTTAGGCCATTCCTTTTTCATGTGCTTATGGTTTATGTATACACCTATCTTCTTGTCTATTTTTAAATTATTTGTTATTGCCTGCAGGTAGCTGTCAATAGCACAATGCCTTGCGTAATGCCCTATGCAGTTATATATATCCTTATGCATTATATGCGGTGAATCCATGCTTATACCGTGTTCATACAGTACGAGATGCCCTTGTCCTTCAATCCTGATTATCTCATCCCATGAATCTGATTCCATATACATGTCATCGTCCCAGAAATGGAACCAGTCTGCAGGATACGCTGCTGCTATTTCATTGGTATATACATGCAGGTCTCTGAAGCCTCTTCCCCTTGGTCCTATCTTCAGCTTTACCGAGTCAGGCCATTCATCACTGCTGAATGTTTCTATGGTCTCTTTGTCATCTTCATCAGCACGTATACCGAATGTTACAGCTTCGATACGCCTACACTTGTCTACGAGCAGTCTGAGCACTTCTCTGGCCTGCTCTGCCCTTCCTCTTGTCGGCATTATGATCGTGATTGTATCCATGATATAACCTTATCTGATTCTTCTTCTGTCATGTATGGGTAGAACGGTAGCCATACGCCCTTTACGTTAGCTTCATTTGGGTAGAATTCCCTGAACTGTATTTTGTTAGGTGATTTCAGAGAGTTAAAATATTCAAATGCTATGGGAGCCTGCCCCTCCTGAAGCGGTAATCCCCCTAATGCGTCATAATACTTCTTATACAGCTTACGTGACTTCTCTATTCTTTCCTGCATTGAGGTAAGCTGTCCTAATCCCGCAGCAGCCTGCAGGTCTGTGAACTTAAAATTGAACCCGAGTATTTCATAGCAGTCACTGTCAGGGTGTATTCTGCCAAAGTTCTTCATTTGCCTGAGCCTCTTTGCTATGTACTGATTGTTTGTTACGCATACGCATCCCTGTCCTGTAGTTATTATCTTCTGAGGTGCGAATGAATATACTCCTATATCACCGAATGTGCCTATATGCCTGCCCTGATAGGTAGAGCCGAAGGATTGGCATGCATCTTCTATCACGAATACCCCTCTGTCCTCACACAGCTCGAATAAATCTTCAGCGTGATGCGGGTATCTTCCGTTCAGGCTTACCAGTATCACTGCGTCAACATACTCTATGATCTGGCTTAATGCCCCGTATTCCATGCATAGAGTGTCATCCTCTACGAATATCTCAAGCATCTTAGCTTTTGTGAGGGCAATGGAATTATAGGTTCCTACGAATGTATAGGCGGGTGCGGCTACAATGTCTTCAGAATCTATACCGCATACCTTGAGTGCTGCATACAGCCCCATAGTACCGTTGCACATAGCAACAGCATGCTCAGCCCCTGTATAGTCACAAACAGCCTGTTCAAAGGCTTCGGTTATCTTGTACTCAGTAAGCCAGCCGTCAGAATCAACATACTGCTTTATAGACATCTTAGTGGCTTCATCAATGCATGGTTTAGAATAGGGTATCAAGTTCTTCTCCTCTCATAGGGTAGTATTCTTTTCCGTGTCTTTCTATATATGCCCCCTTATGCGGAGGGTAATAATAGGCTCTTATTTTTCTGTCCCAGTCGTCCCCTTCTTTTATTTCCCTGTTTTCCTCGAAGTGTTTTCTGGAAAAGTATTTCCAGTTTCTCAAATCACGCTTTCTTCCTAATAGAGGTATTTTTTTACTTATTTGCGAAAGTATGTCCGTAAAGAGTTCTTGGAGCTTATGTTTGAACAGATTGTCAAGTTGAAATGCGGTAGGGTTGCGGGGGTCTATATGAAATTGGTTACACTGTATTACGTCTCCTTGGTCGAATTCTTCGTTTATATAATGACATGTCACACCCCACATATTAGCATTCTCCATTATAGCCGTAGTTGCCATCATAAGACCGCCATAGTTGGGTGGAGCAGGGTGGAAATTCAACGTACCATACTTAACATTTACGTCACGGGTCTGTATTTTTTTTGGGTAAAGATACGATACGGCATAATCAGCCCTATTATAAAAGCGTTCATTATGAGTGGCTTTTATAATAACATTTAAGTTCTCTTCAAACTCAGGCTTAGTCAACAGAAATATTTTCACAATACCACTCCCATGTATTCTTCAGACCCTCTTTTAGACTGGTCGTTGGTTTCCAGTTAAGCTCTTTCTCCATATTATACGTGGAGAACGTCTTTACCTTCTGACCTTCCGGCTTGCTCGTATCCCAGTCTATAATGCCCTCAAACCCTGCAATGTCACAAATAAGCTCTGCCAATCTCCGTATCGTTATGTCGTCCCCTGAAGCTACGTTAAGAGGCTCTGGCTTGTCATAATCAAGCATTACCCTCATTATACCCTCTGCCATGTCTTTTGCGTATATAAAGTCTCTCACAGGCTCTCCAGAGCCCCAGAGTTGAAGTGTGTGGCTGTTATCAGCCATAGCTTTGCGTACCTTCAGCATTATGGAGGGTATCACATGTGCATGCTCTGCGTCAAAGTAGTCGTGCTCCCCGTATGCATTGCCCCCTATGATGCTTACCGCATTGAATGAATGTTGCTTTCTGTATGCCTGAGCCATGATTATATTCGACTTCTTAGCTATGGCAAAGGGTGTGACGTTTTCTTCAGGCAATCCTTCCCACAGTATCTCTTCTCTCATAGGAACCATGATGCCGTCAGGATAGGCGCATCCGCATGTCATGCCTACGTATTTCTTTACTCCGCCCATGTAGCTTGCATGCAGCAGGTTTGTGCTTATCATCAGGTTTTGGTAGAACATGGTAGCAGGGAAATGCTTGTTCTTTCCTATACCGCCCACTACCCCCGCAAGGTTTATAACCGTATTGGGGCAGATGAATTTTATGAAGTCAAGGCAATGCGCAGGTTTATGGAGAAGCTTTGAGTTCTCTGTAAATACGTCATACCCGTTTTCAAGAAGAAGTTCCTTTAAATGAGTCCCGAGAAAGCCCCGTGACCCTGCTATATATATTTTGCCTGTATCATGCATTTCTGAATGGACCTTTCGGAAACATTTCATATAGACACTTAAGTTCGCTTATCCCATGCTCTACACCTGTACCTGCCTTGAACCCTGTTTCAGCAAGCTTTTCATTTGATACAGTGTAATCTCTCTTATCAGGGTCTGTGCCTGACTCATCATTAACGATTATCTCAAACTCAGGGATTTGCTCTTTTACCTTTTCAGCAATCTCCAGCTTTGTGAGGTTGCATGCATCACTTCCCACGTTGTATATCTGTCCGTCCATCTCATCGAAGTTTTCTATGACATGCAGATAGGCGTCACACAAGTCCCCTATATAGATAAAGTTCCTGTGGACTCCGCTTTCATACAGCCTTATATAGCCCATGCATGTAGCTTTCCTTACGAAGTCATTGAGCATGAGGTCTGTACGCATTCTGAGTGAAGCCCCGAACACCGTAGCCTGTCTCAGCACTACACAGTTCCCTTTTTGAAGAAGCTCGTCTTCAGCCCGTGCCTTAAGGCTTGCATACCAAGACTGAGGATTCGGCTCAGTTTTTTCTGTGCATACCTCCTCACCTGCCTTGCCGTACACGGAATCTGTTGAAGGGAATATTATCTTCTGCTTTACTCTTCCCATTATAATCCGTTTAATGGCTTCGTAGTTTGTTTCCTGCGTGCCCTTTATGTTGTCCTTACATGCATCAGCCCCTACTATTGCTGCAAGAGGGATTATGATGTCAGATTCGTATATTGCCTCTATCATTGGTACGCTGTCCATTACGCCAGCCTTTATGAACCTGAAGTTATGCATACCGCAGTATAGGAACAGGCTTGTCTGATTATACATGAGGTTGTCATACACTGTTACGTTATGCCCTTCTGCAAGCAGTCTTCCTGTAAGCATAGAACCTATATAGCCCGCTCCGCCTGTTATGAGAATATTCAGCTTATTATCTCCAATATCTGCTTCACTCTGTTCCGGTACGTGTGATTTTCTAGCGCCCATAATCTTAGCTCCTCGGCATTCTTTTCCCACTTTTCTCTATGATGTAAGATTTTCTTACATTTTTTCACAGCATCCTCACCGTCTGTGTATGTCTCTATATTGCCCTGAAAATATTTCTTTATTCCGGGGTGTTCCCGTTCAAGAAGTATCCCGCCTGCTGCGATTATCTTCCAGTTCCTTACAGACCAGCAGTTATCTATCTCAGGGTATGCACTGCAGGCAAGGTTTACACTGCATTCTGCCACTGCTTCATTATGCTTGTCGTCATATACGTTCGTATACCAGTGAAAGTCTATGTCTGAATAGAGCATCTCTGCAATAATCCCTATGCGTTCCTGATGTATCTGAGGGTTGCATCCCCCTATGAACCCTGCCTCGTACTTCTTCTCAGCTTCTACCTTCCTGTATTTCTCTGTCTGAATGCCTTGGGGTACCCAGAAGGTGAACGGGTTTATAGCCTGCCATCTTTTGAGCACCCCTTCTGCGACAACAAAGTAGTAATCCACGGAGGCAATGAATTGAATAAGCTGTCCCCATTCCCTGATACTTTCTCTTACGTCAGTATTCCACATTGCTGTTTTAATACCGGGGTGGTCTATTTTTATCTGCTGAACTTGGTCAAAAAGCTCTAACGTCCGGGAGGTGAGCACGAGGTCGAATTCCCCGTTAAAAGTTTCGCAGATTTCCAACAGCTCATGCTGCCGCATGGCATTCACATTTACAGTATGAACCTCACAGCCCTCATCAGTGAAGGCATTCTGCAGGGCTACGCCTGTCTGACCGTCATTCTGAGGAAAGGCTAGTAGTATTTTCATCTTGCTTATATATCTCAGGTTTCTTTTCTTCTTTAAGCCCCGCATCCACGAACCGTCTCACAAGCTCTGATACAGGCATCTCCTTTTCTTTTGATAACTTCTTCAGCCGTTCCATCATAGGCAGAGGAAGGTACATACAGTATTTGTTCATAGTTTATTCCTCTTAAGCAATATTTCTTTTCTTGTTTCTCTGTTTGTGTTTTATTTTAGAGCTAAGACTTCTCCAATTTGTACGATTCTTGTGTTTATTGTGCGCCTTAGGTTTTCGTGCGCCACTGCTTCTATTCGCTCTTTTATTTCCGCCTGCCATTATTTTCTCCTATTCTTTCCAATTCTTTAATTAAAAGCCCTATAAGTCTTGATAATTCCTTTATTTCTTTTCTAAGTAGTGGTGCGTCGTGTAAAATATATCTTTGAGAACAATCATAATCACTCATAGCTCATACTCCAAATCTTTACACATATCTTTCAACGCTGTGACCGCCTTATCTATATCATCACGTCTGTCTCTAAAAAACCCGTCATACGCAGACTGCCACCTCTGGTATATCTCTGTCTGGTCTCTATGCACTGTACCTCCATACCGTGCCTTATGGAACATATTGGGCGTATTCACAAAGGCTTTCATATTTACCTCATCCCGTTCTGCCTGCATGAACCCTGCGATCTTTGTACGCATTACGCTTTCCCGCAGTATCAAGTCCTCAAGCCGTACCCTCATGACCTGTTTTGCAATGGGATGCAGCCCTTCAGCTATCCTGCAAAGCTCCCATGACCGTCTCACAGTCTCTATAGCCATTTCAAGCGTACCGTCAGCAGACACATTCTCCCCGGGCTTATCGCCCCCTTTTGAATGAGGCTGACCCCTCACTATCTTGCTCATCACATTAGCCACAGGATGTTTGAAGCACCAGAATATATTCAGATCAGGTTCCCGTGACATGAGCATACGCATTGACGCTTCAGTGAAAGAAGGGTGGTCTGTTGCAAGCTTTGAGGCGTAGTTGTCAGGAAGCATAGGCCTCATATACAAGCTTCTGTCCTCCGGCACTCCTATCCAGTGGAATTGACCGCATGATTTAACGATTTCGGCCATCCAGTTTGTACAGCTTCTACCTGAACCTGTTACTAATATTTTCATAACTCCTCCTCATACCATTCCTCAAAAATTAACCTGTCCTTATGCCGGATAAGCTCCATAGACTCTTTGCTGTAGTATTTATTCCATTCAGAATGCCTAGACGTATGCACCTTATCCATACTTAACAGTTTTTTCCGCTTCCTCCCGGTTAATTCCAGTGCATCAGCCAGACCTTCCGCAAGATTCTCCTGAAGCAGTATCCTGTCCATGAGGAAAGAACGCTCATGATACTTAAGCACGAACGGGATATTCGGTATGCAGAAGGCGCGTATGTACCTGTACGTATACACCCCTATATCGAAAGGATGAATGGATTCAGACCTCAGATCATGCTGAACCCCCCAGTCCTCTTCACAGCATACCCGTATGAACTCGTTAAAGTCCACCCGTGCCTTGTCCGTGAATATAAGGGGGAACAGGGTGCTTTCAGCCTGTGTATTGGCACTCCACCACGATACATACCAGTCGAACGGGTTCCTCACAGCCCCTATCTTCAAATGGTCCTGATATTCGGGAAGCACCGTACTGACCCCCCTGTGCTTAGGTGTAAGCTCTTTACATTTGTAATTCTTAAGCAGGAACTGCTCTATGAAGCTCCCTCCGGTCTTCTGCAGGTGCACGAACACGAAATCCTTGGCAGCTATCATAATATCCCTTCCTTCTCCAGAAGCCTGTATATCACCTTCTCACGCTTTCTCACGCATTTCACTGTCTTCTCATCACCGTCAAGATACTTCTCGACCCGTCTCTTCACGTCCTGCTCAGGGCAGCCGAGCACATAGCACATCAGCTTCAAGTGCCTCATGGCATACCTGAGCTCTTCCACAGGGTTTTCTTCCATAGTCTGCCTTAAAAAAATGAGGGGTCTAGGTCGCCAGTTATTCCCCGACTAGGGCGACTCCACGGCTGTCGGGCTAGATGCTCCCATGTCAACCCCTCTGGGGAGCCCACGGATTTTCATTACTTCTTCTTCTTTGTCTTACACTTGCCCCTTTTCAAACCGCCCATAGGCTTACTCGGCCTCGGGCTTCGCTGTCTCGGTCCTCTTCCGTCTCTGTCTGGCATATCTTTCTCCTCTCAACTCGGCCTCTTGCTCTCACACACAATATACGGGTCTTTAATTTTAACCCACTCACCCCACTTCATCTTTTTTCTCCTCTAAAAGTTCTGGGTTCTCGTATATATTGCCGATTACTTCATTGGGGTGGTTCCTCGTGTATAGAGTAGTAAAAATTGTTCCTGAATTACCTTTCGCTGTAAGCCCCCAACATGCACTTTCATTCATCCATGTGACTACATTTATTGATATTACATGATCTTCTTTCCCAGATAAGTACAATGCTTCATATCTTGTCCAGTCCCATTCACGCTTCACAATATCCCCCTCATATATCTCCTTGCCGTTATTGTCGAGAAGGCCTGTGTATTGCATGAGGGCAAAGTCTATTTCATCGCCATAGTACAAACCCATCTTTCCGTTTTCGCATCCCTCATCACCCGGTGTGACGCAAAGACTTCCCCTTCCCATGTTTCGCGAATCAATACAATATGGCTCATAGTACATTTTCTTTTCTTCCAAATCCCAAGCCCT
>Ga0272442_10010515_pt1 | contig 11396 bp, 15 predicted proteins | sample SSMForm2O_FD_200262 | JGI IMG/M metagenome (GOLD analysis project Ga0272442, IMG submission 200262) | Marine sediment archaeal communities from Little Sippewissett salt marsh, Falmouth, MA, United States - SSM-Form-2O | ecosystem: Environmental > Aquatic > Marine > Wetlands > Sediment ...
CCGTCATCCTCGTCACGCACGATCCGGAGGCGGCGGAGATTGCCGATCGGGTGATCCGACTGAGGGACGGGTGCGTCTCCGGCGGAGCCGGAGCCGGGCGAGAAGCCGACTCTTCCGCTTCTCGCGATCAGAACGAGGGAGCCGGAGCCGGGCGAGAAGCCGACTCTTCCGCTTCTCGCGATCAGAACGAGGGAGCCGGAGCCGGGCGAGAAGCCGACTCTTCCGCTTCTCGCGACGAACATGAGGCCGGCCGACACGTAGGAGAAGAGGCTTCGACGTCTTCTCCTGGCACGATTTCGGGGGGCGGAGACGCACGCGAGGGCAAGGAGGATCGGAATGCGTAGGTTCACGGACTTCCTTCAGCTCGCCGGGCGGAGCATCCTCCATCGGAGGATGCGCAGTTGGCTGACGGTCATCGGCGTCTTCATCGGGATCACCGCCGTCGTCGGTCTGATCTCGGTTGGCTACAGCCTCGACCGAACGATCAAAGATCAGGTCTCCGGCGTCTTCGGCGTGGACAACTTCATCATCCTGAACGAGGACATGTTCGGCCCCGGTGCCCACGGTGGCGATGCGGACGAGTACGCGCTCGATCTCGACGTCCTGAGATCGGTCGAAGGCGTCAAGGTGGCCGCCGCGCTCCGAGAACGGACCGGCTTCGTCCAGGGTCAGCCGAATGCGGACGGCGAGACCCTGCAGGGCTTCTTCCCCGTCATGGGCCTCTCGCCGGAGCTGATGACCGAGTTTGAATCGTTCACCGGCGATCTCGAGGTGATGCCCGGAGGGCGCTTGTTCGAGGCCGGCGATGTCGAGGTCGCGGTGCTGGACTACGAAATCTCGCGACGCCTTGCCGTCGAAGTCGGGGACACGATCCTCGTCGCCGGCGATGGCAGCAACGAGCTGAACCTGACGATCATCGGCATCATGGCGCCGCCCGAAGAGGCAGCCGACGATTCGGAAGGCGGCTTCGGGATGCAGTTCAGCGCAGGCTCCGAAGGGGATACGATCTCCGTTCCGTACGGCACGATGGACCTGTTGTGGGGGGCGGCCGATGACGTGCTGCTGACCCTCGTGCGTACCGAGCCCGGCTACGATGTCGACGACGTCGCTGATCGGGCCGAGGAGACGCTCCAAGCGCGTGGGTCCGAGATCTCCGCCGTAACGTATGCCGATATCAGCGACACGATCGGTACGATGACATCGACGATCAGCGCCTTCCTCGCCGGCATCGCGGGGATTTCTCTTCTCGTCGGCGGCGTCGGGGTGATGAACACGATGTTCACCTCCGTCCTCGAGCGAACGAAGGAGATCGGCGTGATGAAGGCGGTCGGCGCGAAGAACAGCCATGTGTGGATGATCTTCCTGATCGAGTCCGGCCTGATGGGGTTGGTCGGGGGAATCGTTGGATCCGGTCTCGGCATCTTGCTGAGCAAGCTCGGGGTCTCGTTGATCGAGCGGCTCACCAGCGGTTTCGAGATGGTCTGGGCGATCGACCCGCTGCTGATCGTCTACACGCTCGTCGGATCGTTCGCCCTCGGCGCCGTCGCCGGGCTGTGGCCGGCATGGCGTGCTTCGCGATTGCCCGTTGTGGACGCGTTGCGATACGAGTAGCGAGCCCGCCGCAGCGTTCGAACGCGACGGGGCGCGCGACATGAAATGGCTGCAGCGCGCAAGTGGTGTGGAGTTCGATGGGATGCGGCGAGGCAGACAGCTCGCCGCATCCCATCGACAGCCCGGCGTTCCGCTAGCCGTACCGGCAGAGGTAGGCCGTCGCCGTCGTGATCTGAAGATCGAACGATGAGTCACCCGGCACGTCGAACGACGCACCGGCCTCGAACGTCTCCCAATCCTCGCGACCCGGCCGACGGACGCTCAGCGCGCCGGAGATGACGGTCATCCTCTCCTTCGCTCCGGTCGAGAACGTGTACTCGCCCGCCTCCATAACCCCGACCGAGGCGCGTCCCGCCGCATTCTCGAATCCGATCGATTTCACGTTCCCTTCGAAATACTCGTTGACGCTCAGCATGCCGCCTCCTGCCCACACGATTTGCTGGAGTATCGCCATGTGCGGCGGCATGCTCCACTGCGCTCTCGTCGTCGGGCCGACTAGGATTCGTTCTCAGCCCCGATCCTCTCGACGATGCCGTACGCACGAAGGATCGTCCACAATGCCGGAACGTACGGCGTGTCGCACGGCCGCTCGTACGCCGCTAGAAGGAACGCGTAGGCGCGCAGCATGTCCGCGGAAGCACGGTCGATCCGTCGTCCGTCGACGGCGGAGAGGGCGGCCTCCAGCGCGTATGACAGGAAGGTCCAGACGTTCTTCGCGGCATCGCGAATCGGCACTCGAACGTCCGCCTCCGCGGCGAGTGCATCGAAACGGGGACCGAGCGCGACGACCTCGACGAGCAGGCCGGGGACCGCTTCGACGAGCGGCGACGGACGCACGACGTGCTTTCCGCCTGCGCCTTCGAGGAGATTGATGAGCTGTTGGGCGTGAAGGCGCAGATCATCGAGCGTCGGGGAGTAGGCCGCGACGCTCGCCAGGGCCATCCCCATCCGAAGCTGCTGAGTGAAGGCGACCAGACGATCCTCGATCGTGCGCTCCGCCGTCTGGCCGCCGACCGCGATCGAGACGACGGTTAGGAGGATGAGATAGGCAGCCGCCCGCTTCGCTCGTTTCATCTTCGACTCCTTCCATGTGCGCACTTCTCAGTGTCCAGCTCGCGACGGCGGATTCCATCATCCATCGGTCAAACCCTCGTCAACGGGCGATGACGTCAAGCGATAGCCGAATCCGGGCACCGTCACGATCAACTCCCGGCCTCGCGAATCGACCGCCGCGAGGCGCTTGCGCAGGAGGTACACGTACTGCTTGACGTCCTTCGAGTCGGCGTACGGCGATTCGGACCACACCGCGTCGACGATCTCTCGCTCCGAGACGACGCGGTCGGCCTGCCGGGCGAGGAAGTCGAGCAGTGCGTACTGCTTCGGGGTCAGGTCCACCGGACTGCCTGACAAGGTCACCGCTTTCGTCGCGCCGTCGATCCTCAGATCGCCGAGGACGAGCGTTTCCGCCCCATCGGACGCTTCGTCGCCACCGAACGAGGGTCCGTGTCGTCGCCGCCGACTGCCTCGATGGCTCCAGAACAGCAGAGCAAGAACGAGCAGGTCGACGCCGAGCGCGATCCCGCCCGCGGTCATCGCCGTCGCGCGCCCGCGCGCGACGATCGATACGGTGTCGATCCCGATCCGCACCGTGCCGACGGCTTGACCGGACAGATAGAGCGGAACGATGACATCGAGGACCGCCGATCCCGCGGTCCATCTCGTCTCTCCGGCTGCAAGCGGGTCGGCCGGCGAGTCGAACTCGGGGATCGATCCGCTGCCGCCCTCGTCGACGATCCGGATTCCGCCGTATTCGATCCGGACGTACGATGCACTCCCGACGAGGAGGAAGCGAGCCGCCGTTGTCAACATCTCGTCGTTCAGAGGATCGACCCACGCGCCCGCCGACGCGGCGAACGCCTGCGCATACGCAAGGCTTCGCTCGCGGAACGTTTCCTCGAGGAGTGTGTGGTACCCGCGGATCGCCAGGATCGTCGCGAGTGCCGTCACCAACACGACGGTTGCCGCGACGACGACAAGCCGTTGCCCTCCCTTGAGTCGATTCGTGATGGCCACGACGCAAGGGTAGGTTGGGCCTTCGACGCAGACAAGGCGGTCAACGGGCAATGACGGCCCGTTGACCGGGCGACGGTTCCTCCTCGACCCACCTGCTTCTACCGTTGCGTCATCGGACGCCGGGCGGTAGATCCGACGGCGTCGGGTGCTGCTCGCGGCACCGAAAGGAGACACGATGAAGGATGGAACGAGACGAAGCGGTCGCACGTCGAGGGCCTGCCTGGTGGCGGCGTTGATGATCGTCGCGGCGATCCCCGCGGGGGCGGTCCTCGCCCAGGCCGAACCGCCTGTCGCGCCGGTCGAGGGGACGCTCGAGCGACTGGCGGAGCTTCTCGGACGGCTCGAAGCGGAGTTGGCCGCTCTCGAAGCGCCGGCGGCCGAGCGACTCGAAGAGGGACTGGAGAGGATCATCGAGCTGCTCCGGGGATTGCTCGCCGAGTTCGACCGGCCGAGAGACGATCAGGGGGAGAACGGTATCCAGGCGCGGATCGTCCGGCTCGATCTGATGCTGCATCGCCTGCTCTACGTCCTCGATGAAATCGTCGAGGGGTCAGGGGATACGCCTGCTCGACCGCGTGCGCGCGAAGCCGTCGAGGATCTGCGCGATTGGGTCGACGGATACGTCGGGGGCATGACCGCGGGGATGGATCCGCGGACCGCCGAACGCGTCGAGCGTGCTGCCCATGAGATGGTGCGCGACCTGGCGGTCCGGATGGGCGACATGGCGAAGAGTGCCGAGTCACGCAGCAAGGGACGGCCGGCGCTCGCACGGGTGGTCGAACAGCTCGAGGAGCTGCTCTTCCGTCTCGATGGGTTCATCCTGCACCGTACATCCGAGCCGCCGGATCGAGACTAGTCGCGCCTCGCGGTGATGCAGAGCGGCAGAGGGAGCTGACGCTCCTTCTGCCGTCGGATGAGCTAGAGTTGCAGGACGTGTCTCCGCTTACAGCGGATCCGCGAAAGAAGGAGCGTTCACTCCTTCTCTCGGTTGGATGAGCTACAGGCGTAAGACCATATGAATGTCGTCCGGTTCCTTGGTGAGGAGGTCGGGATCGGGCGTGGCGGTGGGTTGGAAGCCCTTGGACAGGTAGAAGCTGACCGCCGATTCGGTCGGTGTGGCGGAGACGTAGAGGTGCGTTGCGCCGTCTTCGTTTGCCAGCCGTAGGACCTTGTCGTACAGGCGCGAGGCGACTCCCTGGCGACGATACCCGTTGCTGACATGGAGCAGGCCGAGCTGACCCATCGTGTCGGTCAGGTGCGGGCGGCAGATGGCGATCCCGACGAGTCGATCGCCGTCGAAGGCGCCGAGCGCCGTCCCGCCTAGATCGAGCAGCTGCCGTGCGAATCGGATCATCTGACCGAACGAGTGCTCCCCGTCGCCCTCGACCCAACCGTCATCATCCCAGCAGACGGATCGCTCGACGAGTGTGGTGCCCTGTTGACGGTATCCGATTCGTATGACCTCCGAGCGGTCAAGATCCCGCATCTTGTCGATCTCATGCTCCGCAAGAACCCGGATTGCGATCACTGTGTCTCCTTCGGCGGGCGGTCTACTCCGCGTCTTGATTGTGTCTCGAGGGGGTTCTCTCCCCGAGCCGATCGGCGATCGATTCGGTCAAGACGTGCGGGATTCCGTTCAACGAGATCGACTGGAGCTCGCGATCGGCGATCAGCTGGAGAATATCGGCTTCCGACAGCGTCATGACCTCGGCGGCCTTCGCGATCGGTACGAGCCGTGGGAGTTCCACCCCGTCGTGAATCATCGGGATCCGGCGCGGGACGGCCTGACGTGACGCGTCGCCCTCCGGGCAACGGATCGTCCCGTGGGTCGCGACGTCGGGCGGCCATGTTTCTCGAGGAAGATCACGGGATGACCGCGCTGTACCCGGCGTCGACGTGGTGCGTTTCGCCGGTGACGGCCGAGGAGAGGTCGCTGAGGAGGTAGACCGCGGCCTTGCCGACTTCGTCGGTCTCGATGTTTCGCCGAAGCGGCGATCCCTTCTCCATCTTGTCGAGCATGACGTCGATGCCGCCGACGGCCATCGCCGACAACGTCCGACAGGGACCGGCCGACAGGCAGTTGACACGAATCCCGGACGCACCGAGCTCCGCCGCGAGGTACCGTGCAGACGATTCGAGTGCCGACTTCGCAACGCCCATGACGTTGTACCCCGGGGCCGCCTTCTCGGCGCCGTAGTACGACAACGCCAGGATCGAACCGCCGTTCGGCATCGTGTCTCGGGCGCGCCGCGCGATGGCGACCAATGTGTAGGCGCTGATGTCGAGCGCTTGCGCGAAGACGGCGCGCGGTGTCTCGGCGAAGACACCCGCCTTCAGATAGTCGCGGTCGGCGAACGCGACGGAGTGGACGACGAAGTCGATCGAGCCGACGTCGGCGGCCAACGCCGCGAACAGCGCATCGAGGTCCTCGTCGGACCCGACGTCGCACGGACGGAGCCACGCATCTCCGAGGCCGCCCGCCTCGAGCGTCCGCCGAACCCGCTGCTCCATCTTCTCGCCGGGAAGATGGGCGAAGGCACACGTCGCGCCGTTCGCCGCGGCGTTTCTCGCGATGTGCCACGCGATGCTACGATCGTTGGCGACACCGAAGACCAATCCCTTCTTTCCTTCGAGCAGATTCATCGATCGACCTCCCGTTGGCGCCGGGGCGCCGTATCGGTACGGTATCGCGAGGAACAGGCGAGCGCAATGCAACGGGAATGCAGCAGCACCGGAGCATGGCCACTTGATGCGGTACGCGGTATGCTTCGAGTCGTGGATGTGCCGAGAAAGGGGGCAGACATGTTCAGAATTCTGATGGGGCTACTCGGGGTGGTCGGGTTGATCGTCGCGATCCCGCTGCTATTTGGAGGGGGGAGCCTGGTTGTGCTCGAGAGCACGCTGGCAGACGAGCAGGGCTTCATCAACAGCGTGCCGTTTGACATCGAGGTCGACGGGTACGCCGTCGTCGCCGGCCCGGCGGAGATCCACGTAGCGCCGGAGCTGCCGGTCGATCTCGGCGAGATCGCGACCCTTCGCATCCGTGCCACGCAGGAAGACGCGGCGCGGGGACTCTTCCTTGGGGTCGCCGACGCCGACAACGTCGAGTCCTATCTCGGTGGCGTCCCCCACGCGATCGTCGAGGATCTCGACGCCGACGAATTCGCGCTCACCTATCGCGTCGATGCGTCCGCCGACGCGCCGGGCATGCCGGCCGAGCAGCCGTTCTGGATCGACTCGACTTCCGGATCCGGGATGCAGACGCTCGAGTGGGAGATCGAGTCCGGCGATGTCTCGTTTGTCGTGATGAACGAGGATGCCGCGGACGGCATCTCGTTCGAGGCGGTCGTCGGGGCACGGGTTCCGGTGATCCGCCCCGTGGCGATGGGGCTCGTGATCGGCGGCGCGGTGTCGCTCGCGATCGGCACGCTTCTCCTCGCAATCGCGCTGTAGGGGTGCGTGACCGCTACCCGTCGGTGTGCACGGACTGGTCGATCGGCACGAACTGCTCGCGGTCGTAGCCCTGGGATTCGAGCCGCTCGTAGATTCCGTTCAGCACGTCGTCGGGCAGAGACGGCGTCCGGCTCAAGATCCACCCGAATCTCCTCTTCGGATGGCCGACAACGGCATACCGATAGTCGTCCGCGAGGTCGACGATCCAGTAGTCCCCCGGGAAGAACCAGCGATCGAAGAGGCGGACGAAGCTGACCTTCAGCTTCGTCGGCTCGGACGGATCCGGGACCCACGCACGTCCCACCGCCGTGAACGCCGAACCGTCCTCTCGGTAGCAGGTGTTCGTGACCTCGATCCGGCCGTCCGCCAACAGGTGGTACTCTGCGGTCGTCCCCTGCGCACACGCTCGCTCGAACGTCGTCGGGATGCTCGCCAGCGCATACCAGAGCCCCATATACCGGTCCACGTCGACGGTATCGACGACGGTCGGGCCATCGAAGACGGCCCCCATGAACCCCACCGCACCGATCGCGAAGATCGCCAGAAGTCCCGCCACGATTCTCATCGCGTCCCTCCTGCGTTCGAGATGTGACGGCCCAACGTAGCTCGGGTCGACGGGAGAATGCAAGGCTTGGGGCGGCGGAGCTACATCATCTCGGGCACGTCGGCAACATCGAGCGCTTCCAACAGGGGAGCGACCCGCTCGCGAATTGCGTCACACGTCCAGGCTTCGTCGACACGTCTCATTAGGAAGCGGTGAGCCATCGGATCCGGGTCGATGCCTTGGCCGTAGGGCAGCATCAACAGTGCGTCGGTCGCCCATAGCACGTTTTGCTCGGTCGTCCACTCGATCCGACCGACGATCGTGTCCGGATCGACGAGCGTTCCCTCGAGCCGGTAGCGGAACCGCTGCACGACGTAGGTGTCCCCTTCGAACATCCCGGCGATCCCGGCAGGAATCGTGAATCCGGGGTGCCCATCACCGTCCATGTCGATCACTCGCGGATCGCTTCGATAGGTCGGCAAGGGGTCGTTCACCGGATCGTCGAGGACCGCGCCCCGGACCTCGGAGACCCAATCCTGAACGACTTCGATCCGATCCTCCACAATACGGATCTCCATTTCGCGGGGTTCCGGTTCGATGGACTGCATCGCGGTGTCGGGGATGTGGGTGACGAACAGCTCGTTGGAAACCTCGACGTCCGAGAAGCAGTACGCGTCGTCGAGCGTCAGCTGTACGCCGTTCTGAGCAACCTCGGAGAACAGGCCGACCGTCGTTGCCAACGAAACCACGCCGAGGAACGGGAAGTCAGCCCGTGCGACGAACGTCTGGACGGTTACCCAGCGGCCCGACAGGTTGGGAAGCGGCGGCTCTCGCTCGATGCCATGGACTGCCGAATGAACGGCGGTGACCAGAACGGCTCCGAGTGCTACCGTGGCAAGAGTACGACAACGCCTGACCTGAGTCCGCACGGTTCCCCCCTCGCGCAGATGGTAGCCAGGCTCGATTTCGGCGCAAGCGGACGGCCGCTCGGCGAGTCAACCCGTGCGGTGCGGAGGGTCTATGCGCAGGTTGGGGGACGGCCGGTTCTTCCGTCCCCCAGGGTCGCCCTGCGCAGGAGGCTGCAGCGTAAGGAGGTATTGGTACGTTTTCCACCCCATCGATACCCATCCCCCGGAGAGAGCCGATGCCTCTCGGTTGTGCCCCCTCGACGGCTGCACCTATGCCGCACCTCCTTCGTACACGGGAGTTTGCTCGGGATGCGGACTGGGAAGGGGGTATCCGTGCGCGATGTATCGCGCAGAGACGACCTTCGGCAGTCCGGCGACCCTAGGTTTTCTCCCGTAGGCCCGTGACTTTGCGTCCCTGGCTTTCGCCAGGTTTGCCGGTTCGGGTTGGTGAACTATACATTACATCATCCGAGAAGTCAACGATATCATCGCAAAACAACGTAGGGAATCGAGTTGGGATGCGCTCGACGAGGACACTCGACTGTTGTCTCCGGTTGAAACGCTCGCCGGACGGCGGATGGTTTCTGGAGTACCCTTGGACCTATGACGACGACCGTCTATCTGATCCGACACGCCCAGAGCCATCCGACGGCGGGAATCGAGCACGCGGATTGGCCGTTGAGCGAGCGGGGACGGGCACAGGCCGATGAGCTGGCCGGCCTGCTGATGTCGTTGGGGCTCGAGCGTATCGTCTCGAGCCCGTTCACGCGATGTCTGCAAACGATCGGTCCGTTCGCGTCACGAGCCGATCTCCGGATCGAGGTCCGCGATGGCTTGCGGGAGCGGTATCTCGGGATCGATCTCGACGGCGACTTCCCCGCGATCTGGCGACGCTCTTGGGAGGATCTCGACTTCGCGTTGCCCGGCTGCGAGACGTCCCGCGACGCCCAACGGCGGTTCGTCGACACGATCGATCGGATCCTCGCCGAGAGCGAGGGAAAGACGGTCGGGATCTGTGCTCATGGGAATGTCATCGGTCTGTTCCTCCATTTCCTGGACGAGCGGAACGGACGGGAGACCGCGGAGCGGTTGACGAATCCGGACGTCCTTCGGTTCACGGTCGACGACGGGGACATCGCGTGGGACGGCGAGTATGCGTTACCGGGATTGAAGGAGGTCGCCACGGATTCGGCGGACACGCCGATCCGTCGCGAGCCGGCAGGGGAATAGGTAACGGAAGAATGGAGGAGTCATGGCAAAGGCATCGGCACGGCACATTCTGGTAGACTCGGCGGAGCTCGCTGAGGATCTGAAGCAGCAGATCGAGGGTGGGGCGGACTTCGCCCAGCTCGCGGCGGAACACTCGCAGTGTCCTTCCGGCTCGTCCGGTGGCGATCTTGGCGAGTTCGAGCAAGGACGGATGGTCCCTGAGTTTGACCAGGTCGTCTTCAACGAAGCGATCGGTGAGATCCACGGTCCGATTGCGACCCAGTTCGGCTACCACCTGATCGAAATCCTCGACCGAACCGACTAGGTACGATGGCGATCGAGTTTCCGAAGGAGACGAGACATCGCCTGCTCGCGTCGATCCAGCGGTACGTCGAAGAGGCCTTCGAGCAGCCGATCGGCGACCTGAAGGCCGGCTTGTTGCTCGATTTCATCCTCACCGAGATTGGGCCGGCGATCTACAACCAGGCAGTCTCCGACGCGCAGGCCCGCGTGCTGGAGATGGTCGACGAGTTGGACGGGACCTGCTACGAACCCGAGACGGGGTATTGGGATCGGCAGGGATCGGGGTGATCCGCCTCGAGACCGAGCGCCTTCGGCTGCGACCGATTCGATCGGAGGACCTCCCGGCGTTGATCGATCTGTGGACCGATCCGGAGGTCACCTGCTACCTCGGCGGTGCGCGGAGCATCCCCGTACTCCGCGAAGCGCTCGCGACGGACCTCGTCGGCTCGGAGGACGACCGATTCAATCTCTGGCCGGTCGAGGAGAAGGCGACCGATCGGGTCGTCGGGCACTGCGGGTTACTCGCCAAAGACATCGACGGGGTCGCGGAAATCGAGTTGGTCTATGTCTTTTCTCGATCGGTCTGGGGCCGAGGCTACGGCGTCGAGATGGGGCGTGCCCTGCGAGACCATGCCTTGGGGGAGATGAAGCTGTCGCGGCTGATCGCGTTGATCCACCCGGAGAATACCGCTTCGGAACGCGTCGCCGCGGCACTCGGGATGCACGAAGAAGCGGAGATCGTGCGACCCGAAGGGGCGGTACGGAAGCTGTACGCAATCCTGCGGAGGATCTGAAGACGCGCTGGACTTCGCCCCGTCTCCCGAGTCGGTTACCCTCAAGTATCATGGAATCAACGCATCGAAATGCAGGACCGCGACTCGTCCTCGGGGTCGACGAGTTCGCTGCCTGTGCGAAACGTGCCGACGAGATCGGGAAATGGAACGCTTGGAGAGACCTCTACTTCGAGCCGTTCGAGAAGGCATTCCGTCCGATGCTCGAGGTCGTCTACCGGTGCGGCCGGGATGATCTGAAGCCGTACGTCGAGGGGCTCGATTTCGACGCGGCGCTGTCCGCGGCCCGCCGTTTCATTGCCGAGGACGGCGTCGCCCGGGTTCGCAAGGCATTCTCTCGCTGTATCGATGTGCTCCCGCCGGTCGCGTCCTTCCCGGTCTATCTGCTTGTCGGCATCGGCCACGCCAACGGGATGGCGCTCCCTGCGGACGAGCCGTACGTCTTTCTCGGGCTGGAGTGCTGTGACGGGTCCGCCGCCGGACTCGACGGGCTGATCGCTCACG
>Ga0272442_10010516_pt1 | contig 11395 bp, 7 predicted proteins | sample SSMForm2O_FD_200262 | JGI IMG/M metagenome (GOLD analysis project Ga0272442, IMG submission 200262) | Marine sediment archaeal communities from Little Sippewissett salt marsh, Falmouth, MA, United States - SSM-Form-2O | ecosystem: Environmental > Aquatic > Marine > Wetlands > Sediment ...
GTGAAATAAAAAAATCTTACCCATTTACAACACAATCAAGTGATCCTGATGGTCATAGAATTAAATATGCATGGGATTGGGATGGTGATGATAATGTTGATCAAATAACAGAGTTATATGATTCAGGCGTAGAAATAACAACACCTCACACGTTTTATAGTAGAGGCAACTTTGGTATAAAAGTAAAAGCAATAGATGAATATGGTGAGGAAAGTGATTGGAGTAATCCATATTATGTTGATATGCCAAAGTACAAAGCGTTTAACTCATATTTACAGAGTTTTATCCAATTCATAAAAGATATTATCAATACATTATTTGACTAAAAAAAACTACAATTATTAACGTAATATAATTCATAATATTCGGTTTAGGGTAGCTTTGTACCAGAATATTTATATAATATTATAATAGTTTTATATATAGAAAAAAATAAAACCTCTAGGGGGTTTAATAAGATAAATGAAATATAAAATTGTAAGCGTGATAGTTGTAACTTTCTTATTTTTTAGTGGAATTACTGTTTTTGCAGAAGAATCAGAAGAATCAAAAACTACAAATTTTTTAACTACAAAAGAAACAATAAAATTTAATAATATAAATATAAAAACAGAAAATGATTATATATCAATTGATCTTGAAAACACGAATTATTTCACTCAAACACCTGGAAAACCAATGCTTCCTGTAAATATTAAAACTTATTATTTCGATTTTGGAACAAAAATAATTGATGTAAAATGTAAAGCTTTAAATGAGAACATAAAAGAAATAAATGGAATAATTAAACCAGCATCATCTCTTCAAGCAAAAAATACTATTTCTACATCCAAGACAAAAATTGAAGAAGAAAAAATCACAGATAACTCTTTTTACAAAACTGATGTTAAATACCCAGATGAGAATTTTAGTTACAGTGTTCATAGTGGTATTGTAAACAATGAAAACAAAGTAATTGTAAATGTCATACAATACCCAGTTAAATATAACCCTCAAAAAAATACTATTTATCAAATAGATGAATTTGAAACTGAGATAACATACAAAGAACCAGTTAAAAAAATGGATGATGAAAAAAAATATGATTTAGTGATAATTGCACCTAGACGTTTTTCTTATAGATTAAAACCATTAGTTGAACATAAAAACAAGATGGGTCTTAATACAACCCTTAAAACAACAGAATCAATATATAGAGAAGCATTAACTGGTAAATATATCTCAAGAGGAGTTGATAAAGCAGAAAAAATAAAACTCTTTATTCATTGGGCAAAAGAAAACTGGGATATCGATTATGTTTTACTAGTTGGCGGTAAAAAACAACAGTCATTGAGATGGCATCTCCCTGTTAGGTATTCTAATGTTGAAGATTTAGATCCATGGGCTTCTTATCAAGAAGCATATTATCTTACAGATCTATATTTTGCAGATATTTACAAAGGCGACGGAGAGTTTGATAACTGGGATTCAAATGGTAACGGTGTTTTTGCTGAGTGGAAACAGGAGTCAACAGACCCTGAAGATGTTATAGATCTATATCCAGATGTTTACATTGGAAGACTTGCATGTAGAAACAAAATTGAAGTCTATAGATTAGTAAAAAAGATAATAAATTATGAGACAACAACATACAATAAAAGCTGGTTTAACAATATGGTAGTCGTAGGAGGAGATACTTTTCCTAATTCAAAGAATTTTTATGAAGGAGAAGAAGTAACTAATCTATCTGCGACTTATATGGAAAATATTGGTTTCAATGTAACTCGTTTATGGGAATCAGATGGTTCTTTTAACAACTCAGATGATATAGCAAGAGAGATAAACAAAGGATGCGGGTTCTTGTTTCTTGATGGTCATGGAAGCCCAATTACATGGGATACACACAGAGCAAATAGTAATTATTCAACATGGGTTGATGATTTTTTAACATCTGAAATAGATTTACTTGAAAACTATGACAAACTACCGATTTGTATTGTTGATGCATGTCATAATAGTCAATTTGATACTGGTTTGACAAATATGTTAACAGGCATATTAAAAAATGGTTTTAGAGATTATTTTGATTGGAGCCCAAGAAATGATTGCTTTGGTAAATTAAGGTGGATTCCAAGGACTTGGAGTTGGAAGATGACATCAGTCAAAGATAGAGGTAGTATCGCAACAATAGGAAATACAGGACTTGGATATGGGGAGCCAAATGGTATAGGTGGAAGTGCTCTTTTTTGTGATGCTTTTTTTGCAGAGTATGTAAATACATACGATAAAGAAAAAAATTTAACTATTGGAAGAATTTATACTCAGGCTTTAGAGCTTGGAATTTTATATTTTCATATTACAAGAAATAAGTTAGATAGAAAATGTGCAGAAGAATTTCATTTATTAGGTGATCCAAGTCTTATGATAGGTGGTTACCCTAACTAAATTTCTTTTTCTTCTTTATTAAAAGAATTAATAAAACTGCGGAAAAAACAAGTATTAACTCAAAACCAGGTATTGTTTTTTCATCATCTTTATCATCTGGGTTATTATTATTGTTATTATTGTTTCCATTATTTCCTTGATTGTTATTAGATGAAGTTGTTATATTTGCTATTGTTTGATCAGTGTGTTCTGCACCATATTTATCTGTAACTGTTAAAGTAATTGTAAAATCACCTGAATTTGAATATATATGGCCATGTGTTGATTCATCACCTACACATCCATCTCCAAAATCCCATACATATGATGCTATGCTGTCACCTGGATCTGAATCATGACTATTTGTTCCATCGAAATTGACAACTTGATCTACGGTTCCATAATATGGGCCTCCTGCATCAGCTGTTGGTGGATTGTTATCTGCTGGTTGTTCTTTTTCGTTTACTATTACATCTTCTGAGTCTTCATTTGACCATGCTCCATTGTTGTCCTTTACTTTGAAATATATTTTATGGTTTCCAATTGATAAATCAGTAATAGAAAACGTGGACTCTGTGCTTATTATTCCATCTAGATCTGAACGCCATTGATATTCTTCTATTGTTCCGTCAGAATCTGATCCAAAACCATGTAAATATATCTCGTCTCCATAATCAATTTCTTTTGGATTTATCGCCTGAATTGAAGCTGTTGGTTTCTGATTTGAAGTTCCTTGTTTGTTTATTGTAAGGGTTTCTGTATCAGTATTTGACCATACTCCGTCGTTGTCTTGTATTCTAAAACTTATTGTATGTGTACCTTTAGATAATGAAGAAGATTGGCAGTTTTTACCATAACCAAATATTCCATCTTTGTCTGATTTCCATTCCCATGTTATAATGGATCCATCATCAGACCAATCACCTTGAAAATTTATTGTATCTCCTAATGTTGCAGGGTTTGGAGATATTGATACAATTGTAGCAACTGGATCTTGATTTAAAAAATCACCAAGTGGATAACCGTCTTGGCTGTTTCCATCAATTATGTATGGATTATCACCTATGCCATCATCATTGTTGTCATAGTCATTGTAATCATCCCAGTAATTACCTTGTGAGTTATAACTCCAGGTGTTTGATGCTAGATCTCTTGCGTTATTTAAAAGATTAATTGAGAAATGATTATTATATAATAAATTATTAGTTGATGAAGAAGAAATTGATACTCCATATGCGTTATTATCTTGAATGTAATTGTTTTTTATTGTATTACTATCAGAATTTGATAGAAATATTCCAACATTGTTATCTTGTATAGTATTATCTTTTATTGTATTAGAGTTTGAATTTAATAGATGAATGCTGTTACCTGCTTCCTCTAGTTTATTGTTTGATATTTCACAATTATTTGTAGAATCAAGATATATACATGCATGACTTGCTCCATCGTTTTTTATTGTAAAACTTGAAATTATTACTCCGTTAGATGTTACCTTGATTGTATGATCTGAGTTGCCAATTATATTTGTATTGCTTTTTGATTCACCGGTAAGTGTTATTTGTTTGTTTATTATTATGTTTTCATTATAGGTTCCACTATGAACATATATTGTATCACTTTCATTAGCATCATTTATAGCAGATTGAATAGTAGTATATGTTTGTCCATTACCTACATGTAGTGTTTCAGATGATGCTTTTACAATATCGATTTGAATAAAAATTGTTAGCATGCTAGTTAATAATAATATTGTAAAAACTAATGAATACTTTTTTTCCCTTCTCATTCCAATCATTTATCGTGTTAATCTCTATCATAAAAAGTATTTAAATATATTGTGTTAAAATGTCAAATTGCTAAAAAATTTTCTTCTAATAACATGTTTTTAGTTTATAATGTTATAAATTAAATATAACGCCCCGGCCGGAATTTGAATCCGAGTCCCTAGCTCGACAGGCTAGGATGATAGGCCACTACACTACCAGGGCTTATTTTTTTTTGTTAAATAGCAAAAGGGTAATTATAACTCTTTCTTTAATTTTTTCCTTAAATTTAGTTGTTTTTATCTAATTTCATCAAAAAACTCGTATTCATCAATTTTTTCTTTTTCATCTTTGAAATCTTCTTCTATTTCATCTATAAGTTCGATTAAATCCTCAAATAGTCCTATTTCTTCTGTTAAATTTTTCATATATCCAACAGAGTTGTTTTGTTTATTAAAGATAAGATTTTCTGTTAATATTTTTAGATATTGGCTTGCTTTGTTTTGATTTTTTGTTAAGTTAGCTCCTATATTTGTTAAGTTTATGTATAAGTCTACAACTTCTATGTATTTTGGGTTGGTTGTGTTTAATTTTGTTTGAATGAAATATTTCTGTGATTCAAGGAAATTATTATATGATTTATTAAACTCTGGCATAGCTTCTGTACAATTATTGACTCCTCTTATTTTATAAGACTCAAAATATGTATAGTTTTTTTCAGATAGAGCACTTTGATACCATATTAGACCTAAATCAAAATGGTAATTCCCTGTTGCTCTATTTTCTCTTGCTTGGTCTAATATTACATTTGATCTTATGAAGCGACTAGTAAAATTTTCATTTTTTATTTGTAGATTTTTGATTTGTGAGTCATGTTTTGTTTCTATTTGTTTTAATTCTGAGTTTTTTAATATATCTGCTATAAAAAAAGTGATTACTATTACTCCTAGCATTATTGCTAACATCATGATGAACATATTTCGATCAAATAATCTAACCATTTTCTCCTTTCACCTTCGAATCTGATTATATGTTTAGTAGTCTTATATTATTTTTGGGATTTTTAGTCTAAACCTATGATATGATCATCCCAGAAAAACATTGGACATACTATTGGGTTTTTTGAGGTCCTCCATTCAATTTTTTCAAAATCTGAAAAACCAGCGTTTAGTTGGTTTGCTGTTTCAAAGTCGACAAGTCCAATATTATTTTGGTATAATGAATAATTTATGTAATTTTCACCATATTTTTCTATTCTTATTTTATACCAGCCGTTGTGTAAATATCCGTTTTCATAATCTGAATTTAGTTTTTTCCAACCTGACGTTTGATCATAGTAGAATAGTTCAGGTACCCAATCAATTGGTGGGTTTTCTCCTTCATGTTTATAGTCAAATTTTAATCTTGCAATATTTTCATTATAGCTATTTGTGAAATTTAGATATAGGTCATATTCTTCATTTGCGTTGCCACATGCAAACCATATTTCCCAATATTTTAGATCACTTTCTAACTCTGAAAGTGTGTAATTCCAGTATTCGGTTCCACCTGTTTTTCTTAGTTTTGTTTTAAATGATTGATTTACAGAGCTGTAATAATAACAGCATGCTACTTCAAAGGTGCTTCCTGGTTCACCGATGCTTGTTTCAAACCATTGATGTGAAAGTTCGTCTGATTGTGTTGCTATTTTTCCTGCGTGGTCATCTGGGTAATCAAAGTTTTCTGTTACATATGATGGTGGTTCGTATACTATGACTGGAAAAGTTGTTGGGTCATCATCATCTGTGTCTCCGTCGTTGTCTTGGTCTATTCCATCGTCTATGTGTGGGTTATCTGTTAGTTCTTGTGCATCATTGCTTCCATCTTCATTGCTATCCCAGTATACTGATCCTTGGTTTGATATTATTGTTCCATTTGTTAATGATTGGTTTATTTTTACTTTAAATGATAATGATATTGCGCTTTCTGCTTCTATTTGCCCATTCCATATTATTTTGTTTTGATTTGAGTTGTAATCTATTGATCCTGATGTTGCTGTTGCTGATCCAGTTATGTATTCTGTGTTATCTGGTATTATGTCTTCAAATTCGTTTCCAGGGTTATTGTTTTGATCTGCTTTTCCTGTGTTACTAATTGTTACTGTGTATTTTATTATGTCATCACATTCTGCTAGTCCACCGTTTAGATCCTCATAGTTTTTTCTAGCTACAATTTCTGTTTTTGCCCATCCAGCGAAAACTAGATTATCAATAAATGCTCCGCTATCAAACATGTTATCCCCTGAGTCTTTTATGTTTATTGTAACAGTTATTTGTTCATTTGGTGAAACAGGGTGTGTTAGACCACCAATTGGTGTTAAATCTGATGATCCTGCATCTGCACCTGGGTTTCTTGGTGTTGTATCTACCCAGTCTACGCTTCCAGGGTAACCACTTCTTGCAAATATGTCAAAACCTGTACCTGCTATATCATTTGAGTCTAGGACAAAATATCCACTGTTTACATCAAATATATAGTATGATTCTCCTTTAGATGGAGAGTCAACTGTCACTGTGAGTTTATCATTATATTGAGTTCCCACATATTCTGGGTATTCAGCACTTAAAAATTGTACATCATAATAAAGATAATGCATATATGGTGGTACTTGAAGGGTCATTTCAAGGTTTGCTTCATCTCTTGGATGACTATATTTGCCTCCATCAAACCATGTTCCTCTCTCATCTCCGGGTTCATCATTATAAGTTGTTATTATGTCTGCTCCTGCAATTCCTGTGCTGAAAAACGCAAAATCATTTCCTTGTGTGGGATATATATTTCCTAGTGTTTGTAAAACAGCGGCTTGCCTGTGACCATATTCATCTGTATCTGTATAAGATGAACTGATTAACCATGAGTCATTTGCAAGAATTGCATAGGCAAGATCCTCACCATTATATGATCCTGCTCGTATATTATCTGATGGAAGAATTAAAATGATATTTGCTAAGATCATTATAAATGATATTATTATGCTTATATTTTTACATATTTTATTACTCATTTTTATTTTATCCTCCTTCATATACACCTATTAAAACTGTTTCAGATTCAACACTTTCTCCATTTTGGTTTGTATCATTTGGTGTCATAATACATTTCCAAAAATCAAAAATATTTGTCTCCTCTGATACTATAACACTTAAATCAGAAAAACCATCCTTTGAGCATAAATAATTTTGATATATCTGTTCATCTGATAAAACACGGTTGTAAATATGAAACTCATCTATACAACCTGTGAAATCACTTAATGCTTCAACACCAGTTGTAGCATTTACATATATTTGATCGATATAAATATCATCACTATCATATGAGGCATCACATTGGAATAATATTTTCATATTTGATGGAAAATTGTAATCAGTTTCATTTATCCATACTATCTCATGATAAAACTGATCGTTTACAAATTCATCACCACAGTCATAATCAGCTACAATACGCCAACTGCTTCCATCATAGAATCTAACATAGAAATCCTCGCCCCATTCCATACTATCTGCATAAAACCAGAAATCAACCTTGATGGAGGTATAACCAGGTGAGTTAATATCAATACTATTAGTATGATAAAATGAAGACCAATAACCGTTATCATCCTGAATATTAACAGCGTTACTACCTTGATGAGCATAAGCTCCACTGGTATAAAGAGTACAATCACGTCCACCATCAGAATAATTACCTAGACCTTCTTCAAAATCATCATAAGTTAGTAAATCCCAAGAACCAGATATTTCACTGCCATTACTTGAACCAACATATCCATTTGGATAACCTTCTCCTCCTAATAAATCACCAGGATTATGAGATATTGATGAAGTATCATACTTTCCATCAACAAAAACCGCTGAATTACCATTAGAAGAATCATAAGAAGCAGCAACATGATGCCAGTTATTATCATTTACAACAATATTACCATTCAAATCCGCAGGTTCACCATCAACAGATGTAGACCAACGAATTTTCCCATCAACCAAATCCAAAGACCAATAATTGTTAGGATCATACATTCCAATAGCTCCCTCATCCTCACTTGTTTTAATCCAAGTTTCAACAGTTAAATCATCGATATATTCACTATCAAAACAATAAGGAATAGAAATGCTATCATCACCATCAAAACTATAACAACCACCAATTATTCCATCAGAAGACCAAGAAGCATCATTTACTATACCATGATTTTCATCACCTGAATAATCAAAAACAGAAATAGAATCATCTGTATCAAAAGGCATTAAAATATCATAAATCGAATTACTATTAACAATCCAATTATAAACATAAGAAAGTTTTGTATCACCATATTGACTTACTATACTACTAACATCAAGATAATCAACAGTACCATCATTATTAACATCCTCTCTAATCCAACCAGGTGAACCAGAGGAACCATAAGCTTCCTCTACAAGTTCAACATCATAACTATCAACCTGCCAATCCATGTCAATATCGCAATCAAAAAAACCCGGTAGAGGGGTCATATTAACATTAGTTGGAAGAGAATAACAAATTAAATCCTCATCAAAAGTATATGTCTGAAGACTAGAAATTAAAAGAGGAATATCAGGATCCCAAGACGAATTATCATCTGGAACTGGAGGAGTAAAACCAGCAATATCAGGTACACTTCCAAAAAGTTCAGCTTTAAAAATCTCTTGTTCTTTACCATCCTCATTATTTGTATAAACATAAACCTTCAAAGAACTATTTTCATCAAGGAGCCGAATAGACGTAATATCTTTAAGACTTTTACACTGCCCAATAGCCCAGTTATCATCTGTTACAGATTTTGAGCCAATAAAAGTATCATTTGGGTAATAAAGCTTAATTGTATAATCATCAATCACATCACCATACATATGTTCAAGCTCGATTATACCTTGATCATTGACACTACCAGCAATTTTTATGTTCTTATTATACTCAACGTAATCTTTAGAGGTTGTATCTAAAAAAATAACAGAGAAAGCAGCAATAGCGATCATAACCAGAAGTATACCACCAATTACTTCTGAAACTGCATGATCATCTTTAAAACTGCAACCTTTTTTCATCTATTCCCTTCTCACTAGTAATATTTTTAATAATTCTCGTATAAATACTCTTGCTGTAATTATAACAGAATGCAATTTTATCTAAAACAAAATATTTATATATGGCTAAAAAAACTGTAGAACTTTAAGTTTTAAAAAAGCAGCTTAAAAACAAAAAACGAAATTAGAACCAAAATAAAACCAAAACGAACACCCGAAGATAGACGCCCATCCATCATAAAACCACCTAGAAGACCCCCACCGACACTCTGAACTAGAACAAAAGCAAAAAATGAATTCTTTAATACATCTGGATCAACCTCCGAGATAGTAAGACCACTATTACCAACATTTTGACCAGCCATTTTACCCTGTAAATCAAATATCGCTGCAAAAATTGTTTTATCAATAATCAAAATTACTGCAAGAAAAACAAAAAAACTAATAAAAATTACAATACTATACATTGACATCTCAGCTTTTCTTTGTTGCTCAACAAGTTTTGTTTGATCAATTTCTTTTGCAGCAGCTTCAAAAACCGCGCTAGTATTACCGCCAATTTCAAGTGCTTTGTTAATAGTGACTGTTATCCTTTTAAGAGCAGGTGTATTAATTCGTTTAGAAAAATTATCTAATGCTTCGTTTACAGGTATTCCCCATGATAGTTGAGATGCCATCATCCTTAGTTCTGGTGTAAGTCGACCGTAATCACCTTTTGAAGCAGAGGTTATTGCATCATAGATAGTCATACCTGAAGAAGTTGAACTACTTATTTCTCTTAAAAAATCTGGTAATTGTTCTTCGATATCTTTTTTCTTTTTTGCTTTTAGATGGTTGTAAAAACCAATTGGTCCAATCGATGAGAGTAACCCAAAAACTAAAAGATCAATTCCTGAAAGTATGTTCTCTGGGAAGATATTTGTACCTGTTAAAGATAGAAATCCTAATAAAAATAACAAACTGGAAAAAGCTATTGAAATTCCAAGTACAACATACAATAAGGTATCTTTTCCATATATGCGATTTGCATTGTAGTTTTTAAATGAGAATAATTTCATCTTCATATAGACTCGCCCATTCCTGAACTCATCATAACATAAAATCCAAAATAAGCCATAGGTAGGACCATGAATGCTATTATGTATAAGAAACCAAAGTCTATACCGCCTTCACTTGTAAGCCCCATAATGGATATTATGATTACTAGAAATAATGGAAAAGCGATAACTGTAACAACAAATGACTCAGCCATAATTGCAAGTGATTCAAGGTTTCTTTTTCTATCTATTAAATCATCTTTCATATATTTTTCAACACATCTTTCAAAATAAGGACCTAGCTCGCTACCTGATTGTATTACTGCAAGAATACCTTGAATAAATTCTTTGAATTTATCAGAGGGAGATATTTTAATAGCATTATTTAATGCTGTTATTGTATCAACTCCCATCATATCTATCTCTGTTGTAATCTTCTGTGCTTCTTTTTGTATTTCACCGTATAGATTAACCTGGGCTAATGCTTCAAATATCTCAGCAGGTGAAATTCCTGCTACAGACATTGTATTAATAAAATTTGCAGCATATGGCATATATTTATCAATTTTTTTTCCACGAGATTTAGCTTGTGATGCGGGTAGACCAATATAGTAAAGACCTATTCCTACTGGTACGAGAGAAGATATTACTAAAATCAATATTCTGGTGATAGTATTTGGTATTATCATATAAAGGATAATTGATGATATAAAAGCAGAAATTGAACCTATGATTAAATTCATTAAAACCATTGAGTAATATTCTTGGTATACCATTGCGATATCTGCTTTTTCAAGAATTCGATTATTACTTGTGTTTACAATATCAAGTTTTTCAAAAGTAGATGCAAATAGACGTCTGCAAAATCTTGAGTATGGAGTTGATTTCACTTTTTAATCTCCTCCTTTGTCATCTCTAAGGTTTTTTCAGGGTATTTTCTATATTCTGATACAATCCTTCCAACGTCTTTATAATCATGTATATTGTTTTTAATCATCCATTTTAATATTTTCTTCCTGTTTTCAAGTTCTTTTTGAAGTTTTTCCTCTGACCAGTTATTTTCCAGTCTTATGTTATTTAAAATTTTACTAGTTCCACT
>Ga0272442_10010518_pt1 | contig 11391 bp, 9 predicted proteins | sample SSMForm2O_FD_200262 | JGI IMG/M metagenome (GOLD analysis project Ga0272442, IMG submission 200262) | Marine sediment archaeal communities from Little Sippewissett salt marsh, Falmouth, MA, United States - SSM-Form-2O | ecosystem: Environmental > Aquatic > Marine > Wetlands > Sediment ...
ACGCCGCCTGCTAGAATCCTCCGGGAAGAAGGAGTCTCGAAGGAGGGTGGCGTGAGAGAAGAACGGCGTCGAGGAACGGGGAAACTTCGGGGGGCACTTGTCGTGGGAATTGCCCTGTGCGTAGGTCTGTCGGCTACGGCGGAAGGTCCTTGCGGCGACGGCGTCTGCGAGGGGCCGGAGACCGAGATCCTCTGCCCGGAGGATTGCGGACCTTGCGCACGGCCGAATCCTGTTCGCGCGACGGTCGATGAAACGGGGATCGTCGGATGGCTCGATCGACTGACCGATGGCGGGTTTGAGCAGGGGACGGAGGCCGTCGGAGCCGACATCGAGCAACTCGGCTTCATCGCGGCCGATGTCGAACGCGTAGCAGATGCCGCACGAAGCGGAGACGCGGGCGTCTGCGTCCGCACTGAAGGGCAAGCTGGAATCTTTGCTCTGCGCGCCAAGATCGACAAGGGCGAGGACACGCGCTACACGCTATGGGCTCGCTCTCCGAGCGGCGAAACGACGGTCACCGTGCGCGTCGAAGGCGTCCGCACGTTTCTTTCGGATCGCACCGTGCCGCTGCTGAAGGACGAGTCGGTCTCCCTCAGTATCGGCGTTGACTGGACGCAGGTGCGGCTGCAATTCCCGACGACGACCGGGCTCGATCACGCTCTGTTCATCCTCGAACTCGCACCGCGCACGACCCTCCATATTGACGATGCATCGATCGAGGCGCAGCAGTGGGAAGATCCTGAGATCGAAGGTGCCACGCGCGTGATTGGCGGAATCCGCGTTCCGGCGGAACCTGCCGCACCGGTTCACTTCAACGTGCTGATGCACATCGAGGATCCGGACCAACTAACACAGGAAGAAAGCTACTTCTTGCAGAAGACGGCCGTCTTCACCGAGCTCGCCGCCTTGCTGCATCGGTACGACGGATTCCTGACGATCCAGCCCGAGGAGGATTGGCCGCAGGGTTCATGGATCTTCTCCGATGGGCAAACACTCGCAGTTCTGGCACGCGAGTACGATGTTCGATACTCAACACATACACACGGCCCTTCGTGCATCGGAACCTTGGTGCAGACCGAGTCGGGCGAGTTGATCCCCTGCGGTGAGACCCTCGACTGTGAGGCACCGCGCTGGGCGGCGGAAGGCCCGGAGGCAAGGCGATACGAAGAGACCCGAAGCTTCTGCGAGGCGGCCCTCGAAGCGGGATCAGTCGTGGTGAGGCCGCTTAGCAATGTCGATTGCGCGAACTGCATCTGCTGTGAGGATATCGTGACCGACCGCGATCCCGAGACGCCCGAGTACGCGCGTAATTTGCGTCTTCTGCTCGAAAGAGCGTCGGGGACGCCAGTCAGCGATCACAACGGGAACTGGCGCTATGAGAATCTCTCCGCACTCGCGGACATGGCGGGAATCCGTACGCTCTCCGCATTCAAGAAGGCGGAGACACAGTCGACGTTCGACGTGCTGTTCACGAATCCGTGGCGACCGACGCATGCAAGTGCCGTCGACGACCCGGAGCTCTTCTGCCAACATGATCCGACGACACGCGTCATCTTTGTTCCCGGATGGGGACAGGCGATCACGCGTCACCCCGAGTACCTCCAGGAGCGGCTCGCAGCGATGCTGGCGCAGGTCATCTCGTGCGCTGATCCGTCTCGCGTGAACAGCTTCTACATCGTGACGCACGCGGGGCACTTCGAACCGGAGAGCGAGGAGCCGTACCTCTCAGTCAATGAGGCAACAGGAGACGTGACGCTCGGTCCCGGCTTCCTTCGCGACCTGAGGTACTGGGAAGAGACGATGACTGAACTTGTGCAGCCACTGGTCGAGGCCGGCTATCTCGAATGGACCAGCCTGCCTGAGATTGGTGAGCTGTTCGTTACGTGGGAAGAAGGCTGCCTGTCCGAGTGATGCCGGCGGTCTTCGCGTGCGGCGATCGCGTGCCCCCGTTCTGAGGGCCCATCTTGTCCTGCCTCCGTCGGATCGCGAGCCACAGCATCCAGCGGTGGATCCGCCATGTCCTCGGGTTGCCGAAGAGGTTGTCCAGGAGCTTCCGGAGGACTCTTCGAGGTCGGTGGCCAGGCAACCCGAGATCTTGCTGGATCGATAGAGCGCAGTGTCGCGAGGTGTTCAGATTCCAAAGATTTCGAACATACCGAGTTGCAGAACGCAGTAGGGAAGGGTATAATTGATTATTCTCTGTGGTCACGATCTTAGTTCAATCGCCAAAGCGAGAGGGAAGGCGCCAATGATCCAGCAGGCATGGCAGTACATGATTGAGTATCCCGACAAGCTTCTCGGGTGGACGTGGCAGCACCTTCAGATCGTCCTTATCGCGAATGCAGTCGCCGTGGTTCTCGGTGTTCTGATCGGCATGTGGGTCTCCGGAAAAGGAAGGGAGCAGATCGCGGACGGAGTCATCTATGGGGCAAGTATCCTGATGACGATTCCATCGCTTGCGCTTTTCGGCATTCTGATGGGGGTTCTCTATGCGATGTCTCTGCCTTCGATTGGCATGCTACCCGTCGTGATCGCGCTGACGCTGTACGGCTTGCTCCCGATCATCCGGAATACGCACACGGCGCTTCGGGAAGTCGATCCGGCAATGATCGAAGCCGGACGGGGAATGGGCATGAGCGGCTTGCAGCTTCTGCTTAGAGTCAAAATGCCGCTTGCGGTTCCGGTGATTCTTGCGGGGTTGCGGCAGGCGATGGTCATGAACATCGGCATTGCCGCAATCGGATCCTATCTCGGTGCAGGAGGACTCGGCCAGCCGATCTTTCGTGGACTGGCGAATTACAGGAAGGACCTCGTACTGGCCGGAGCGATCGTTGTCTCCGTATTGGCTGTCCTGACAGATTTGGTGATGTCGGGAGTGGAAAGACTGGTTACCCCCAAAGGGGTCCGGATTGGGAGGAAGACGTGATCCGACTCGAACACGTTTCGAAGGTCTTCTCCGACGGAACGGAGGCCGTGAAGGATCTGTCACTCGAGATCGCGGAGGGGGAGTTCTGTGTCTTCCTGGGGCCTTCGGGATGCGGGAAGACGACCAGTCTCAAGATGATCAATCGCCTGATTCCAATCACACGTGGCAAGATCTACATCAACGGTGTCGATACGCAGAAGAGAAACGTCAACGAGCTGCGACGGGACATCGGCTACGCCATTCAGAACATCGGGCTCTTCCCGCACTTGACCGTGGCACAGAATATCTCGACGGTCCCAATGCTCAAGCACTGGCCACGCGACCGGCAGCACAAGAGAGCCCGCGAGCTTCTCGATCTGGTCGGCATGCCGCCGGACACTTTCATGGATCGCTATCCATCCGAGCTCTCTGGAGGACAACAGCAACGCGTCGGCGTCGCAAGATGTCTGGGAGCCGACCCGCCGATCCTTCTGATGGACGAGCCGTTTGGCGCCATCGACCCAATCACAAGACACAAGCTGCAAGAGGAATTCCTCAAGATTCAGGAGCGGCTGCAGAAGACGATTGCATTCGTCACGCATGACATTGACGAAGCCATCAAGATGGGCGATACGATCGCCCTGATGAGGAACGGTGAACTCATCCAGTATGCGGATCCGGCCGCGCTTCTCGCCCAGCCGAAGGATCGATTCGTTCGCGATTTCGTGGGGGCCGACCGAGTACTGAAGGGGCTGCGCCTTCTCCGGGCCCGAGATGTCATGAGGCTGCCGAAGCTGACGATTCGGCTTCGTGAGTCCGTGTCGGATGCGATTCAGCTCTTGGAGGCGCGGAGCCGCAGCTGGGTCCCGGCCATTGACGATGACGGCCGGTTTGTCGGCTGGATCGAGCGCGAGGACCTGGAGACATCATCAAGCCTGACGGATGCACTCACGCCGGCTGTTTCCACCGCTGCTCCAAGGACGCCGCTGAATGAGGCGCTGTCGATGATGCTGGGGAGCGCGACGGGATCCGTCGCCGTCTTGGATGACGACGAGCATCTCGTGGGGCTTCTATCGTTTGGCGCCATCCGCGATGTTCTCGCCCTTGACGATGAGAGCGAGGACGAATGAAACGACTGATCGTCCCCCTTCTCCTTGCTTTTGCACTCATCGGAATCACAGCGTGGATGACGTCTCGCGGGACGGTCGGCATCTACCGGATGCCGCAATGGAACGAGGTCCTGGTTGCGACATTCCAGCACTTCCAGCTTGTCTTGGCCGCCGAGGGGCTGGCAATCTTGATCGGCGTCCCAATCGGCTTCATCGTGTCACGGCGGGCCTTGCGCTGGATCGGCACGCCTCTCATGACGCTGACGAACGTCGGGCAGACGGTTCCGACACTGGCGTTGCTGGCCCTTACATCCATCATTCTCGGCTCGGGTTTCCGCGCGGCGGTCGTAGGACTGATGATCTACGCGCTCTTGCCGATCGTTCGCAACACATACGCGGGCATTCAATCGGTCAGCCCCGCCGTGAAGGAGGCGGCCCAAGGGATGGGCATGTCACGGTGGCAGGTGACGACACGTGTCGAGCTGCCACTGGCTCGCCCTGTGGTGATCGCCGGGATCCGGACATCGATGGTCGTCAATGTCGGAACGGCCGCAGTTGCCGGCATGATTGGAGGCATCGGCCTCGGAAAACTAATGACCGTCGGCATAGCGGTGAGCGTTACTGAGATGGTGATACAAGGGGCGGCGCCGGCAGCTGCGCTGGCGATCCTTCTGGACGCCATTCTCGGCCTCTTGGAGCAGTGGCTGACGCCGCGAGGCCTTCGTAAAGACGGTCCGCCCTCGAGCAGACGCCTTGGTAAACCAGCTCAGCAACCAACGTAGGCCGCGCTGCAGGCGCGACAACCGAAACTCACAGGGCCCCACTGCATTGGGGAAGACCGAAAGCGCAGCTGTGCATACGCGCAGAAGCAACGTGAAAACGCTCAATGACCAAGGAGGAAGTAATGCAACGCACGAAGTACGCGATCATGATTTTGCTGGTGGTCGGAATGGGAGTCTCCGCCATGGCGGCTGACATCATCGTAGGGGCGAAGAACTTCACGGAGCAGTACATCGGAGGCAATCTGATTTCCATCCTGCTTGAGGAGAACGGATACGATGTGGAGCTTCGAGAGGGCATGGCGACGCCTATCATCCGTGATGCCATCACCAATGGGCAGATCGATGTCATGATGAGCTATACCGGCAATGGGTGGCTTCTCTTCCCCGAGGGCGGGAATGAGTACGCCGGAGAGACACAGCAGGAGATGTACGAGAAGGCACGAGACTACGACGTGGCAAACGGGCTCATCTGGCTCGAACCGATCTGGTGCAACAACACCTACGCGATCGCAGTCACCAGCGAATTCGCTGAGGCAAACGACATCTACAATGTGTCAGCGTTTGCGGATTACGTCGACGAACAAGAAGGGAACGTGCCTTTCTGCAGCACGTTTGAGTTCTACGCGCGTCCGGACGGCCTTCTCGGCGTTCAGCTTCACTACAGCTTCGCCTTCAATCCGGCTGTCATCAAGACGGTACTGCCCGGTTTGACATTTGAGCCGCTCATCAACGGCGAAGTCGTGGGCACGATCGTCTTTGGAACGGACCCGATCGTTGCCAAGGAGAATTGGGTGGCGCTACAGGATGATCTGAACTTCTGGCCGCCCTATGACCTTTCGCCGGTGGTGCGGCAGGAAATCCTGGACGAGTACCCCGAGGTTGAAGGTCTACTGAACAGCCTCATCGCCGCGTTCCCGAGCGATCCGGCAGAAGCCCGGGCCGAGATGACGGCGCTCAACGCTCGCGTTGACGTCGACCTGCTCGAACCGGAAGAAGCCGCCCGCGAGTGGCTGATCGAGAAGGGATTGATCTCAGAGTAGTCGTGCCTGACGATGGTCTGTTGATGGACTCAAGTGTGGGCGGGCCGCGTGGCGGTCCGCCCGATCCTTTTGAGCTGCTTCGCAGACGTGTAGAATCCTGGACCAGCAAGAGCTTCCGTATGGAGGACACGTGCTCGAGCCCATGAGAACTCGCGTCATTGGTTACTACAGGCCGTTTCCGTGGACGAGGATCGGCACGGACAGAACGGGGCGAACCAGCGTGGAGCGCGACCTTCGCTCCCACTGCCGCTTGCACGACCTCAGCCTTGTAGGATTCTTCGTGGAGACGGACCCTCTCACAAGCCGTTCTCTTGAGGATCGAGCGGAAGGCCGTGAGGTCATGCGGCGACTGCGAAACGGCGTCGCGCAAGAGATCTTGGTGTTACGGCCTGAGCATGTCTTCTCGTCGGCCGGAAACGCGGTGGCTTCGCTCGAGCGATGGCTCGATGAGGGGATTGGCTTCCGCTGTGCATGCTTCTTTGAGGATATGCCACTTCATCTCGCGCCCGAGGCGCAGCGTCTGAACGCGGAAGCTCTCATTCACGGACTGGCTGCGCTTCAGCGTGCCATCGACTACGAACGAACCCGTGCGCGGATGGAGAGCCGGAAAGCTCGCCGCTCATGGCCCGGGCGACCCCCGTTCGGCTTCATACTTCAAGACGGGATCCTCGTCGAGGAAGAAGACCGCATCGAACGTATCCAACGAATGAAGTCGCTCCATCGCCATGGGAGGAGCTACCGACAGATTGCACACGATTTCGGCGTCTCGGTTGGCACAGCCCACCGTCTTGTGAAGACCGATCTTCGCAAGCTGCGGCGGATCGGCCACAGCAGTGCGCCCCCTGCGGACTCTGATTCGTCTACCTCGAGCGACGAGTCGAGGTTCTGACACGATGAAGCGGGCAGGGTAAGTAGCGCTCAGATCCCACACTCAGGCATGGCGTAGCTCCGCCATGTGGTGGAGCCATGAGAATGCAGATTGCCAGCTTGCAGGTACAGGGAAGTAGTAGTTAGGTGCGGGAATCGACGAGAGCCGACTCCCGCACAGGCTGTGTTAGTTCCTCTTCTCTTCGCGATCGAGGTACTGGATGATCGCCTCGACGACGAGGTAGTTGATCGAACGATCGACTTTGTCCCCAAGCTTGATCAGCCGCTCAACAGGCTTGTCGACCATTTTTCGCTGTGGAATGTAGATCGAAAGCTTGTCCAGGATTTCCTTTTTGGCCATCCCTATCTCCCTCCTGTTTTGCGAATGGGCAGCGATCTACATGCTTCCCACCCTGTGATAGGGGATTTGTACCCACCGCTCATGGAGAAGCTGTGTATATCTGGCGACTGATGGGTGTTGACGTAAGTGTCGCAAAACGGGTCGCGTTGCATGAGCGGATGTGATGAGAGGACCCTCTCTCGTGTGAGCTCTGGGTATAGCGTGGTCCGAAGCAGGGTTGTCGAAGCGCTGAAGCAATGCGAGGGCGGCCCTGCTTCAAGTTTCTTGGGGCTTGAGCGGTAGCAGGCGGGGACTGGATGCAGCCTCTGTTTCCGCATTGACTGGCGGTGAAGGAACCCTACACCAGCTTGACCGGGCGCCGAGGACGCTATCCGGGATATGGCTTCGGGGCACGTGACGAGCAACTGAGCTGGGAGCGCGCCTTGCTCAGCAGTAGCATCCTCTCCTACTGCAAATCAGAAAGCGCGATTCGGTAGATGTTGCCGCTTCCAGGGTGATCGCCTCCTAGCCCGATGTAGAGGTACTCATCAAGGATCTCGATTGAGTAGGCGGGCGCATCCGCCGTGAACTCGGCAACCTGTGTCCACTCGTCCAGATCGTCAGTGACATGAACCCGCGATTGAAAGGCATCATTCACCGACGAGGTTGTCAGCAGGAGTAGTTGCCCATTCGCGGTGAGAAGGTCTCTGGGTTCTCCATCATCGAACCCGCCGAGTTGCCGAACGTGCCCTTCGACCAGTTGATCCGCCGCGAAGAGACCGAACGCTCTCCATCCATGGTCGCGGTAGAACGTTCCGCCGATATACACCAGTTGGCCGTCAAGGATCCCGTGGTTTGTGATTCTCGCTGTTATACATTGAGCGTAGTGGTCGAATGCATCGTACCACTCATCATCCGACATGAGATCGTCGACGTAGTCGGATGCAACCTGCGGGACGTCTGCGCAAGGTATACCATCCTCACTCGTCGCCCCGGGAAACGGACTGACGTCGACGAATACGAACCGCCCACTGTCGTAGACGTACAGCGTCGGCATGAGCCAACCTGAAGCGTAGAGTCTGCCCTTGAACTCGAAGAGCTCCGTGAAACGGACGGAATCCGGCTGTAGAGGATTGTAGACATCGCTGCCCGAGTAGTGAGTTGCCGGGGTGAACTGAGTCGTCCATGTATGCCCAGCGTCCTGAGAGAAGAAGAAGGCCCCTCCTCCGTAGTATCCTGCACCGTCCTCAAAGATCTGGGCTCCCACAGCGATGAGTTCGTCATCGATCTTCGCGATGTCATAGACGTGGACAGCCTTGGGAATCGTTCTCAGTTTCGTCCAGCCACTTCCGTCGTTGACGTAGATGTTGCCAAGCTCCCATGGTTCCATTGCATCGTGGCCGGGAATGTATAACCATCCATCGATGATTCTGTATTTCTCGATCTCCTCGTCATCGACCGTGAACTCACTGGCGAAGACGCCAGTCGCCGGATCGTAGTAGATAACGTCGACGGGGCCTGCGTTCTCCGCGCTGTCACCGCCTCCAAGATAGAGCTTGCCATCCCAGGCCTGTAGGTCCCAGATGGATCTCGCTGCAGCCCAGCCTCCTTCTTCGGGATACCGATCTCTCCACGGGCTCCCGACTGCTTCCAACCCTGGGATCTCGAGAACCTCTGGTGCTTCTTCTCGAATACTCTCAGTCGTCGAGTAGAGGTCTTCGAGAGGCCAATCGCAGAAACTGACCTCATAGACCCGCAGCTCTCCCGCCCGATCCTCAGGAAACAGAATGATCGAGTAGAGGCGTTCGAGTCCGTCATCTGGAAGCTCGCCGGCACAACGCTGAAACGGGTCTCCGGTCAGCTCCACGACGCTGAAAACGTACTCCTGCGCCTCCTCGCCAACGCGTATAATGTCTGCAGTGGCGAACCGCCACGTCCTTCCGCAGTAGTCTCCGTTGACCTGGACGGCTGGTAGCACGCGTATGGGCTCTTCAGCTGCCAGAGTGAGCTTGATGGCCGTGATCCCACTTCGATCGAATCGCCCCAGCTCTCCGATCGTTAGATCGGTGTCCGCCGGACTCGTCCACTCCATTCCGTAGTACTTGCCGTATTCGTCTGTGCCGTCAACGATCTGCGCGAAGTTGCCCTCATTCCGAGGATTCTCATCATCGTAGCTGGCGAGCCAGAAGAGGTCTGAGAGAGGAAGTGAGTCACAGGGAAGAAACTTGTCGGCTACGCTGGATCCGAGACCGACACATAGAGCAAGAAGCACGACAACGACGACTCCCCTGGATTTCCGCATGCGGCCTCTCCTTTAGTGGGAGTATAGGAGAAGCCGCAACGAGAGCGAAGAGGTGTAGGGAATGAGTGTTCGCCTAGATGGCGGCCGCGAAACTCGGCAAGATGGGAACCCGAAACTGCGGATCAAGTTCCTTGGAGTTTGCTGCAGGGTCGCAAACTCCCATCGGTGCGCGGGCATAAGGAAGCGTCCGGAAGCAAAACAGGAGTGGGAAGAGCATTCCACTCCCGCTTTGCGCCCGACAGGATTGGGAACTCGGAGCACGATCCGAGTTCCTTGGAGTTTGCGCCAACAGGCGCAAACATCCGTAGGACCCGCACGCGGGCGTGCAGTTGCTATGAGCGTTCGCTTCGACGGTCCTTGCGAACTCGGCGGGATGGGAACCCGGCGCTACGCACCGGGTTCCTAGGAGTTTGCTCCAGGAGGTCGCAAACTCCCATGGTTGCACGAGCACGAGGAAGGGGACGGACATAAGGCCCATCCCCTTCTGTACGCCCGACAGGATTCGTGAACCTTGGGAACCCAACGCTGCGCATCGGGTTCCTTCGAGTTCGCTTCGATGACGGCCGCGAACTCGGCGGGATCGAAGCGTCCGGACATACAGAAGGGGACGGACATAAGGCCCATCCCCTTCTGTACGCCCGACAGGATTCGAACCTGTGACCTTTGGCGCCGGAGGCCAACGCTCTAATCCACTGAGCTACGGGCGCATGCGAACTCAATGGGCCTCAAGGGTCCATTGTGTTCGTTGGAGTTCGAGCATAGCCCGAACTCCGTTGAGATTCCAGAGAGTGCTGCTTCCTTCCTAGGATTTCGCTATGACATCCACGGCAGTTCGCACGGTGTGCGAACTGCAAGGAACTCCGGTCGTCTTCGACCGGAGTTCCCGCGCTGCGGAGAGGGCGGGATTCGAACCCGCGGAGGAGCGTGAACCCCTCGCCGGTTTAGCAAACCGGTGTCTTGGACCTCTTGACTACCTCTCCAAGCTCGAATTCTACCGACGCGGTCTGCGACGTTCAATTGCAGATTCGTGTTGCCGAGCCCTTGCCCAGCGGGCGGTGGGAACGGACCACGTGTTTCGCGAAGCGAAACCGTGACGAACTCGACTCGTGCCGAGTCGAGTTCGCAGCGGAGGGGGCGGGATTCGAACCCGCGAGGCTTGGAGGCCTGCCGGTTTTCAAGACCGGTGGTTTCGTCCGCTCACCCACCCCTCCGGAACCGAAGTATACGGACGGAAAGGGTTGCTCAACAGGACGCTTGTCGAAGGATCGTGCCGCCGCCAAGAAGGCGGTCGCCATCGTAGAGCACGGCGAGTTGGCCGGGCGTGACGGCCCGCTGAGGCTCGTCGAACTGCAGCGCGAACTGATCCTCGGAGGTCCGGTGGAAGGTCGCACCGACCGGAGTCGAGCGGTATCGGATCTTCGCCTCGATCCGCGCCCCGTCGAGCGGCGGATCAGCAACGTAGCTCGTTTCTGCGGCGCATAGACCGTCCGAGAAGAGCGCGTCCTCCGTGCCCACCACGAGGGTGTTGCGCTGTGGATCGATGTCGATGACATACAGAGGTTCGGCCGTAGCGATTCCGAGACCGCGCCGCTGCCCGATCGTGTACCGTGGAAGCCCGCGATGCGTGCCCAACGGGCGACCTTCAAGATTGACAATCGGACCCGCCTGGAGATCGGTCGGCTCAAACAGGAACTGGGCGCTCCCATCCATCGCGAAGCATAGGTCCTGGCTCTGGGGCAGCTCGGCCGCACTTAGTCCGGCTGTGCGGGCGACGGCGAAGACTTCGCCCTTGGTGATCTCGCCGATCGGGAAGAGAAGGCGTGCGAGTTCCGACTGTGATAACCCGTAGAGGAAGTAGGTCTGATCCTTATCGGGATCCTTCCCGCGGCGAATCGAGAACCTGCCGCTCGGCTCTTGCACTCGACGGACGTGGTGGCCCGTTGCGACGTACTCAAATCCATTCTTCTCGGCGTACTCCAGAGCGAGCCCGAAGCGCAGGTAGCGGTTGCATCTCCCGCAGGGGTTCGGCGTCTCACCGGCACGGTA
>Ga0272442_10010519_pt1 | contig 11391 bp, 7 predicted proteins | sample SSMForm2O_FD_200262 | JGI IMG/M metagenome (GOLD analysis project Ga0272442, IMG submission 200262) | Marine sediment archaeal communities from Little Sippewissett salt marsh, Falmouth, MA, United States - SSM-Form-2O | ecosystem: Environmental > Aquatic > Marine > Wetlands > Sediment ...
CCGGCCAACCCACGCCCAGACCAGTGCTCCCAGGACGATCCCCGCGATGGCGGGCAGATAGATCTCCAGAACCTTGCGCCAGACCTTGTTGCCCCAGTGATGATAGATGGCGTTCATGTCGCAGAGAATGAGCAGGGGCAAGAGCGTGGCGGCCACCTTGTCCACCGGCATAACCAGCATCATCAGCGGCAGCGAGAGGATGCCCGCACCGCCGGCGAATCCCGACTTGCTGATGCCTTGGATCAGCACCGCGGTACCGACAAAGCCCCAGAAGACCACTGCCGGCACGCCGGGCTCGATAAACTCGACCATCCTAATCTTCCCGATGTGGCTGCGTTACCAATGGGAGGGCGAGCGTCCTCGCGAGCCGGGGTGGTCATGTCACCCCAGGTGATTCCACACGTTCTCGGCTCGCGGGTACGCTCGCCCTCCCGTTGGTTTGCGGCTATCGCTCCAGCTTCACGGCGTAGGCATGCTGGCAGGGCATCTCATCGATGTTGAGGCGCGGCATCGTGATGCGTAGTGCACCGCCTTGCTCACTGACGGTGAGCGGTTGGCCGTGGCCGAGCAGGGAGGCCTTGGCCATCCCGGACACGCCCTCGAGTACGAGCGTCTCGCCGGGCCAGTTGAGACTAATCGCGTAGACCGCGCCATTCTTCTGCGTGAAGCGCACGTTCTCGATGGCGGGCGCATCGGACCAGTGGTCCGCACCGTAGATGGCCTCGCCGTTGACGTCGAGCCAGGCGCCCATGTCGAGCAGGCGCTGTTGCATGATGCAGGGGATGCGCCCGTCGGCCGTGGGGCCGATATCGAGGAGCAGGTTGCCGCCCCGGCTGACGTTGTCGATGAGGAGGTGCAACAATTCGGTGGCCGTGCGGTAGTTCTCGGCGTTTTCGTTGCGGTTGTAGCCGAAAGACTTGCCCATGCCCTGGCATTCCTCGAAGAGTCCCTGGTTGGTGAGCCGGCCGTCGGGCAAGTGGCCGTATTCCGGCGTGGCGAAACCGCCATGCACATTGCGGGCCTCTTTGCCCCAGCGGTCGTTGATGGCGATGTCTTTGGGGGCATCGGACTCGTTGAAGAGCCAGGCCAGGAACTCGGTGCTGCGCCAGGTCTCGCTGGGATGTTCCCATTCGCCGTCGGGCCAGATGAGATCGGGCTGATAGCGCTGGACCAGGTCCTTCACTTGCGGCAGCATGTGCTCGTCCACGTAACGGTCGATGTCGGACTTGTACAACGGGTTGTACCACTCGTAGAGCGAGTAGTAGAAGCCGAACTTGAGCCCTTGTTCGCGGCAGGCCGCCGACAGGTCGCCGGCCAAGTCCCGGTGCGGCCCGATATCCATGCTGTTCCAGTTCCAGCTTTGCGGGTTCGGCCAGAGGCAGAAGCCCTCGTGGTGTTTCGAGGTGAGCACGATGTATTTCGCCCCCGAGCGTTTAAAGATATCCGCCCACAGGGCCGGATCGTACATCTCGGCCTTAAACATCGGGGCGAAGTCCTGGTACTGGAAATCGGCGCCGTAGGTGGCCTCGTGGAATTTCCAGGTCTTCCCCCTCTTGTTGTGCATATCGTGCCAGTACCACTCGGCATAGCGGTCTTTCGGTCCCCAGGACGGGACCGAGTACACGCCCCAATGGATGAAAATGCCAAATTTGGCGTCTTCGAACCATTGCGGATTGGGGCGGCTATCGATGGATTCCCAAGTGGCCTCATAGGGCCCGGCCGCCAGGGCAGCGGCCAGGATGGCGCTCGCCGTCAGAGTATACATGCTGTTTCTCCTTTCCTTATGCCGTAGCGGGTACCGATTCCCAAGCAGACTCAGTCACCGCCGCCAACCGGATCTCAAACATGCGGTGCATCGTACTCCACACCAGGGGCACCCGGCAAGGCTCGGCCTGCGTCAGAAATGGGGCTTCCTGCTGCGCCTACTTGATGGAGTCTGCGGTACGATGCTACCATGCTCATGGGTTTGGCCGCGTAGAGGCGCGGGTATACCTCGTGCCAGTGGCCGGGGGATGAATGGATGTTGCGGTGGACCAAGGAGAGGAAAGCGGAGACGGCGCCGAGCCGGCCTGCCCGGGGCCCAGCCCCGCCTACCAAGCCGAAAACCGTTGCAGGAAGTCCCTTGTCCTCATCCGCCGCACCTCCGAAAGCCCGCACCCCGGCACCGCGGGGGAGCCTGCCCGAATTGTTGCTCGCCGAGGGCAAAGTCTCCAAGGAACAGGTCGAGAAGGCCATGGCCGAGCAGCGCAAGACCGGCGCCTTCCTTGGCGACATCCTGGTCGAGGCGGGCGTAATCGATGAGAAGTCGTTTATCTCTTTTCTCGCCAAGTATTGCAAGATCCCGCACTTAAGCCTGTTGGATTACCTGGTCGAAAAGGAGATCGCTGCCTTGGTACCCAGGGAGGTGTGTCTCCAACACCGTCTGTTGCCGATCGACAAGCTGGGCCGCAACCTCACGGTCGCGATGGTCAACCCCTTGGATGCCCAAGCTTTGGACAAGGTCCGTCAATGTTGTCCCGACTTGAGGATTAAGCCGATCCTGTGTGCGCACAAGCACTTCGCGATCGTGACAAAACGGCTTTTCGACGAGGGGGTGAAGGATGATCCCCACGTATTGTCCGCGTCGAGCCTGGGGTTGAACGCAGCGGAGGGCAAGACCGAGGCGGAACCCGCGACTCCGGCGCCCGTTGCCGCTCCGGCCGCTGGCACGCCGGATCCCTCCGAGTCTTCCGACGATATCCCAGAGGCGGAAGAGGTGATCGGGGCCCCGGAACCGGGAGAGGCCTTGCTCGACAGGGTGTTCCACCGTACGCCGGCTGCGGAAGTCACGCCGCCGGCGCAGCAAGAGGCGCACGGCACGCCGCCTATGGTGCGGGACATGACGTCGGCGATGGTCGACAGCATGCGGGACACGTATGGGCTATTGGCGCGCCGGGTGGAACTCTTTCGGGATCTGGAAGCGGAGGAGGTGGCGCGCATTTTTGCCCGCGGTATCACGAAGGAATACGGGGCCGGCGAGGTTATCTTCCTGAAGGGCGACCCGGGCGACGCCTTGTACGTCATTCTGGGCGGCGAGGTAGAGATTGTTGACGACGCCCGGGCGCTGGCCGTGCTCTCGCAGGGCGACATGTTCGGCGAGATGGCCCTGATCAGCCGGGAGCCGCGCAGCGCGGGCGCCCGGGCGCTATCGAGCACGAGTCTGCTGGCCCTAAACAAGGGCATTATTCGAAATGTCATCCCGCGTGATGTTTCTGTACAAATTCTGGTCAATATCGTGGTAACCTTAAGTCGACGACTCCGCTATGCGAATGAAGCCTGGACGGCGCAGAACCCGAGGAGGGACGACGATTGACTACGGCATCCGGTCGATTACGCGGCGTCTGCATGGTGGCCCTCTTGCTGACGGGGGCCGCGGCGTGGGCGCAATTCGAGGTGAACTCTTCTCCCAACCTGGTCGGCAGCGGCGCGCGCGCCTTGGGCATGGGCGGCGCCTTCATCGCCGTGGCCGACGACGCCACGGCGGCTTCCTGGAATCCGGGCGGGCTGACCCAGCTCGAACGGCCCGAGGTCTCGCTGGTCTACGGTTTCAAGTGGATCGAGGAGACCTTCAGTTCCGGCCTCTACCCGGAACTGGGCGCCGAGCACTCGGTCGCGTTCGATGCGATCAATTACTTCAGTATCGTCTACCCGGTTCGGCGTACCTTCGGCGGGCGTAATCTGGTGCTCAGCCTGAACTACCAGCGCCAGTACGATTTCGAGCGCGACCTGGATTGGCGCATTTCGGTAAACTCGGCCTCGGCGCTGGGGAACTTGACCCGAACGGTGGGCAAGTCGAGCTACAGTCAACGCGGATCCTTGGGAAGCTTGTCGCCCGCCCTCGGTTTCGAGATCACCGACCGCCTCTCGATCGGCGCGGTCGTGAACCTGTGGGACCAGGACCTCCTACCGGACAACGAGTGGAAGACGCGTCAAACCAGCAACCTCCGTGTCGGCATTAATGGCCGCATCTTCCCCAACTCGTGGTACAAGGCCAGTTCAGGCGAGGACTTCAAGGATTTCAGCGGCACCAACTACACCTTTGGCATCCTCTACAAGCCAACCGAACGCCTGAGCCTGGGCGCGGTCTACCACACCAAGTTCACCGCGCGTATCGATTACAGCAAGTGGACGCGAACGCGGCCACTGTTCGGATTTCCCACATACTCGTTGAGCGAGCGTCCGCTGAAGATGACCTTCCCCAGTGCCTTCGGCATCGGCGTGGCCTACCGCTTCCCCAACGACAAGCTGACTCTTTCCCTCGACGTGACCCGCCGCGAATGGGATCAATTCGTGATCGACGACCCCTGGAACAACCGTTTCGGGGCCAAGCACCGCTCGGGCGTCACCAACCTGCCCAAGGACCAGAGCCCGCACGACCCGACCTACACGGTGCGGCTGGGTGCGGAGTATGTCTTCGTGAACGAGAAGAAGCCGCGACAAGACTACCTGCCCAGCCTACGCGCGGGTATCTTCTACGACCCCGAACCGGCCAGCAACCGCAAGGACCGCTGGTGGGGCCGCGGCGCCTACAGCCTCGCCAAGGGCGACGGCAAACCCGACGATTACTACGGCGTCTCGGTGGGCGCGGGTGTACTCGTCAAAAACCGGGTCAACCTCGACCTGGCCTACATCTACCGCTGGGGCGACGGCGTCCGCAAGGACACCTACGGCATCTTCCGCACTGACGCCGACGTCGAGCAACACACCCTCTACGTCTCCACCGTCATCTATTTCTGAGGACTCCGAGGCTTCGTAGGACGGGCGAGGTTTCGTGCGGGCCTGGGTGGGAAGGTCACGAGCCGTTCGGGATGTTGCTGTTCCCGTTTTCGCAGGTCGTCCGCCATGGCGTGCAAGTCGTAATCGAGAGCCCGGTGAATGTACATGACTTGCGCTTTCGGCTATTTCGCAGTCCGACTGCAAAACAGCCGCTGCTCGATCTGGTGCGCGAGCAAGCGTCGCGGCACTTCCGGCGATGCCTATTTCAGGAACTGAATCGAGAGGGGGTATTTCCAGACTTGGCCGTCGTTGGCCTTAATGCCGCCGATGATGGGAAAGACGATGGACAGCACGCCCAAGACGAACAGCAGCGGTATGCCAATCAGCACGAAACAGAGCACGACGCAGACCGCGGCGTAGATGAAGGAACTGATGATCCAGTTAACCACGATCTTGCCGTGCTCGTCGATCTCGGGGAATTCTTCCTTCTTGAGTTGCCAAATGATGATAGGAACGACCAGTCCCGCCATGGGGACAAGGAAGCCCGCGAACAGCGACAAATGCAGGAACATGGCCCATTGTCGAGCATTCATGGTGTACCTCCCTTTGCGATTACCCCGGAAACTTCCCGTTTGTCTTCAGCACTCGGATTGTTGCGCACTTTGTTGTCCAGTTGCAAGCCGCGTGGGGCGTGTTGCCCGTTGGCGCGCGTCCTTCGACGTCTTGCCCTTGGCTCTGCCATGGCTTCGGCCTCTGTATATTTACAAAGCGGAAAGCGGAACGGCTGCGATCGTATCGTCAAAGGCCACGGGTTCTTGCCCCAAATACAGCACGAAGCCGCGCAGGAATCGAGGCCCTAGACTTTCGCGCATGAACTTCAGGTGTTTGAGATCGTTCTTGCCGACGGCGCTGGCGGCTTTGACTTCGATGGCTACCATCTGTCCCGAGGCGTTATCGAGAACGATGTCGACTTCTCTTCCGGTTCGTTCACGGAAATGGTAGAGGCCGGTTCGCGTGTTTCCCCCGTCAACTTGTTTGCGAAGTTCCATGAAGACATAGTTCTCGACCAGGGGGCCGATAACGTGTTCCGGGATCTCTCGGCTCGATTTCACACCAAGAAGGTGCGCCACGAGGCCTGTATCGCACAGCATGACCTTGGGGGATTTCACGAGCCGTTTCCCGAGATGGGTGGACCACGGTGGGAGCAGTTGCACCAGGAAGGTGGTCTCGAGCAACGCCATGTAACGCTTGAGCGTGGACTGGGGCAGTCCGAGTGTTCGCGACAACTCGGCATAGTTGAGTAAGGAGGCCGACCGCGTGGCCAGGAGGCGCAGGAGACGCGGGAGCACGGTCAGGTGCTCGATGTTCGCCAGGTCCCTGACGTCTCGCTGCAGAATGGTGGTGATGTACGAGCCGAACCAGGCATTGCGGCGTTGGGCGGACTTGCGCGACACGACTTCGGGAAAGCCGCCCGTGATGACTCGATCGAGGGATTCCAAGCGGGATTCTGCGGACCTGGATGAGGGCAGTGCGCCCGAGGAGAAGGCTTCTTCCACGAATGAACCCGTTGCGCCCGTCAACTCGCCTGAAGAAAAGGGCCACAGGGTGAGGATTTCCATTCGCCCGGCCAGGGACTCGGAGAGGTTGGGAAGCAACAAGACGTCGGCGGAACCCGTGAGGAGAAAACGTCCAGGCCGCCGGTCACGGTCAACTTGGACTTTGATTGCAGGGAACAGTCCTGGAGCGCGTTGCACTTCGTCCAAGATCACAGGGCCCTCGATGCTGGAGAGGAAGCCAGCGGGATCCGCTGTCGCCGCAGCCAGGACGGTGGCATCATCCAGCGTGAGATAACGCCCGCCGCCGATACGCTCGGCATACGACCTGGCCAACGTGCTCTTGCCTGTCTGACGGGCGCCATGGAGCAGCACGACGGGCGTATCCGCCATGGCCTCGCCAAGCGCGGTCGATATGTGTCTCTGGATCATGGTGCAATTATAACCATCTCGTGGTTGATTTGTCAACATCTGTGTGGTCAAAATGTCTAATCGACACGTAAAGGATTTGTCTCCAATCAGTTGTGCTGCCGCGGGCGGGATTTGGGCGCTGCGGGTTTCGTTGTATCGTTGGAGAGCTGGAGAAGTTGGGGATCCGTATTGGGCATGCGACGGCCTGCCGGATGCTGAACGACGCGGGTTATCACTCGGCGCCAGAGAAGGCGCAGTGGCACCGCTGCTGCGTTGGACCACGTTCGTCCACGCCAGTGGGGAAAGCATGGCCGGATGGGATTTCTTCACCAAGCGTGTCTGTGCCTTGCGTGGCGGGGTTGACGGCCAAGTGCTTGTCTTCGTTCATCTGGGTACGTGAGAAGTGCTCGTGAGTTCCTCTAGCCGGGGATCATTCGAGGAGGAGGTCGGCCTGGGTGCCGGTTGTGCCTACGTCGATGGTGCGGAGCGCAAGGCTCTGAAAACCTTCGGCTGCAGCGACCAGGGTGTGGATTCCCGGTTCGACGGCATCGAATCGGTAGGCGCCTGATGCGGGCAAGCACTGGTGGTGTGTCATCTGCATGTGGAGTTGTCCGAATCCTTCGTTGGCAAGTAAGGCGGGGTCGATGGCGCCGGAGAAAAGCATGACATAGGCGTTCTCGCCGGGGTCGAGGCCGCGAACGGTCCCGGCGACGGGGACGCCGGCGGTGAGGTCTACGGTCTCGTCGATTCGCTGGCCAGAGGTTATGTCGCGCTCGAGCGTACGGGCGACAAGGGTTCCGCCGGGCAGTGTAGCGGCTACGTGGATGGACAGGGCGCCGGCGGGAAGCGACTCGAAACGGAGCAGTCCCTGTTCGTCCGCCTGTGTGTTTAGCGTGACCCTTCCGTCCTGGGAGTCCACGACGGCCGTGCCGGTGACCTGGGCGTCTACGAGGTGAGCGGGCAGGAGGGTCACGAGTTCGATTTGGCCGGTCCCGGTGGCAATGTCGATGTTCAGGGTGTTTGTAGCACCGGCGGCGATGTGAACCGTGCGGTCTTGCCGGCCGCCGCCCGTGTCGATGTGCAGTGTGGCCTCACCGGCCATGAGTCCGTCCAGCCTATAGGAACCGTCGGACTGGACTTTGGTTTTGAAGGTGCGGAAGTCGCTGGCGTGGCCGGCGTCCGGGTACTGCAGGCGCAGCCGGGCGTAGGGAGGCGCTTCGCCGTCTACCGTGATGACGCCCTCGAGCCGGGCGGGCGGGTCCAAGCGGAGCGCGACGGTCCCGTGGTCACGGTTCGTGTCAACGGTGAAGACCCCGCGCCCCTGTTCCGGGTGGTAGACGTAGACTTGGTTTTCTCCGGGCAGTAGACCGTCGAGCGGGGTGCTTCCGGAGTTGTCGGTGAGCGGCCTATCCTTGTTGAAGCCCGGATTATCGAAGGTGAAGGGGCATTCGTTAATGAAGATCTTGGCGCCGGAGACCGGGGCGCCGGCCGCGGTGGTTACCTGCGCCTGAATGATGGGGGCAGGTTCGAGGCGAATGACGAGGCCGGTGGCGCTGTCGCCGGGGGGGACCTGTGCGATGGTGTATCCGGTGAAATAGCCGTGAGCCCGGGCGAGGATGGCCTGTTCCTCGGGCGGGAGGTCGAGAAGGCGAAAGACACCCTCGGCGTTGACCTGGTGGCCGGAGCCGGCCTCCTGCATGGCGGATTCGATCTGTTGCTCACCGACTCCATAGGCCGACCAGACGTCGAACTCGCCGACGGGTGCACCGGAGTGCGCGTCGACTACGCTGCCCTCAACGTGTCCCACGGGTTTGAGTTCAAAGTCGAGTCCGGTGGTGTTAGCCGACACGTCCAATCGCTGCTGCGAGCCGAAGCCCGTGGCCTGGACGTGAACGGTGTGGGTTCCGTCTGCCAGTCCTGGGAGCGCGTAGCGGCCCGACGCGTCGGTGGCAGCCTCCGAATCGGGGGCTCCCAGGCCGGGGGCATAGACCTGTGCCTTGTGGACGGGATTGCCTTTCCAATCGCGTACATGGCCCGAGATGGTCCCCGGGCCACCGCCGAGATCGATGACGATATCTTTCAGATCTCGGCCCGCGCCGACATCGAACGCGACCGTCGATCCAGCGCTACCCGTCACGCTGGCGGAGTACTTGCCGTGAGGGACGAGGGTGAACTCGAAAGCCCCGTCGGCACCCGACTCGGTGGTTCTGGTGTATCCGCCGTCGAGGCTGCTGAGCCAGACGGTTTCCCCTGGGCGAGGCAGGCTGTTCCCGAATACCACGCGGCCGGAGACGGTGGCGGTACGTATTCGCATTGCGGTGAGGTGTACCCCGGTGACATTGCCGGACGCCAGCGAGAAGGGGCCGGCCTCGTCACTGGTCCAGCCGGGGCCCTCGAGTTGGACGGTTGCGGAGGCGGAGAGGGGCAAGCCGCTGAGGTGGAACGCGCCACTGCTGCTAAAGCCCGTTCCCCGGATCGCGACACCGCCGTTCTCAACCGTGTATTTCGCGTTGACGTAGACGTCCTCGCGGGATTCGGCCTCGGGGAAGGCCACCGTGCCGGAGAGGACGGCGCCTTTGGAGAGTGCGAAGTCGATGCCGCCTACGTGGGTTCCGTAGTCGATTTCAATCGGATCGAACGGGGCCGATGTCATGGCAAGATGTTGCGTTCCTATAACCTACACAGGGCGGTACTTACCCGGCTGCAACTGCGCGATCTCGTAGCATCCCTCTTCACCGGTGTTGGCAAGTCTGGTGAGGTCCGACGAGACCCGGCCGAACTGGATAGTGGCAAATCGGATGGGTTCGCCGGTGTCGGCGTCGCGAACGCAACCGGAGATGGCGCCGCCAGGGGCGACTTCGACGCGCACGTTGGCGACATCGCGGCCGGGCAAGACGGCAAAGGGTGCGGAGGTAACGATTAGGTTCTTGTCGCCCGGCAGGGAGACCTGAGCGGCTGTCGGCGCGACGCCGGTGACGTGAAAATAGCCTTCGGCGTCAGTACGGGCCCGGCGGTGGTTGCCGATGGCGATTTCGAGGCCGGGCAGGGCATCGTCGGTGCCGGTGTAGACGACGCGACCGCTGACGCGGGCGCCCTCCTGGAGTGTAATGCGGTGCGGGGAGTGGTGGGGATGAAGATTCTCCCCCACCCAATAGACATGGGCGGGCGAATCGACCTCGACGGTCCAATCGGCGAGCCATGCATGACTCAGCGTGAAACGGCCGTTCTCGCCGGTGCGAATTCCCCGCAATCGCCTCCATCGCTCATGGATCGGGACGGGCTCGCCGTCGAGGAGGACGCTCTGCGGCGCTACTGCGGCGCCAGCTACGGGTTTCCCTGCTTCGTCCACGACGACACCGGATAGGTCGGCAGCGGGCCGAAGGACCAACGCTTCGGTGCCGGGCTTCTCATCGGCCGGGTTGACGGCATTGAGGTCGTCTGCGGCGAAGGCGCCCTCGGCGAAGGCCTGCAAAAGGTGGCGCCTACCGTTACGCAGCGCCGAGAAGGCGAAGAGGCCGCGCTCATCCGTTGTGGTTTGGTGGTGAGAAGGCGATGCATCGCTGGCCGCATCGGCCGTGACGAAAACGCCCCCTTGGGGCGTACCGGTAGCGTCAACCACGCGTCCTTGAATGACGCCGCCCCCGTTGACGTGGCTGGTTTCGGTGGATGTTGCGTCGCGTTGGGCGGTGCTTGGCGAGAGAATGGGTTCGCTCGATGCGGTGGGCGATGCGGCTTCTTTTGATGGGGTCGCCGCCGTGGGCGCGGACGCGTTGGCGGCCGCCCGTGTGGGCGGTGAGGGTGCTTGTATAGACCAGATGGCGGTACCGACCGCGCCGGCGGTAACCGTGGCGGCGACGGCGAGTTTGAGGATTGCTCCGGCGGAGAGGAGGCCCGTGGTGGCCGCTGCGGCGGCGGAGGCATTCCAGGTGACCGATGCGCCGGCGATGAGGGCGAGGATGGCCTTGGTGCGGGCGGAGGAGGGGCTTTGCTCTTCGACGGTGTCCCGGAGGTGGACGAGCATGCGTTGGCTGAGGAGATCGCGGGCGCGTTGGAGGCGTTTCTTGGCGGCCTCGGTCGAGATGGAGAGTTGGTCCGCGATTTCGCGCACTTTCAGCCCGGCGTAGTAGTGGAGCAGAAGGATTTCTCGGTGGTCCGCGGGCAAGCGCTCGATTCGGTCGCGCAGCAGGGCGCGCAGTTCCGCGTCGGCGAGAGCATCGGATGCGTCCGGTCCGGGCAGGCCGGCCTCGTCGATGGGGGTTTCTCTCTTTCGTTTGGCGATGAGATCGGTGGCGCGGTTGCGGGCGATGGTGAGAATCCAGGACCGGAATTTCGCCGGTTCGCGCAGGGATGGGAGTTTCATGAAGGCGGCAAGGAAGGCGTCCTGGGTGACGTCTTCGGCGTCGGCGGCGTTGGCGACGATGCCGTAGGCGGAGGCGAACACGACTTGCTGGTAGCGTTCGACGAGGGTGGAGAAGGCGTTTCGGTGTCCGGTGCGTGTGCGGCGAACGAGTTGGGCATCGCTGTTTCGAAAGCGTCGTAGCATGATGAGGTTTTCTCCCCTCTTGTTGTATAGGGAGGACGGTTCGCGCCGCAAGTTGGGGACTGGAAATGTAGCCGGGCGGCGGCGGGATTGGAAGCCGCGACGCCGGGGGCATGGGGGCAACGAGCGGGC
>Ga0272442_10010522_pt1 | contig 11388 bp, 6 predicted proteins | sample SSMForm2O_FD_200262 | JGI IMG/M metagenome (GOLD analysis project Ga0272442, IMG submission 200262) | Marine sediment archaeal communities from Little Sippewissett salt marsh, Falmouth, MA, United States - SSM-Form-2O | ecosystem: Environmental > Aquatic > Marine > Wetlands > Sediment ...
ACCACGGAGAAGGAAGACCTTCGGCTCACCGGCCACCATGGCATACCGTTGCGGTCCGTCGTCCGGCCCGCGAGCGGATACCCGCAACGAGAGCAATGTGCCGTCGCCCAGAGCCAAGTCGACCTGCACGGCCGGCTGGCTGAGCCCATACTTACCCGGTTCGGTGGCCTGAAGGTCGACGAATCGAAGCGCCTCGATCTGCCGCAAATCCTGCACCCGTCGCTGCACCTTCTCGTCGTCGAGTTGGAAGAACTCGTCCGCCGGATAGGCCCATTCGTCATCCACGCGGGTCAACACCAACTTTTGCGCCATCTCGCCGCCGCTGATTTCCAGCCGTTCGACCTGATCGGGCGAGAAGCGGAGCACCTTGCGATCGTGCAACTCGGCGGACAGGTGTTCGTACACGGCCGGGTCAAGCTGGTATACCAGGTCGCTGCCATCCAGTAGGGCGTATACCTGATCGTTTCGCTTGCTGACCAATAGTCGATGTCGTTCGGGCTGCTGCTCAGGCGGCTGCGTTGCGGCCGGTGAAGTGGTGGGGGGCGTGGGCGGGCTGACCTCGGCTACCACTTCGATATCGGGTTGGTCGAGCCCGAAGGTTTCGAACTGCCCGCGCGCCACGATTTCTCGCGCACGTAGCGACGCCACGTCGGCGAGGACCCTGGCGACACTCGATTCGTCGGCCGGTGCTTCGTACGGCTCATAGATCCGCCACTGCGCCGTCTTCTTCGCCAGCACCGTCCGCATTTGGTCGCGCGTAATCTCAATCTGCCGGATCTGCGCCATAGGCACCGACAGTATACGGCGCGGCCCGAACGACACGGGCGAAACCAGCAGTTTCTCCGCGTCGTCCGCTTTCACCACCGAGATCGATTCCTCGCCGCCTCGCTGCACGTACAGCATTCTTCCGCTCGGGCTCCGGCTGCCGACGCGAATGACCTCGGGCTCGACCTGTCCGGTGACGTACAGCTTTAGCTCGACGCGTGGCTCGTCCAGACCAAAGGAACCCAACTCGTCGGGATTGTCCACAAAGCTGACCGCCTGGAGCCCGCGGATGGCTCGTATAACCTCGTCTACCTTTCCCTTGTCTGCCTCGGCGACCTCAGGCGCGGTGACGCGCCACGTATTGCCCTGTTTCTCCAGCGTCACGCTTTCGGTCGGATCGGCTACCACGAGCTTGTTGATCCTGAACGTGTTGGCCGTCGTGACCCGCTTGTCTCGCACCTCCAGCAGATCGGGCAGCAGCTTGTTGGCCGACCGGGCATCGACCGCGACGACGGCCGTCGAGTCGCCCAGCTTGGCGTGTCGGCGCTCTTCCTGAAGGCCCACAAACGACCCGATCAAGATCGTCCATTCCTTCGTCTCGTATTGAGGCTGGGTAGCGGCCGGCTGGGTCGTTGTCTCATCTTCTTGGTCGGCGTCCTCCGGCTTGATTTCGCTCCGTGTGGTCAACGTCACCCGGGCAAACGGCTGATCCAGCCCGTACCGGCCGAGGTCCTCCGGTGCGTCGTCGACGAACTCTTCGGCTTTCAACTCATTGAGCACCGTAATAAGATCGCTCGCCCCCTCTCGCGACGCACGCGCCTTTATCGGTGAATCCATCACCCATTCACGATCGTCCTTCTTGGTCAGCTTCAGCGTCCGCGCCGGATCACGACTTACGATCTCCAGTGCCACCGCGTCGCCGAACTTGAACGACAACAGATCCTTCTCGCGGAAATCCTTCAGCTTCTTGTCGAAGGTTGCCGTGAGGTTGCTCTGAGCGACGTATATTTCCGGCTTGCCGGTCAGGCGAACATAGGTGTTGTCCTTCAGCAGTTCTTTCTTGCCGACTTCAAGGGTAACCACTCCGTTCTCGTATTCGATGGTGACCTTCGCCTTCGGGTCCGACAGGCCCGTCTCCACGTCCGACGGCGCATCGGGCTCGCCCGGCTCGAACGCGCGTGTATAGCGCAGCCCGGTCACGGTCCGTACGAGCCCGTCCACTTCCCACTTCAGCGCCGGCGCCTTGATGGGCTCGACGATCTCCCATTGGTCGTCGGTCTTGGCGAAGGTGGCTGCCAGGCCTTCCGATTCGATCGCCAGACGCGTCACCTCCGCCGGATGGTCCGCGAAGACGTCCTTTGATTCCGGTTCGGCCTGAAACGGCTGGGCGAACTGGTTCTCCGGTTTCTCTTCAGCCTCCTGGCCGAACCAGCCTTGATCCAGACCCACCACTACAAGGCAGCCAACCGCCACCAACACCAGTAGTACGATTGTCGTCTTCGTGCTCATGGTTGGTATGCATTCTCTCGCCGGCTCGCTGCGGCTTTCCACAGACGCAACGGTCCGCCTGGTTTGAAGCTCCTACCTACGCCCTTCGAAACAGAAACACTACGCCGCCGGCGAGCAGACACGCCAGCGGAAGGCCCGCAATGGCGAACGCACGCCACGACCACATCGCCGAATCGCTCATCGTGCCGATCCGCGCCACCTGTAGCGCCTCCGGCGGAACGGCGATCATTTGCTCGTTGTCATTCAGCCAGTACATTGCGTTGAGGAACAACAGGGCGTTCCCTGGAAACTGAGGGCCTCCCAGTCCCAGGAATCCACCTCTAGCCGTGGTGATCTGATCCGTCGCCCACATATAGTCGCCGACCACGACCACTTTCGACTCGTCCTTCTTGCCGGCCATCGCGATCGCGAAGCCGCCCGGAAGGTCGTCTTCGTCCTTCACCCACGCGCCGCCCATCGAGCCGGCCATGTGAGCTTTCTCACCCCAGTAATCCGCCTCGTCCGGCACACTCGCCAGGACCGAAGCCGCGGCGCCCTGCTCATCCTCCGTCGGTTCGAGCATCACCACCCGTCGAAACAGCGACCGGTACGCGCCCAGGTCGTTTACGATCGGGTGGTTTCCGTACTCCCGTACTAAGACGTAATCCACCGGCCGGACGCCGCCGTCCATTGTCGGCATACCCCAGATCGCCACCACCTCCGGGTTAACCTTGATCCCGTATTCCGCCAATTTGGGAATCAGCGGGCTGGGGGGGCCCATGATGGCACTGGAAGGCGTCATCATCAGCAGAGCTCGTCCGCCGCTGTTGAGGAAATGCTCGATCTTGTCCTTCTGCTTGTTCGTAATCTGCGGCGGCCGCCCGAAAGGCATCTCCGGCGTCGGCGGCGGGGGCTGAGGGGGCAGGATCACCCAGATTGCCCGGGACATGTTCTCCACCACCGGCGGCTCTTCCTGCGCCTGAATGTCCCACGCCTCCACGTCGAAGTTCTTGTCACGCAACTCCTGGGCCAAAGCACTGAACTGGCCGCGAAAACCCAGCGGCGGCGGGCCGCCCCAGTGCACGAAAAATATCGCCGCCTTCTCTTTTTGCGTGAGCGCGAGAATGGCCGAACTGACGGCCTTTTCTCCGGCAAAGACAAGGCGAGGCTCCTCTCGAGGCCCAGGCGAACTACGCACCGGCTGCCAGATCTGACCGAAGCTCAGCACCTTCACGCCGTCGGCGGTTTCCACGATTACAGGGTTGGGCTGCTGAAGGTCGAATTGGAGCGTCTCGCTCTCCAGCGATTTCAGGTCGCTAACCTGCTGGCTGAGTTCGCGACAGCGAGCCAGCACCGGGCCCAGCCGTGCCCTCCCGCCCACAAAGAACGTCCGCGTCGGCTCGTCCAACTCCGAGACTTTTTCCTGAATCTCGCGATAGGCCTTGATCGCCGAGTCCAGCAGCCGCTCCGTGTTCTGACAATAGGTGCGAATCGCGTTCGTGCCGTTCGTGTAAACGGGAATCTCGGATTCGAGCACCGCTTGCAGCGAGCGGTCCGTCTGATCGAGTTGCTCGAGCCCGCTGCCAAAGGCCGAAATGATCTGGTCGAACAAGTTCTTCACCGTACCGTCTGTGGCGGCTCCGCCCAGCGGCTCGGCCTGATCGTGCTCTTGCTGAAAAACCTCGCGCAGCGTGGGCACGTCCTCGCTTTTGAACTGCTCGATCAGTTCGATGTGGGCTTTTGCTTCGGGGGCCTGAATCGACTTGAGCCTGGTTAGAAGCTCGCGAACCTTGTCCTTGTCCTTGATCGGATTGACGTGTGCCACTTCGATCTGGGGGTTGATCCGCTGGTACTCGTCGAACAACTCCTTGACCTTCTCCAGGCGCTCCTTGAGCTGCGCGCTTTCCGGAACGTCCTCCAATACGGTATACAGACTTGTCAGCCGAACGGGCTCATCCAGGTTCTTGACCAGTTGGACGGTCAGGGGCGAGAGACCGCGGCCGGTGCCGGCCCGCCAGTCGGCCCGTACGTACTTTTCGCGACCGGCGTAGTTGGCTATCACGACGACCGCCAGTACCAGCAGAACGGCCGCTTCGATTCGGCTGCCGTAGCGCAGCCGCCTGGCTACGTGCGCGTTGCCCGACTCGATCTGCCGCGTCAGGACCGCAAGCAAGGCAAACGCCACGCCCGTTCCGGCCGCTGCGCCTACTGCGCGGGTCAGTCGAAGCGACAACTCTTCCCCTACGAGGAACGCGGCTATCGCGTACACCGCGCAGACCGCCGCCGCAATCAGGTACAACCATGCTATTACGAACGTCGCCCTCGGCCGCCCCTGGTAGACGCCTATCGCCAGCACAACCGCCGCCAGGGCTGCGAGCCCCAGCACCACAGGCGCGTACGGCAGAACGGTCGATCCCTCCGGTGTCTCGCCCGCGCTTAACAGCAGCCACGCCGCCAGCAGGCCGCCGGCAACAGCCAGCACGACCAGGAACGCGCCGTTCAACGCCGAGTAGGGCTTGTATCGAAGCATTTCACTTCCATTTGTCATGGCCACTCATCCGTCCAAGTCGCTCCGTATGATCGCCAACCCGCTACCACCACTTCCGCGACTCCACCACCTTCACCGAGAGGAACAGGAAGAACAGCGTGCCGCTCAGGAAATAAACGATGTGGCTCGTATCCAGCACCCCTCGTGCGAAGTCGCGATAGTGGCCTTCAATACTCAAGGTCTGCAGGAACACCCGCAATGGCCCGCTCGTCTCCATCGACGCCTGGCCGATGATGTACGCAAACAGAAACAGCACGACGATTGACGCCACCGCCGCCACGATCTGGTAACGCGAGAGCGCCGAAAAGAACGTGCCCACCGAGATGTACAGGCCCCCGATCAGCAGCAGGCCCAGATAACCTGCCAGGATCGGCCCGTAATCCGGATCCGCGTATAATTCGAGGATAAACAGATACGCCACCGTCGGCACCAGCAACGCCACGTAGTACAGCAATGCCCCCAGAAACTTGCCCAGCACCACCTCCACGTCCGTTACCGGTGCGGTCATGAGCATCTCAATCGTGCCGCTGCGATACTCGTCCGACAACAGACGCATCGTCAACGGCGGCACGAACAGGGTCAGCACGATCACCATGAACGCAAACAGCGGCGCCAGCGTCGCCTCCATCCCCGCTTCGAGGCGCGGTCCGTAAAAGACGAAGAACACCCCCGTGAAGATCAAAAAGAAAAACGCCACCAGGTATGCGATCGGGCTGAAGAAGTAATTGCCCAACTCTCGACGTGCCAGCGTCCAAACGTTGCCCATTGTGCGGTCCTCGTTGCCTGTGCCGAACGGCCCGACGGGCCGCCTGCGTGATGAAGCTAGCTCTCCCTGCGGAGATGCTGTTCAGCCGTAATCTGAACGAAGAAGTCTTCCAGGCTGGCAACCTCGCGCCGCAGTTCCCGAAGCGCCCACCCGTGATGTGTCACCAGCTTGGCAAGCTCCTGACGAACATCCTGTCCCTTCACGACCTCTATCGTCAGTCGGTTCCATCCGTCCGATGGCTGACTGGCTACCTTGCTCACCCCGGTCATCTGCTCGACGGCACCCACGACCTGATCCTTGGCGCCCTGGACCTCCGCAATCAGTCGTGAGCCCGCCGTGATTCGTTCGGTCAGCTCCGCCGGACTGCCCGAGGCCACGATACGACCGCCCGCGATGATGATGATGCGCTCGCAGATCGCCTCCACCTCCGGGAGGATGTGGCTGCTGAACATGATGGTATGGGTCTCGGCTAAGTGTCTGATAAGCGTGCGTACGTCGCGAATCTGCGCCGGATCCAAGCCGATCGTCGGTTCGTCCAGGACCAGCACCGACGGGTTGTGCATCAGCGCCTCGGCCAGCCCCACCCGTTGACGCATGCCCTTGGACAGTTGCCCGATCGGACGGTTCACGAACGCGTCCACCCCGCACAGCTCGGCCGCACGACCGACGGCCGACGACCGTTTACTGCGCGGGATCTTCCGCAGCCGACCGCGAAAGTCGAGGTACTCGCGCACCCGCATCTCGCTGTAAAGCGGGACCGATTCGGGCAGGTAGCCGATCCGCTGGCGCACCGCCAGCGAATCGCTGAAGCAGTCGAACCCCGCCACACTCGCGCTGCCGCTGCTGGCCGGCATGAAGCAGGTCAGCATGCGTATCGTGGTGGTCTTGCCCGCCCCGTTCGGTCCGAGGAACCCGACAATCTGGCCTTTCTCGATGTGGAACGAGATATGGTCTACTGCCAGCGTCGCACCGTACCACTTGGTCAGATTTTTCGCCTGAATCATACAACGCCTCGCTTGGCCGCTAAAACTTTGCTTCTGGCTCTCGGCCGTTATCGATCCGGTTGCCGCGCCGACCTGGGGCGCCGCTGAGCGGCACCACGGCCGGATGCCAATTATGCTCCCCCCAGCCGAAAATGCCCTCATAGCGAAACACCGTGCGGGTGTCAATCCCCCCAATGTCGGGTTCGCTCGGGGATCGCCAGGCAGCGCCGTCCGTTCTTGCTACGCCGCAAGGCTTTGCCGGTTCGCGCCGCCCGGTTTGGGCACTTCTCGGTCCCACTCGTATCCGTGCCCATCGACCGGCTTGCCGCTTACTATTGCCCGCTACAGCAGTTATGAGCAGGTTGCACCGGGGGCCTTGACACCGTCTGCCGAAATTTCTATACTTGCGAGACTCAAGCGGCCGTTGACTCTTAATTTACAAGGACTTGCGCGAACGAGCGGCCCGATAAGCTTCGAATGTCTGACTGAAGGATGCAGTACGTGGCAAAGCGGCGAACCCAATCCAGTTCCGGCGTTCCAGCTGATTCGACAGCCGCAAGCGATGCCCGTTCCCGCGGCAAGACGGGCAAAGCGTCGAAGGCGAAGAAGGCGCGAACTACCAGTCGTACCAAGGCGAAGGTGTCGGACACCGGCAAGACCGCCACGGGCGCGAAGACGGCCTCCGCCAAGCCGGCGGCCAGCGCCAAGGTGCGGCGCCTGTCAGACAAGGACCGGCAGATGTTCCGCCGACTGCTGCTGGAAAAGCGGGCGGAACTGGTGGGAGATGTCAGCGGTATGCAGGAAGAGGTGCTCCGCAAGAACCGTCAGGCCGCCGCCGGTGACCTCTCCAGCATGCCTATCCATATGGCCGATCTGGGAACCGACAACTATGAGCAGGAGTTCACGCTCGGGCTCCTGGCCGGTGAGAAACAGTTGCTGCGGGACATCGACGAGGCCCTGGAGCGCATCGACAGCCGAACCTACGGGATGTGTCTCGGGACCGGCAAGGCGATCACTAAGGCCCGCCTGAAAGCCAAACCGTGGGCTCGATACTGCATTGAATACGCGCGCCTGCTCGAAAAAGGTCAGGTTCGTCCTCCCAACGATCAGTAGCGTGCTTCGCGAGCCATCATGACCATCTCCGACACCTCTGGGGCCGGTAACCAATCTCCCGACTCCAGCCGCCGACAGCACGGGTCCGCGTTCCGCAGCCTGCCCAGCCACCTGCGCCTGTGGATGACCGCCTCACTCGGCGTCGCGGCGGACCTGCTCACGAAGGACCTGGCGTTCGGACACCTCGAGTGGGCGAGGCCCACCGTGCTCGTGCCGAGCGTTCTCAGGTTGGAACTCTCGCTGAATCCCGGTGCTCTCTTCGGCTTTGGAGCCAGCGCGGGCAGGGTTTTCATCGTGGCATCAATCCTGGCCCTGCCGTTCGTGGTGTATATCTTCGCCCATAGCCACCGGCGCCAGTTGCTGCTCCACGTGGCGCTCGGGATGATCCTCGGCGGTGCTATGGGCAACCTCTATGATCGGGCGTTTGTCAAAGCCGACATCATCAGCACGCGCGGAGGTCAGGTGCTCGCCATCGGGCGCGTGCTGCCTCCGTCCAGCGATCACGCCGACCCGCCGCAGGGCATACGGATCAAGCCGTTCGGCGCGGGGACCCGAACGCTGACCTGCCCGCCCGACTGCGAGGTCCGCTCTCAAGGCGTGGTTCGTGACTTCATCAAAATCGAGACCACCATCGCGGGCCGAGAACTCTGGCGATGGGTTTTCAATGTGGCCGACACCTTGCTGGTGACCGGGGTCATATTACTGATCCTCAATTCAAGGCTCGAGCGGCGGGCGCAACGTTTGCCACACGTGGCGGCGACGGCCGCCGATCGGGCCGCTTCCGACGACAAAGAAAGCAAGGGGCCGGCGTAGCGCCGACCCCTTGATTCGTACATCTACCGAATCGTAGCGTGCTACGGTTTGATCGGGGCTCGCTGGCTCATGTGGCTCTTCACTACACTATAGTCGGCTGTGGTAACGCGCTCGCTACCGTTGAGGTCCCACCGATCGTCTGTGCGCTCGCTCATGTGGCGCTTCACGCACGAGTAGTCGGCGGTAGTGATCCGCCGCGTGCCGTCGCAGTCGCCCTGGAGCGTCACAAGGTCCAACACGAACGGAGCGGCTGGTACAACACCATACTGCTCGGTCAGGGCGGGTGTCGGCTTGAGACGATACCATGTCTGGTTAGCCAGCACCGGGCCATTCTCCTTGCACTTGATCGTGTTGTTGGGCATGCCGGAACTCAGCAGCGTGTAGGTAAACCAGCCGCCCAGGTCCGGCCCCAACGTCTCCGGTACGGAGGTGATCAACTGCTGTATGGTCACCGGATTGCCCGCAAACTGTACCGACTGATCGAACGTCAGGTAGATCACGTTGTTTTGCGTCTTGGGCAGTGAGCCGTCAGCCGCAGGATTGCTGGCGATCAGCACGGGCGGCTGCGGAACGATGTAGTCGGTCAGGAAGTAGTCCTCGGTCTCCCCGACGGCGTAGCCGCCCAACGGTCCCGAGCCACCCCAGCCGGTCATCATCGGGTCGGCCCACGGCTGCTCCGACAAGGTGATCCGCATCCAGATCGGCTCAGGAATGGCCGCGGCCACAGCGGCCGACATGAACGGCGGCGTCGTGAAAGTGTAAACGCCCGGCGCCAGGCCGCTCAGCACCTGGTTCTGCACCGCCCACTCGGGCGCCGGTCCTTGCGGACACGGATACGTGTCGTCCCAGTCCCCGTCCTGGCTCCAGTCGAACCACACGTTGACATAGAGTGGGTCCGGCGGGGGCAGTGCCACCGTGACGTCGTACTTGAACGTCGTCGGCTGGCAGTTGGGCAGGATCAGCGGGAAATGCACGCCGTCATCCAGCATGTCCAGGTCCGGCACGTCGTTGGGCGGGTCGAGGTTGTTCATCCCGTCCTCGTCGAACCCGATGTCGGCTTCCTCCTCGAGACTGACGCCCGGCCCCAGATAGACCACGTCTCGCGCACGCCAGTGGATCGGCCCGTACGGCGGCGAGCCGGTCAAGTACACCGTCGGATAGATGCCCATCATGCCCGTCGGATAGGCCGTCATCTGCAACCCGAAGTTGTTGGAGCTGTCGGGTGCGTCGCCCAGGTCGCCCTCCTGCGGCTCCTCTTCCGTCGTAATTACGAACGCCAGATCGATCGATTCGGGAAAGAACTGATGCCCTGGTGGGTAGCGCAGCTCTTCCCACGGGCCTGGGTACGGTTCTGAACCTTGGCCCCACACGGCATCGTCGTTCCAGTGCTGCAAGGAAGTCTTCCAGCCAAACATGGCCATGTAGTCATGCGGGGTGGCCTGAACGTCCAGCCAATACACGATGGGCTGATCGGGGGTGCCCTCCTGCACAAAGATCTCCGGGTCGGCCGGATCGATGAAGAAGTTGTACTGCCAGCATTGGCTGTCACCGAAGGGCTCCCACATGTCCGGCGGATCGAGCCATCCCTCGTCGCCTTCTGCATACAGGCGAGCGACGAAGCTGCCCGGCGGGAAGAACCTCTCCCATAGCACATCGCCGGGCCGGCTGTAGGGGATCCCCTGGTCCGGGTCGGCTGGTATGTCCGCGTGAATGCTCAGCACGAAGTCCACCGCCATCGGATCCTCGCCGAACGGCAAGTAGTCGTTCAGCCAGGATGTCCAGATATGAATGTCGGTGATCGGGCCGGTCATCCGGCACTCGAAATCGTCGGCCAGGACGTATGGGTACGTCGCGTTGACGTCGATCCCCGTGTAGTCCAGATCGGGCTCCTGAACCCACTTGGCCGGCATGCTCGGATCCCAGTCCGCCGCAGCCGGCGCTGCCGCGACACATACCAGTACAACTGTGAATACGCCTACTACACTTCGCATCACATCGCCTCCTCTTTCAACACCCATTGTAAGAGCGACCACTATCTGACCGACCCGGTCGCGCAACCGGCGCGAACGGGTACCGCTTTACCCGCCATCGGAAATCACACATCCAGTAAGCGTCGAGTGCTGATGGAGTAAACCCAATGCTTGCGTGTCGAACAGCCTTGATTTGCGCCCGGTCCCTGAGAACATTCCCCCTCCTTTATCCCCTCACTGTCCGGCCGATCCGAAGAAAGTGAGTTATATCAGTTCGGCACAGTGTAGATCCGTTGCCACCTTTGCCCGAACGCCAGCCGCACAACTTACTCGTAGTATAACTGCACCACGGTTGCGCCACAAGAAAACTTTCCTTTAGGGCTTCTATTATCCTGTGCTTTCACCTTGGCGGCGGACCTCAAGCGCCCAGACAGCCCTATCTTCTTATCCCAAAGCGAATTAGGCCGGTAGCGACCGTATTGCGCAGCGGGTCTCGCACGCCGTCCGCCATAGGCCTCGCAGAGCTAACGAAGTTTTGACACGTACCACAGCGGCTCGCCAAAGCAGGAGGGGTCGGCGTGGCGCCGACCCCTCCGCTGAGTACTGTCTTGTAGCAAGCAACTTGCCCCGCTACGGCTTGGCAGGGGCTCGCTGGCCCATGTTGCTCTTCACCACGCTATAGTCGGCCGTGGTAATGCGGTTGCTGCCATTGAGGTCGTAGCGATTGTCGTTCCGCTCGCCCATGTGAGCCTTGATGGTCGAGTAGTCGGCCGTCGTGACGCGACTGCTGTTGTTCGCGTCGCCCTGCAACGTTACCAAGTCGAGGACGAACAGGTTACATGGCACGCCGCCGGCGCCGGTGAGACTGACTGTCGGTTTGAGCCTGTACCACGTCTGGTTGGCCAGCACCGCGCCGTTCTCCTTGCACTTGATGGTGTCGTT
>Ga0272442_10010523_pt1 | contig 11388 bp, 10 predicted proteins | sample SSMForm2O_FD_200262 | JGI IMG/M metagenome (GOLD analysis project Ga0272442, IMG submission 200262) | Marine sediment archaeal communities from Little Sippewissett salt marsh, Falmouth, MA, United States - SSM-Form-2O | ecosystem: Environmental > Aquatic > Marine > Wetlands > Sediment ...
TGTTTCCCTATCAATTGAGAGCCTGTATCGAAGCCCTCTATACTCGCCAGGACATCATTCGCCTCGACTATGATTTCCCGCTCAATCTTCAGCCGTATGATTTCCGCCTCCGGCAGTGTAATATCGATTGGTTCTTCATATACGCTGAACCATATTGCATCGAGAGAATTGTCCATCAGAGTTTGATACATCTCATTCGATTTCCTCAGTGCCTCCTCCGCCTCCTTGCGCTCCGTGATGTCACGCGCAATGCCAAAGGCGTTTACCAGCTTACCATCCACGATGTTGCCTATCTCCGACTCCTCAAAATAACGTATATTTCCCTCCGGGTCCTTGCTTGCAAATGCATGCCTGTCGATTTTATAGTGGTTTCTCACCATTGCCATGGTAATCTGTAACTGGTATTCAACGGAGTCTACTTCTGACCAGTGTTTCCCTATCAATTGAGAACCTGTATCGAAGCCTTCTATGCTCGCTATCATATCATTGGCGGCAACTATGACATCTCGCTCAACCATCAGCCGTATGATTTCCGCCTCCGGCAGTGTAATATCTATCGGTTCTTCATATACGCTGAACCATATCCCATCGAGAGAATTGTCCATCAGAGTTCTATACATCTCATTCGATTTCCTCAGTTCCTCCTCCATCTCCTTGTGCTTTGCCTCCAGTTCTATGTTATACAGGGCGAAAGCAATGTCTGTCGCCAACTCATGAAACAAACCCAGCTCTTCCACATCAGTTGCCACCTCACGTGGCACGGATACAGACAGAAGACCATAAATCTTCCCCTCATACTCCAGTCGTGTTGTCGTTGCGCTCCTGCCAGCATAGCTGCCCGACAGAGGGCAGTCGGTGCAGGTGGATACAGGGTCTTCAGTCACTGCGGTTTCTGTTTGCTTGAGTGCCCGCTGTCCGCAAACGGTTAATTGGCCACGCTTTAGACGCTCAACCATAGGCAGGAAGCTTTTACCCATCTTTGATTCAGCATGTGCCACGAGCTTTCCGGATTCATCAAGCAGAGCAATCCAGGCGTTGTAATATCCACGAGTTTCGACAAGGTTATCACAGGCACCCTTGAGCAGCTTGTCACGATCCTTTTCTCTGACAATCAGCTGGTTGACATTGCGGATAGCACGCAGGACAAGGTTTAAGTGTTCCACCCTCTCCACCAATTCCCACAGCCCTTTATCCATCTTCTCTCTACTCATAATACCTCCTCGAGGTTGTTCGTTTTCCACAGAATACGGAATTTATCCTCACCTTAAGATTTCACCTTCAATAGCTCAGCAATTACATCCCGCAATTCCTGGGGTCTAAATGGCTTGGTTAAATACTGCTCCGCACCCATTTCGGTGCAAAGCTTCCTGTTTAACTCATGGTCTATGGCAGTCAGCATAATCACAGGAATATCTCTAGTAGCTGACTCAGCCTTAATTTCATAACATGCCTGCACGCCATCTTTATTAGGCATAAATATATCCAGAACGACAAGGGCAGGTTTTTGTTTTCGTGTCATATCTACCGCCTCCTGTCCATCGCTTGCCTCAAGCACTACATAGTCGCTGCTCAGTACACTTTTCAACAGTAGCCTGAGGCTCGGCTCATCATCGGCAATAAGTATTGCCTGTTTCTCCTGCGTAATATCGGCTTCGGACATTTCCACAAATACATTTGCTATCAGGGGGTCAAACTGCTTCCCTGCCTCCCTTATGATTTCAGCCAATGCGTGTTTCCTAGACAGGGCAGCACGATAAGGGCGTGAGGAGGTCATGGCATCATAAGCATCAGCCAGCGAGACAATCCTGGCCAGTAGAGGTATATTATTGCCTTTAACTCGCTGATTAAGACCGCCGCCGTCATAGCGGGCGTGGTGATGCTCTATTATCTGAGTTATTTCTTCACTTCTCACCACTGGCTGCATTATACTGGCACTAATCGCGGGGTGAGTCATAATATGTTCGTATTCAGCAGGTGTTAATTTGCCCGCTTTATTCACAATAGCAGGATTCACGGCAACCTTACCGATATCATGTAATAAGCTACCCCAATACAGGTTATCCAATTCCTCGTCGCTAAGGCCCAGCTTCTTGCCTATACACACGGCAATTTCAGTTACCCTGCGAGAATGCCCAGCAGTATAGCCATCTCTAGCTTCAACGGCAAAAACCAGCGATTGCATAGCCCCCAGAAAGAGCTGACGATTCTCTTTTGTCCGCTGTTTCAGTTTCTGCTCCATATGTTGTTGGTAATCCCTGTTTTCAAGTTCAAGCCTTCTTTTCTCCAGAGCCCGTTTCACACTAAGAACAACTTCATCCAGGTTAAATGGCTTGGATAAGTAATCGTAGGCTCCCTGCCTCATGCCCTGGATAGCGGTATTAATGTCTGACACGACGGTAGCCATAATTACCGCCGTGTCAGGGTAGGAATTTCTTATTTCTGGCAACAGCTCCACGCCGGATTTGCCACGCATCCTGATATCCAGAAGCACCAGGTCCACGGGTTTGCTTTCCATTTTATGCAGAGCGTCATCGGCACTCTCCGCTGCTTCACATTGGTAGCCCTCAATTTTCAGTTTCTGCCAAAGAAGAGCCCTGATATCCTTTTCATCATCGACAATCAATATAGTTTCTTTCTTTTTAGCCATTTTTACCTTTACCCCCTATTTCCAGTTAACATGCCATTTATATCCTTTACCAGTTTTTCAATATCGAAGGGTTTAGGAATATGAGGCGCCTTCGTCCTGGAGAGGAAATCCCTGGTATCCGTGGATATAACATCTCCAGTCATGAACATCACTCTGCGGGATAAACTTCTAGCTACTTTTTGCACATTTTTGTACAACTCTATGCCGCTCATGCCCGGCATCTTGATATCCGTCAGGATAAGATCATATCTCCCGCCCTTAATTCTTTCCATGGCTTCTTCAGCATTGTCCACAGTTTCCACATTATGCCCCCCAGCGGTTAGCACTTGTTTCAAGAATTTTTGAACTCCTGGCTCATCGTCCACCACCAGTATCTTTGCGCCGGTCACTTTTTCTGCCTCGTCGACCACTGCTTCAGCTAATTCCACCTGTTCCTGAACAGCGATTACGGGCAATTCCACGATAAAGGTAGCTCCCTTGCCCAACTCACTCCTGACATATAAGCGACCCCGATGTTCAGTGATGATACCATGGCAGATACTCAAGCCAAGCCCTGTTCCTTCACCCACATCCCTGGTGGTAAAGAAGGGCTCAAATATTCTGTCCAGGGTTTCAGGCGCTATCCCCGGCCCATCATCTTCAAAGGATATCCGGATAACATTATCTATAGCCTCCGTTTCAACCAGCAATTTGCCTTTGCCGTGAGCTCGTTTCATCTCCGTCTCGGCATTCATAATTATATTGAGGAACACCTGCTGAAGCTGGCCGGCGACGCCCATAGTGCCAGGCAGGCCAGAGGCAAGATGTGTTCTCACCTCCATGTTCTCAGATTTCATTGTGTAAGCCATCATAGCCAAGGTGTTCTCTATTATCTCATTAACGTTGACATATTCTTTCTTCACTCTGTCCTGGCGAGCGAAAGCAAGCAGTTGCCTGACAATACCAGCCACGCGCACCGAGCCGCTGTGAATAACTTCTAGGGATTGCCTGATATCGTCGGGCACGTCCTTCCGTTCCAGTAGCAAATCAGCAAAACCAATAACCGAGGTAAGTGGATTATTTATCTCGTGAGCAATGCCCGCAGCCATTTCTCCAATAGACGTCAGTCTGCTGGATATATATGCCCTGCGTTCCAATTCTTTCTTCTCTGCTTCCACATTTTTCTGCTCGGTAATGTCCCTTAAAACCGAGATTAGGCTGTTTCCACCATGTACATCTGGAACTATCTTACCCGAGGTCGAAGCATGAACATAATGCCCATCCTTGTGCCTTGAACGATACTCCAGGTTCACCACCTGTCTCGTGCTCGCCATAGCTTCCATGCATTTTGGTATGTCATCCGGATGCACGAACTCAAAAGCATTTAGCCCCAGCGCCTCCTCAGGCGTGTAGCCAAAGATGTTGAATATCTGTGGGCTTACATAGGTGAACTTACCCTGTGAGTCAATTTCCATTACCAGGTCAGTAAGATTGAATACGAGGTTTCGGAATCTTTCCTCACTCTCGTGCAGTTCCTTCTGTACCTCCCCGCGCTTAATTACCTGATTAATAAGATTCAGGAAACGCTTCATATCAAGCGGCTTGGTTTCATAGGCGATTATGCTCTTCTGCTTGACCGCTTCAAGGGCACTGTGCAGCGAAGCATAGCCAGTGACGATAATATATACAGTCTGGATACATACTCTGCTTAGTTCACCGATTAATTCTAAACCAGTCCTGTCAGGAAGTTTAAAGTCAACAATCGCCAGGTCAAACGTCTTCTCCTTGCTGAGGCTAAGCGCTGCCCGTCCATCATGGGCAATCGCAACGATATAGCCTTCCACCTGCAGAATATCCTGCAGGTTAGAAGTCCACTCCACATTATCATCCACAATCAGTATCTCAGGCTTTTGTTCCATCATGCTGACCTCCCTAGTAACTTCTTAAACTTCTATACCGGGGTTTCTCGAGAACGCCTTTAGTCCCTTGCCCTTTAAGTCTCTCCAACAGCTCCACCAGTTCATCCATATCTATCGGTTTCTCCAGGCAGATATAGTCACTTTTTTGCACGGCCTGCTGCACCAGCCTGCTCAAGTAGAGCAAAGAGCTCATCGAAGTCCAGTGGCTTCCTGAGAGCGCCAAAGGCTCCCTCCCGCAGTGCCTCACGGATAAGCTCTTCCACTGCATAGGCAGTTACCATGATGACCTGGGGATGTGGCGCTATCTCTTTCATCTTCTTTAAGGTTGCCACGCCATCCATTACAGGCATCTTGACATCCATCAACACCACGTCAAAACCATTCTGTTTTACCAGATCCAGGGCATTGAGCCCATCATAAGCAGTTACTACCTCATAGCTCTTCAGCTTCAGTATATCGCTTACATTCCGGCAAAACTTTTCGTTGTCATCAACAGCCAGCACTTTTAATTTTTCAGACATTGTGACACCCTCTTATAAAATCAAATATTAAAGATTAAATATAGAAAGTTAAAACGGCACATGCGCTATTTATTGCTCCCCTCTCACCAGCGAGCCTTGGAAACTGTCCTTTCGGCAGTTGTTCAACGAATGCAATAACATCCAGCGCAAACCTGTAAACCCGCTCCTCGAATTCCCCTTCATCATTTTTCACCTTTAACCTTTAGTTTCTATTTTTAACTTTTTATCTTTTATCTTCCCCTACTGGCAGCCGTATGATGATCTCTGCTCCCTCTTCCGGCTCCGACCTGGCTTCTATAGTACCACCGTGCCTTTCAACAATCATCCTGACAATAGACAGGCCGAAGCCGATCCCCTTTGCCCTGGTGCTGAAAAAAGGCTGGAACACTTTATCCAGGTTCTCCGCTGCAATGCCCAAGCCGGTATCAGCAAAGGACACTTCAGTTTGGTTATCAGCGGTAGCGCGGGCCGTTATCGTCAACGTCCCCTTGCCATTCATCGCCTCAACAGCATTCTTAATTATGTTCTTGAAAGCCATGCGAAGCTGCTCTCTGTCAATATTCACCAGGAGTTCCTGTTCAGGAAGATCCAGGACTACTTCCACCGCAGACGGCACCCTAAAGGTAGCGATGGCGTCAGATATGATGGTTCTAAAGTCCAGCTTCTCCAATCGAGGTGCTTGCATTCGGGTAAGGTTAAGCACGCTCTCGATAATGGCCACAGATGCATCCACGCTTGCTCTAATGCGACCGAGGTGCTCCAGCACTTTCCCATCAGCGTCTTGCAGTTTTTTCTCCACGTAGTACACCGAGCTGCCTATCACGGCCAGTGGATTTCTTAGCTCGTGCGAAATACTCCCCGAGAACTGCCCCAATGTAGCCAACCGCTCTGAGGTTAACAGTTGTTCCTCCAACTTTTTGCGCTCGGTGATGTCCTCAACGGCGAGTAAAATCATCTGTGTATTGTTCACTTTTCGGTATATCCGCCGGGCATTAAGCAGCATTGTCCTACGCCCGATGGTTTCGAAGTCGTGCTCTATCTTGAAATCGTCAAACTTGGTATTCTTGGGTAGAATCTGCTCTAGCAGTTCCCGCAATGCTGGGATATCCCACTGCCGATTGCCCAAATCGTAAATGTACTGCCCTTTGATCTCCCCCGGTGTTACTTGGAACGTCTGGAAGAAAGAGCGGTTGCACGAGATTACCTGCAGGTCGTCATTCAGTACTATTAGAGGTTCACGCACCGTAGCTATAATATCGTCAGCATATCCACAAGACTCTTCTAGCTCTCTGACCCACTGCTCTCTCAGTTCCTCAAGGTGCTCGCGGTGCTTGCTTAATTCCTCCTCAGCCCGCTTGCGCCCTAAATCCCGTTTAAGTAGGCTAAAAATGACAAATGCCCCGCCTACAAATATGAAAGATACTTTTATGCAAACCTCCGTCCAGTTAACAGGAGTAGGTGGCGCATTAAATACATGAAACGGGATATCAAAAAATTCGTCTGCCGCAACTAAAAAGCCACTCAGGATAATACCAGCAATACATATACCCACCATTTTGCTTCTCAATTCTTCTTTATCTCCCTATTTTCTACAGGCGTAAGTCATTTATTTCATATTTTATCCATTGCATTCATTATAACATGTATTACTTTCATCTTTATATATTAACTGTACTATTAGAGAGTTATATTGTCAATGCACATAGCCAACATTCTGTCACGCCCATCAGTGGCGGGACTTATTTACCCCTTGACATATTAGTAAGCAATATTTATACTAATGATAAGCAAACCAACAGGGCAGGGAGACTAACACGAAAAAGGAGGAGTTATGGCTGAAGTAAAATCATTGAGGGCGCTTCTGTTCAATGGACATTATGACCTGGCAGCTCACAGATTGGTTTATGGGCTGGTTAAGGCAAGCACAAAGCGAAACGGCAGAAAGAAAATAAAACAAAGGAAGTCGAAGTAGTGCCGTTACAGGCCAGGCAGGAAAATCTCTTTCCCCTTTCTCCAAAGGAAAGCAACAAAGCGAGAAAAAGAATGGCAAGAAAAAAAGGCGTCCAAAAGGGCAATCAGAACGCACTGAAGCACGGGTTCTACAGCCGAGCGTTGAGTGAGGCAGAGAAGCTCGAGCTGGAAGAAGCCAGCTATGTCGAGGGCATTGACCAGGAAATAGCCATCCTCAGAGTAAAGTTGAGAGAATTAGTACAGGACGAGCCGGACAGGATTGACCTTCACATGGAGGCGGCTAATACCATCGCACGCCTGGTGAAAACCAGGTACCAGATCAGCAAAGAGCAGAAGAACTCTCTCAAGGAGGCCATCGCCAGGGTGTTCACCGAGGTAGCCGGTCCGCTGGGCATCGGCGTCGGCATGGGCGTGGGCATGAAATTGAAATGAAACTAAGACCGTATCAGGAAGAAGTGGCAAGGGCAATCCTGGATAGCATCCGGAACAGCAAGGGCTTGACCTTCTCCGTGGAGATTGCCCGGCAGGGAGGCAAGAACGAGCTGTCGGCGCACCTGGAGGTTTTGCTATTGACTCTTTACATGGCAAAAGGCGGCAGCCTTGTCAAGTGCTCGCCCACTTTCAAGCCACAGACCATAATCTCCATGCAACGGCTCAAAGCACGGCTGAACGATTTCGGCTTCGATGGCATTTATCACGCAGAAATGGGTTATCTAATCGCACTGGGCAACGCCAGGGCTGTATTCCTGTCAGCGGAGGAGTCGAGCAGCGTCGTGGGACACACCGCCGACATACTACTCGAGATAGACGAGTCACAGGACGTCAGCAAAGAAAAGTACAGCAAGGAGTTCAGGCCAATGGGCTCATCCACCAACGTCACCACCATACATTACGGCACCACATGGGACGACACTACCTTGCTGGAGGAAATAAAGCAGCGCAACCTGGAGATGGAGAAGAAGGACGGCGTCAAGCGCCATTTCAGATACGACTGGCAGCAGGTAGCCAGGTATAACCCGAATTACAAGCGCTATGTCCAGGCAGAGAGAGACAGGCTGGGAGAGGATCACCCCCTGTTTCGCACTCAGTATGCCTTATTGCCCGTCAAGGGGGGCGGAGGCTTTCTTTCACGCCAGCAAATTGTGCTGATGATGGGCACGCACCCACGACTCAAAGGGCCGCAGGACAGCAAGGCGCACTACATCGCCGGCATAGACCTGGCGGGTGAGAGAGAGGGAGACGAGAAGGCAGCTCTCACCGCTGCCAGGCCCAGGCAGGACTCCACCGTCATCACGGTTGCTCAGGTAGATGCCGCTCAGCGTTCCAGCGCTTCCCTGGCGGAGCCAAAACTCAATATCGTAGAGCAATACCAGTGGACGGGCACGCCGCACAGCCAGCTATACCCGCAGATCGTGGACGCCTTGAAGAAGTGGAATTGTCACAAAATAGTCGTTGACGCCACAGGCATCGGTCAGCCGGTAGCCAGTTTCTTGAGAAAGGAACTGGGCAACAGGGTAAAACCTTTCGTATTTACACAGAAAAGCAAATCGGACATGGGTTTTGAAGTGCTTTCCTTCGCCAACAGCAGCAGAATTAAGCTGTATAAGCAGGACGGCTCCAACGAATACAGGGAAATGATGTTTCAACTGGAGCACTCACGAGCACAATACCGCCCTAACCAGACAATGAGTTTCTACGTTGACCAGTCCGAAGGACACGATGATTTCCTGATGAGCCTGGCGCTCACGGTAGAGGCAGCCAGGGACTTCTCACCCCGAACAGCAAAAGGAGGATTAAGAGATGAATGAGTTTAACCCGGGGCAGCTCGCCCGCATGGATAGCCGCAGGCTTGCCGCCTATCGCAACAACCTCGATTTCTACAGCGGCTCGCAATGGCAGAAGGCCAGCCGCCACCGGCAGCTTGTGTTCAATTATGCCAGGGTGTCCATCGATAAAATCACCAGCTACTTAATGCAGGGGATCAGCTCCGCCTGCTACCCCATCGAGGACAACGAACAGTCCAAAGGCACCGCAAGGGGCGCCGAGCAGCTCTTGCGACAGGTGTATGAACAGAACAACCTGCAGCAGCTCGATTGGGAAACGGAGATAGACGCCGCTGTCCTGGGAGATGCCTGCTATAAAGTGACCTGGGACGCCGAAGAGAAACGCATACGCGTGACCGCTCCTGATATATCGGGCATCTTCGCATGGTGGCTGGGGGATGACATGTCGCACGTTTGGAGAGTGGCTTCACGTTACGAGCTCACACAGGAGGAGATAACGGCTCTCTACAATATATCCATTCCCAAAAAGAAAGCCTATATCACCGAGCTGTGGACCAACAGGAGCTTCGACCTCTACCTGGACAATGAAGTCCTGCAGTCGAAGCCTAACCCTTACGGCTTCATACCCTTCGTTATATTCCCCAACCTCCGAGAGCCGAAGAAGTTCTGGGGCTCATCGGATATCCCCGGCATAATGCAGCCGCAAAGGGAGTTGAACAGGGCGCTGTCCCAGCTGTCACGCATACTTGAGCTCTCGGGCAACCCGATTGCCGTACTGGAGAACGTGGGTTCGGCTGAGGATATCAAGGTGCAGCCGGGCGCCGTATGGACATTGCCCGAGGATACAAGAGCATATTTATTGGACCTGCTGCAGGGCGGAGGCATCAGGCTGCATATCGATTACATAAACATGATCTACCGCACCCTGCACGACATATCCGAGACGCCCAGGGCAGCATACGGAGGCGTGGAGAAGGAGCTGTCAGGAGAGGCGTTACGCATCGAGTTAGGCAGCCTGCTGCAGAAGATTACCCGCAAGAGAACCATTCGCACAGGCGCCTATAACCAGAGAGCGGACATGGTATTGAAGCTGGCAGGACAGTATTTGAGACAAAACTTCGAGGGCATTACACACCGCATAGTGTGGGGACCTATATTGCCGCAGGATACCGCCAGGCAGGCGCAGAACGAGCAGTTGCTTGTTCAGACAGGAGTTCACAGCCGCAGGACAGCTATGGACGAAATGAACATCCAGGACCCGGACGAGGAGTTCAACAGGTGGCTTGAGGAGAGGGGGAGGATCCTGGAAATGAATCAGGAGTTCAGGGCGCAATCCACAAGAGGCGGAGCGAGAGAGAGAGCGACAGCCCCGGAAATGGAAGTGCCCCAATAAATAACTCACGGAGAAATCTATGGCAGAAGAAACTAAGGAAATCAAGGAAACCGAGGAAACTCAGGAAGTAGCACAGAGCGATGTCTCGGCAGCCGATGAGCTTGCCGCCGTTACCGCTCAGCTTAACGCGGAGAGGAAGGCGAAAAACGAGGCACTGTCTAAAGTAGCCCAGCTCACGGAGACAATGGAGAAGAAGAACTTCGTTATTGCCGACCTGGAAACCAGACGAGGAGAGCTGGAGGGAATACAGGGGGAAAGGGACGGCGCCATCGCTAAATACAGGGAGATAGCACAGCTGTTTAATCCCACTATCCCCGAAGGCATTATCGGGGGCGATACCGTCGAGGCAATAGACGCATCCATCGACAAAGGCAAAGCCGTCGTGGAGTCGGTCAGGAAAGCCATCGAAGCGCAGGTCGAGAAGGATAATGCCGAGGCAAAAGTTCCCGCCGGCTCACCGGTGCGCAGCGGAATCTCCACTGAGAGCATGACCCCCAGGGAGAAAATAGCCGCTGGAATCCAAGCAAAGGGAGGTAATTAATCATGGCTTTAACGCTAGATGAAGCAGAAAAACTGTCTAATGACGTCCTGTTGCAGGGCATCATCGAGACCATAATCAAGGATAGCCCCATACTTCAACAGCTGCCCTTCATTCAAATCGTGGGCAACGGCTTGACCTATACCAAGGAGAGCGCCCTGCCCACCGTTGACTTCTACGATGTAGGAGACACCTGGGTGGAATCTACGCCCACCTTCTCCAAGGTAACCGCCACTCTGAAGATACTGGGAGGCGATGCCGATGTGGACAACTTCCTGAAATCCACTCGCTCTAATATCCAGGACCTGGAGACGGCGATCATCGAGCAGAAGGCGAAAGCCTTACGGCACGAGTTCGAGAAACAGTTCCTCTACGGCAATGAGGCCACCAGCCCCAAGCAGTTCGACGGCATTATCAAGCTCATCGATACAGGCACGGCTTCTGATCAGGTAATCGCTATGGCAGCCACAGGAGCCACTCTAACCTTAACCAAGGTGGACCAGCTCATAGATGCCATCAAGGGAGGCAAGCCGGACGTTCTGCTTATGAGCCGCAGGAGCCGAAGAAAGCTGCAGGCGCTGGCGCGGGCCGCGGGCTCTAACCTGGAAGTGGGAGAGGGCAAGCTAGGGGAGTTCG
>Ga0272442_10010524_pt1 | contig 11384 bp, 8 predicted proteins | sample SSMForm2O_FD_200262 | JGI IMG/M metagenome (GOLD analysis project Ga0272442, IMG submission 200262) | Marine sediment archaeal communities from Little Sippewissett salt marsh, Falmouth, MA, United States - SSM-Form-2O | ecosystem: Environmental > Aquatic > Marine > Wetlands > Sediment ...
GGAGCGTCGACCACACCACTGCATCCCGCCCGGTCTGACGGAAATCGCCGGCAATGGTTCCGCCGCCGATGCCGACCAGGTTCGTACTTCCTCCCCGGACCTGCTGAACAGCCTTCTGCAGTTTGATGACCACCGGGGCGGTCTCGGCCGTATGGGACGATGGTTTGTATGCGTCGATCTCCCAGCTGATCTGCACCGTGTGCTTCCGCTCGACCTTTCCCTTGATTTCGTCGATCGCTTCCGCGACATCCTCGAAATCCAGCTGCGGCAGAATACGGCAGTTCATGAAAAAACGGTCCTCCCCCGGGAGAACATTGGTGGCGTTGACATTCGGTTCCTTCTTGGTGGGAACGAAGGTCGAATAGGGAGGCTGAAAACGTTCATCGCTGACGCTGGCGAATCTGTCGCACAGGCCGTTCAGCTCAACCACCAGCTCCGAGGCAGCTACGAAGGCGTTGATGCCGTTCTGCGGACTGGCGGCATGGCACTGCTTCCCGATGGTAGTGAATTTGAGGGAATAGATACTCTTCTCGGCGATCTGAATTTCCATTCCGTCCGGCGCACCATGATCGGGAATGATGAACTCATCCTTCGGACCGAACAGATCGGGGTGTTTGTCGATGAGATATTTGGCCCCCATCTCCGATCCGGATTCCTCGTCGGCAGCCAGCATCAGTTTCAGGTCATATTCCGGCTGTATTTCCAGCTGATGCAGAGTTAAGAGGGCCAGGGTGGAGGAAACGATTCCCTGCTGGTTGTCTTCGACTCCGCGGCCGTACAGCAGGTCGCCGTCCTGCCGCAGCCGGTGAGGATCATCGGTCCAGGCTGAACGTTCTCCGGGAGGTACAATGTCCAGATGGGAAATGATCCACACGCTTTTTGCATGGCTCCTGCCCGGGAGGGTCACGATGAGATTGGGCCGCACGCCCCCCTCTACCCGTTCGTCCGGGGCATCGAACTCCTCGATGCCGGTGATACCCTGCTGCTGGAACCACTCCTTAAGAAAAGCCGCCCGTTCGGCTTCACCGGTGCCGCCCATGTTGGGAGGAACCGCCGGCCGCTCGGTGAGACCCCTCTGCAGTTCCACTGCCAGGTTTCCCAGTGATTCGATCTTTTTATCTATTCTGTCGTGCATGTATCTTCCCCTTCTCCCGGACCGTTGCCGCCGCACCTCTCAGGATAATACAGATTATAAACGGAATGGCTGCCGCTGGCAAATGCTGCGATGTCAGGGGAGAGCTCAGCAGAACCGCGGCCGCCGCTGCGGAACTCAGTCCGAGATAGAACATCCGGATGCGGCGTCCGCCCCTCCCCTTCGGCATCTTCAGCAGGAAAAAGACCGCCGCAGCGATGTGGGTCGGCCAGGCCCAGAGAAGCGTGATGTTATCGGTTGTCATCTCGTATCCGGAAAAAGCCCACAGAAGCACCGCTGCACAGCCCACCAGTCCCGCCAGAAGGTAGAGAACACCGTCGAAGAGCCGGGCGGTCCACGGCGCCTTCCCTTCGAACAGGGTCAGGACGAGGGCTGTCACCAACAGCAGCCACATGAGTACCACAGGGCTGAATGCAGGCGGCTGCGGATCCGGCCTCTGCTGTTCGTAGATGAATCGTGACTCCGACACGAAACCGTTACGGCCTGAAAGCTGCGCCTCTTCGACGGCCCCGGTCAGCTGCAGGGGAAGGTAGAGCGCCGTCTCCCTCGTAACCTCACCGTCGGCGTGCCGGCCGAGCATGAGATCGATTCCGAGCTTGACGAATGGGATTCCCCGCAGGTAGGGGGCAATGTCATTGCGGTAGCTGATGCCGAGACCAAGGGACTCCTCCGGGTATCGCAGCTGCTCAACGAAGACATCCTCGAAGAGGTCCCTGACACGGGTCGTGCAGTTGTCGAAGAAAAAATCGTAGATATAGGTCCGGTTCTCTTCCATGGCATTTTCCGCCAGGTAGGTGAAAACTTCCTGCTTCATCTCAGCCGTGAGATTGAGGACCTGTTCGTAGATGGTCCGGTCCTCATACTCCTGGTAAAAATGAAAGGCCCGAATCGAATCGGCTACGCCGAGAATGAAGGGCAGGTCCCCGGATACGAAGCGCGGAACGAAACCCGAGTCAAAGGGTATCGAGGCCTGTCCGTAGTTGTACAGGAGATCGAGATCGTTTGGCCGGTCGAGGACGCGGATGGCAGTGTGCCCGTACATTGAATAGAGTGCCTCTCCCGGGTAGATGGTAACCATCGAGACTACCGCTTCTTCCGTCAGATCGATCTCAACCGCCCACGCCTGGGCATTCAGCTGCAACGGGAGCAGGAATACCAGGAGGAGAAAACAGGTGATAAGCCGATTTTTTTTCAAAAAAACCACAACAGAACAATAATTGACCATCAGGTTTTAATCAACGCGCTGCGGGGGGAAGCTCGAAATTTAACTGCTTTCTTATCCAATCAGGCTGCCTGCCGCTGTCTGTCAGTGCGGTGCGCGCGCCGCCGGGGATCTACCAGGTGATACCGCCTGTCCAAAGGGTCCCTTCCGGCAGCAGCACGAGGGGCGCAGTGAGACCCGTAGTATCCCGGAACAGTACCTTCATCAGCTGCAGGCTATAATGCTCTCCGGTCATCTCTTCTGCGGCGACGGCAAGGTCATCTCCGGACTCCCGTTCGAGGAGCCGCTCTACGAGGGAACGCTTGATCTTCGGATAGAAGACGATTTTCGCCTTCGGGAGTCCAAGACGGTTTTTCAGATGGTCGATAGCCTGCACCAGTCCGCCGACTTCATCGACCAGGCTCTCCTGCAAAGCGTCGCTTCCCGACCACACCCTGCCCGCGGCTGCTTTTTCCACCTGCCGGGGATCCCTGCTGCGCGCATCGGCAACCTTGCGGATGAAAGTCCGGTAGATGTGCTCCACGGTGCCGTCCAGCATCTTTTTTTCCTCCTCGGTGATCGAACGGAGGGCCGAACCGAGGTCGGCGTGGGGGCCGGTCCTGAGACTCTCGGCGTTTATCCCGTACCGCTTCAGTAGATTCTGCAGGGCGAGGTGGAGGCTTATCACTCCGATGGATCCGGTCAGGGTATTCGCCTGGGCGAAGATCCGTTCGGCTCCGCAGCTGATCCAGTACCCGCCGGATGCGGCTACTTCTGACATGGACACCACCAGCGGTTTCTTCTTTCCGAGTTCCGACAGGGCATTCAGGATGTCCTCCGAGGCGGCGGCCGATCCGCCCCCCGAGTTGATTCTGAGCACTACTCCTTTGACCGATGAGTCGTCGGTGAGTTTGTGGACATGGGGAAGGAAGGATTCCGCCCCGACGGCCTGGCCGAGCAGGGGATGGCGCTTCGACTTCCCGTCGATGATGGCACCTTCGAATACCAGGACGGCGATTTTTTTCCGGCCCCTGCCGAACGAACGGCGGGCCTTCTTTAAGGAGCGGTTCCTGTGCTTCTGCTGTTTCCACTCCCGCCGCAGCTGGCTGGAGGTCCGGACCTCGTGCACCCAGCCCTCTTCTACGGCTGATTCGGCGGAGAGTATTCTGCCGCCGATCAATTCATTCAGGTCACCCTCTGTTTTTCCCGTACCAGCGGTGATTTTTTTCCCCATCTCCCGAACCGCCCCGTGCAGGTACCGTTCGTACTGTTCACGGTTGAAAGGGTCCATCCGGTCTGTCCTGAAACGGTCTCCGGCGCTCTTGTACCTCCCCCGGCGCACTACGGTGCTCTCGACCCCCAGCTTGTCGGCGGCGGGTTTGAAAAAGAGAAAACTCCGGCTCAGCCCAAGAAAGGAAAGGGTACCGAGGGGATGCATCATCCGGCGCGAGCAGGCTGAAGCGAGGTAGATCTGCACAGGGCCGTATTCCGCGGCATAGAAGATGGTCGTTCGGCCTGAACCGGTAAGCCGCTCCAGCTGTTCCCGGACCGATTCCGTACCGCCGGCCAGCATCGTGTGAAAATCATGCGCGCAGTCTATTATAACCGTGCTGATTTTCCCTGACGCGAGGATGTGCTCGACCCGGATGAGAAAATGGTCGAACCTGAACTGCCGATCCGTCCTCGTTGAGAGAATCGAGGGGACTGCCGGACCGGTCTCCCGGTAAGCTCCGCTCAATTTCAGTACCGCGTATTTCATACTCTATAGCATAATGGATTTTGACAGCCGGAGGAAGTTCCGGGTAGACAGGCTTCACACAATTTTATTCAGCGTGCTCAGAGCGGCGATTGTTCACCGGGGTCTGAATCCCGGCGCCAGGTACTGCCGGAAGTTTTTATTGAAAGACTTCACCATTATTTTCCTCATTCCCGGTATCTTGCCGACAGCCCGGCAGAAGGGATTCATCAGTACTGCAGCACTATGGTGAGCAGCAAGGATGAGGACGGCTTTCGTCAGGAAGACGAATAGTGATAGACCGGGCAGGCCGGGGGGAATCATGGGGAGCACTGCTGCATTGAAGGTCCGCAGGAGAAGAAGGATAAAAAACGCAATCATCACAACTCCCGCCACCATCCGGAAAATGGAGGTGTTGACAGCCTGCACGGGGCAGATGTTGATGCAGCGGTTGCAGGACTCGCAGCTCCCTCCCCACTCGGGCAGCAATCGGGGGGAGCCGGCGGCGGCGTTTTTTTCGGCGGGTTTTTTTTCGGCGGCATTCCTCTTGCGGGTCTTCCCGTCGGCGGCGGTATCCGCGCCGTCGGTACCCATACCGGCGGTTTCTATAACGGCGTCGGAACCTGCAGGAACCATCCTGATTGCCTGCACCGGGCAGGTCCGTTGGCAGAGGCCGCAGGAGGTGCAGCTCTCATCGGCGATAAAGAAAGCCGCCAGGACCCTTCGGCCCACCGCTGCGAAGAGCAAACCGATAGACCACGACCAGACGGTATTTATCCGGCTTATCCGGTAGTGTGACGGCTCCCCTCCGAGGAGCGAGCGGGCGAAGGCTTGAACTGCCCGGTCCCCTTCGGTATTCAGTGCAGCCGCGTTTTCTTCATCCGGGGGATTCATCATCTGCCGCCAGTTGTCGGCATAACCGGCCCGGGCGCTCAGGAAGACCCTGTATCCCCGGCGGCTCACCATCCTGCAAGCATGTGCGGCGGCCTGGTACCCGCCTCCGCCGTCGACGGCCAGCACTGCAGCCGTGCTTCCTCTGTTTCGGCCGCGGGGAATCCGCCGAATGAACTGCTTCACGATCTTCGGGGGCGCCCAGGAGTAGACGGGGAAGGCGATGACCATGCATTCGTCCGCCGCCGTCGACGGCGGGATGGTGTCCGGTCCAATCCGCTGGAGGCCTACGGTATGCCCGGCCTCTTCGAGCTGCGCACGCAGCAGACCGGCGGCCCGCTCGGTATTACCCGTCCCCGTGAAGTAATAAATGGTGTATTTCATTTTTCCCCCTTCAATCATCGTAATGCTTCAGCTCACTTAGTAAAACACCCCGGGCGGTCAAACCCGTCACCGCATAGCTCAAGGCGATTCCGATGAAGATTCCGGTAATCCCGAAAAAATACGAGCCCAGCAGTCCGAGGGGTATGATGAGGGCAAACATCTGCATCAGGCTGAGCGAGGCCGCCTTGAGGGGCTTCTTGAGGACGTTCAGGCCGGCCACTACGATGAAGTAGAATCCCTGCAGACCGTACATGCAGGAGACCAGCCGAAGATAACGGGTGGTCACGCCGTAGACTTGTGCATCTTCATTGAAAATGCGCGCGATCCCCGGGGCCGCAATGAGAAATACGAGAAACAGAATACCGCCGATGATACCTGAAAAGAGTTCGCTCCTGCGGAAACCCTCTTTGACCCGGCCGGACAGGCCCGCGCCGATATTCTGCCCGATGAAGGGGCCGACGATACTGGATAGTGCGTTGATCGGGGCAAGAGCGAAGAATTCTATCCTGGTGGCCACCCCGTAACCGGCCACGGCGAGAGGCCCGTAACTCGAAATGATTCTGGTCACTACGCCCGCTCCAAGGGGCACGATCATCTTGGTGGCGGCATTGGGTACTCCGATGTGGAGGATCTCCTTCCAGGAGTGCAGAACCTGTTTCAGGCTGGGGAGTTCAAAGGCAATGAGCCGCTCACGGACCGCGAGCACGTAGAGGGCCACTGTAAAGGTGGTCGAACGCCCGATGAGTGTAGCTACCGCCGCCCCGGTGATCCCGAGCGCGGGAAAGGGTCCCAGACCGAATATCAGCAGGGGATCGAAGACCGCGTTGACCAGAGCCCCGATGACCATGATGGTCCCGGGGGTTTTCGTATCTCCTGTTGCCCGGATCGAGTTGTTCCCGATCATGGGGACGACAACGAAGATCACCCCGAAGTACCAGATGCTCATGTATTCATCGATATAGGGAAGGATCTCATCTCCGGCCCCCAGAAGACGGAAAAGGGGTTCGATGGTGAGCAGTCCGGCGACCGCGCAGATACCGACGATCAGGAGCCCGAGCACCAGACTGTCGGTAGCATAACGCCGGACCGCCTCCTTGTTCCGTGCTCCCAGGGCCCGGGACACCACTGCGGAGGTCCCCATGCCTATCCCGTGGGAGATACTCTGCACGACCATAACCACCGGGAACGTAAAGGCCAGGGCGGCCAGCTGCTCTTTGCCCAGACGTCCGACAAAGAAGGTGTCGACGATGTTGTAGAGGGCCATGCTCACGATCCCGAATATCATCGGTATCGTCAGTCGGACGAGCATCGGGCCGATGGCTCCCTCGGTTAGTTTGGCTCTTGCCCCGTCGCTGCCTGATTTTGACCTCATCTCTCCTCCTTCATTCGCCGAACCCAGGCGCCGGTTGAGTTCACCACCTTGTCCAGAAGCCGTACCAGTTCTTCCCTCTCCCGAGGAGTGAGCTCCGAGCCGCATATTTCGGTGACACTTTGCATCGTTTCTTTTATTCTGGGCATGATAAGATTTCCCTTCTCAGTCAGGTATAGATGATGGAGACGAAGATCACCGCTGTCCTGTTCTCTTCGAATGTAACCATGACGCTCCAGCTTCATCACTGCCCTGGCACATGTTGCCTTATCAACATCCAGCAGAACGCTCAATTCCTGCTGTGAAATTCCCTCGTTCAGGGAAACGGCATGGATGAACATGAACTGTCCGCTCCCAATGTGAACGTCATTCAGGATACTCCGGATTATCTGCTGAATGTTCCGGGAGATGACTGAGAAGCGCCTGCCCAGCGACATACAACGGCATTGATCATATCCCATACAAGCCTCCGCGAATAGCAGGTTGCATACACAACTGTTGCATATGCAACTAATTTACAAGAAGCGCCGTCTTGTGTCAACTCCATCCACGGAACCTACTTCCTCGAAGCTGCCAGAGCGGCAATAGCAATAGAGTTCAGCTTCGTGTCCGCGCTGTCCGCTCGGGAAGAGAGAATGATGGGAACCTTAGCTCCCGCCAGGTACCCTGCGGTCTTCACTCCCGCCAGAAATCCCATCGCCTTGTAGACGGCATTGGCCGATACCAGGTCGGGGAAAACCAGAATATCGGCGTCTCCGGGGACCTCCCCCTGCAGTCCTTTCAGGGCGGCCGCTTCAGCGGAGACGGCGTTGTCGAATCCGAAGGGTCCCTCCACGATGCAGCCGCTGATGGTGCCTTCCCGGTTCATCCGCACCAGCTCCGCGGCTTCGAGGGTGTCGGGCATTTTATCGTTCACCTTTTCGATGGCACAGACAACGCCTACTTTCGGTATCTGTATCCCCAGTTTTCGAACCAGTTCGACTCCGTTCCTGATCAGATCGACCTTCTGCTCGAGGGTAGGCCGGATTATGAAACCTCCATCGGTGAGGAAAATGAGCTTCCCGTATGATGCGGGCTCGATGATTCCGAGGACTCCCATGAAGCGATCGGTACGCAGGCGCTTCTCTTTCAGCACTGCCTTCAGCAGGATTGAAGTGTCCATCCTCCCCTTCATGACTGCATCCGCCGTTCCGCCGGTCACCAGGGAGACTGTTTTCTCCGCCACGTCAGACAGTTCGCCTTCAACATGTTCAATGTTGAACCTTCCCGGGGCCGCACAGCACTCCCGCAGGGCGGATTCGATCTCAAGCCCATTCCCTACCAGGACCGCCTCGGCGATCCCTTTTTCCCCGGCCTGAATGACCGCCTGCAATACATGTGCGTCGTCCGCCCCCGCAACAGCTATTTTTCTTCTGCCGCCCGCCTGAACTTCGGTGATGATCTGATTGAAGCTGGTAATCATTTTTTGACCTCATACATTATGGTGTGACAAAATCATACCATACTTTTTTACATGGAAGGTATCGATTCGCCGAATAATCTCGTACAATACAGGCTATGAATCGGAATAAAAAAATTTCGATCAACCGCAAAGTGAATGCAATTATACTGGCAAGCCTCTTCACCGGACTCGGCGCAGTGGTCTTCTTCTTTGCCGTCACCCTGCATTCAACCATCCAGGAGGCGACCGAGGAGCACCTGGAAGAACAATCGGACCTTCTTTTCACGGCAATCGAAAATTTCATGCTCCCGGGAGAGGCGCCCCTTGCAGTGCAGTACTTCACCGAAGTCCGGCGGCGCAGTCCCCTCACAACCATCTACCTCTTCCGGACCAACGGTGTCGAAGCTTTTACCGATACGGTCACCATTTCGGAGGTCAACAGACGGCTCGACATGACGGTCTTCAATGAACCGGACCGGAGGGGTGTCGCCCCGCAGATGCGCAGCGGCACGGAATTCACCAAAGCCACGGGCATACCTCCCGAGACCGGCCTTTTTCAAATTCATTCCCCGGAAGACAAGGTTTTCTTTCACATATACAAGCCCCTGATCAACAAACCGAAATGCACCTCCTGCCACGGAGCCGATCATACGATCCGCGGGGTCCTCGAGATACAGACCGATATTTCGGGCTCGGTACAGCAGAGAGAAAACGCAGTCCTCGCGTCCGGGATCATCTTCATCGCTGTTCTGTTTATTCTCAGCCTTCTGCTCACCCGCTTCATGAACCGTACCGTTATCACTCCCGTACAGAAAATCGGGGACGTCTGCCGCGCCGTGACCGGCGGAGATTTCAGCCCGCGGGTCTCCATAAACAACAGGGACGAGATCGGAGAGCTCGGCGACACGGTGAACACGATGGTGGAAGGTCTGCACGAACGCTATGAACTGTCGAAGTTCGTCTCCAACTCCACCCTGAAGAGTCTCCGCAAGAAGAACGAGGGCCAGCAGCTGACGCTCACCCTCTTCTTCAGCGACATCCGCGGATTTACCTCCTATTCCGAAAAACACACCCCCGCGGAAGTAGTTGAGCGGCTGAATTTCATCCTGAACATGCAGTCCCAGATTATCGCGGCCCGTGATGGCGACATCGACAAGTTCGTCGGCGACGAGGTTATTGCCGTCTTCACCGGCAGGAAGGGCGTGGAACAGGCCTGCCGCAGCGCCCTCGAAATACAGCAGATCCTGAAGAGGGAACCGCAGGAGTTCGACGGGCTGCATGTCGGTATAGGCATCCACACCGGAAGCGTCATCATGGGAATGATCGGATCGAAGGAGCGGGCCGATTTTACTGTCATCGGCGACAGCGTTAACCTTGCCAGCCGGCTCTGCAATTCAGCCGGCCCGGATGAAGTGCTCATTTCAATGCAGAGTCGGAAGCATGTTGCGGAGAGTTTTTCCCTCGAAGGACCGTTCAAACTCCGGGTGAAGGGCAAACATAACTATGTGGGCGTATACCGGCTGAAAGCAGTTCTGGAAGGAGCTGAAGAATGAAGCGTGGAAAATATAAACCGGCTGTTCCAGCCCTTTTAAGGGTCTTCTTCACGGTCTTCGCGGTTCTTTCCATAGGTATATCCCTCGTTTTCTCCGCCTGTTCAGGAAAAAAAGAGACAGCGTATGTGCCCGACGACTACAGCAGCTGGCAGCAGACTACCGACATCGAACTGCGGTACCCCATCCCCGGCCACGAAGATAATTACCGGCGCATCTACATCAATCCGGAGGGACTCGAATTCCGCAGCGAGATGAGCAACGGCGGCCGGCAGTATTTTTTTCCGGAAGGTACGGTCATCATCAAGGAGGTCTACGACGGTTTCAATCCGGCCCCCGGGGAGACACCCAGGCAGTTGACCGTAATGGTGAAGAAGGCTGACCATCCCGATGCTCTCGGGGGATGGCTGTGGATCGTCAAGAATCCAGGCGAACCCGGGGAACACATCGTCACCAACGAGTTCTGCCTCACATGCCACTCCAACGCCAACGAACCCCATCCGTACGGCGACAGGAATCCTGAGAGCGAATTCCGGGACTACGTATTCTTTATTCCTTCCCGGTAATCCGGTCTCCGGGAGTTTACCGGCAATCCTCGTCTTCCCGGATTGAAAAACTTACTTCGAACCGTGTCCCGCCCCTGGAACTTATATTCAGACTTCCGTCTATCTGTTCGGAGAGGGTCTGTACCAGGATGAGTCCGAGGGAATCGAGGGTGTGGATGGAAAAATCTTCCGGCAGTCCTATACCGTTGTCCTCAACCGTCAGGGTATATCGGGAGTCTCCCGCTCCTTCAAGCCGGATCATGATACGCCCTTCAGTTCCGGAACGGGAGCTCTCGCCTTCCATATCGCCCTGTTTTTCAGCCGGAGGAAAGGCATGGGAAAAGGCGTTCATCAGGAGCTCGTTAATAATGATTCCGCAGGGTATCGCATAGCCGATAGGCAGGCAGACCTCCTGTACATCCGTCTCGATGAGGACTTTCTGGTGATCGCCGAATATGGACCGTATATTGGAAACGAGGGTCTCGATGTAGGACTTTATCTTCACATCGGAGAAGTCTTCACTCTGGTACAGCTTCTCGTGGGTCAGCGCCATCGAGAAGATCCTGTTCTTGGTCTTGAGGAGGGCATCCTGGGCCTCCTCCACCGAGCCGATCCGGTCACTCTGCAGATTCAGAAGACTCACCACTACATTCAGATTGTTCTTCACCCTGTGGTTTATTTCGTCGAGGAGGGTCTCCCGTTCATTGAGCGCCATTTTCAGCCGCCGCTCGCTGTCCGCTACTCTTTCGATTAGACGATTGGTCGAATCGGCCAGCTTCATCATCTCGGGGATTCTGGAAGAATATGAAACCCGGCGGCTATAATCCTCTTCCGTCGAGCGCTGAAGGACATCCGCAAGCTCCTCGATTCGGACTACCAGCTTCTTCTCCACGAGCCGGAAGGTGACCCCAGACAGCAGTCCTATGAAAAGTATGATGCCGAAGGCCGATATCACATAGAACATGAGCAGAAATCTGTAGTAGGCGCTCATATCGTACTCCATCCGGAGGATGGGATACTGGACGAAGTCGAACTCCTTCTTCTCCATTTTACGTTTCATTAAGATGGTCTGCAGACTGCCCGCCCGTATGGAGTATGTCCCGTCCCTGTTGAGA
>Ga0272442_10010525_pt1 | contig 11384 bp, 6 predicted proteins | sample SSMForm2O_FD_200262 | JGI IMG/M metagenome (GOLD analysis project Ga0272442, IMG submission 200262) | Marine sediment archaeal communities from Little Sippewissett salt marsh, Falmouth, MA, United States - SSM-Form-2O | ecosystem: Environmental > Aquatic > Marine > Wetlands > Sediment ...
CCCCATGACTTGAACAATTCCGCGTCTTCCTGTGTGAACAGGTGCCTTCCTTCCCTTGTTCCATCCTGGATGACCGGCAGACCGCCAAGCGTGCTCATTTCGAGAAATTCCGTATCGCTCAGGATGTCGCCGATCCCGAATTCCTCCGCTCCGGCGCGGGTGGTTGTGATGTCGAGCCAGACCGCGTCACGGTCGTCGAGTATCGACGTGAAGAACGCGATTCCGAACCCGTGCTTGACCGACGTGAGGGTAGTATCGAGAATGAAATGGGTCACGCCGAGCTCGCGCCAGTTGGCGATGATCTCCGATGGCTCCGAATCCCACGGGACAATGAGTGGCGATTCAATCCCAGGCTTTGCGATAATCGCTGGCGAATCGAGATAGTAGATTTTCGGATCGATTGACAGGATCAGAGTGTCTTGCGTATCGAGATTAATGTTTGCCTGGCGGAAGGTCTCGTAGCCGGGGAAAGTAACCTCAATTGCATTAATACGAGCGCGTTCCGACCAGAATTGCGGGATCACTTCGACTGAACGCTTAACCGCCATTGTAAGGACGATAATGAACGGAATCAGGATCAGGATCGGAATTAATAATCGACCTGTGCGCGGCCATAAGCGATAAATCTCCGAAAGAGTCCATGCCGACACAAGCGACAGGCAAATCCATGTCGGGAAGAGGTATCGCGGGTACGCGGGCGCGAGCCAGAAATTAATCGCCATCGTAAGGAGTGCAAGAACGATGAGAATTCTGAACGCGCCGATTTCCCTTCGCCCCGACGGATCGCGTACAGTAGTAAACATCCACGCCAGCGCCGGTGGTAGAAGCGCGAGCCATATCGGGTTGATGGCCAGAAACCACGGTCGTTGGTCCTGGTAGTCCATGGTCATGTGCCATAGATATCCGATGAATGTGACGACGTTACGCGGATACTCGGTGCGTCCGAATGATTCGAGCGAGAAACTTCCCGCCTGTGATCCGGCAAGCTGAAGAAGATTACCGAGAAACGGGTAGAGCGGATCGCCGGTGAGATGGTAGCTTCGAAGATACCACGGCAGCGGGATTATCAGCGCAAATATCGCGACAACAACTGCGCCTCCAATGCTTCGCCATATTCCCGAGCCTCTTGATACGGCGACCCAGATCACAATCGGGACAAGTGCCGCGAGGAAGAGAAGCCCGAGATGCTTCGTTGTGCATGCACATCCGATCAGGATCCCGACCAGGATCAACTTCGGCCATGACGCTACTCTATTGGATTCCAGTAGAAGCGCGAGTGCAAGGATGCAGTATGTGAAAAATGGGAGATCGATCACTCCGGAAAATGGAAGCTCGAAGGTCAGGGGCGCTCCAAGTAAAATAACTAGGGCCCAGAGGCCGATCCGGGGATTGCCGAGTTTTTTCCCGAGAGCGATTATCGATCCTGCAAGCGGAAAGAGATAAATCCAGGTCATCGCTCCGGCCGCGAGCACTCCGCCTGTCGCCAGTCCGAGAGTAAAAAGCATCTCGCCAAGCTCCGGATAGTAGCTGAACGGAATTCCAGGCACATCGATTAACGCACCCGCTCTCAGGATCGCCTTCGGGAATGCGTAATGATGAACCGCCGCATCCCACCCGACAGCCGCGTTGCCTGCGTTGATCAGATCGAGGAGCGCGAGAAATCCCAGTATCGCCAGGAGAATACGATCGCCCTTCGTATGGAATTCCGACTTCCAGGATCGCAGTCTGCCCGGCAATCCGCGGAATCTCTTCAGGGTCAATGGAAGTGTGAGGATGAACGGGATAATGGCTAAAAGCCAGAGATACAGGGGAGAGAGAAGGTTAAGGTATCCGAGAAGCATCACGGCGAAGCTGAGAATCGCCATGCCCAGGCCAACCGCGATGCAGTCGCGCAGATCCGGTCCTGTATCGCGGATGAAAAGCGCGGTAACAGCCCGTCCGATGTGGTACCAGCCGACAGCAACCAGTATGAGCACCAGGAATCCCAGCTTACCAGCCTCCCCGCGATACGGTGTAGTCGCCGATAAGGTTAACGAACCAGAGGATGTAGACAACCGCAGCCCAGACAGATATCAGGAGAATCCACATCCAGCCGACAGGATTTTCACCGGGTTCTTTTTCATTCGGATCCATCTTCACAATCCCGGATGATACCAGACTCTCGCGAAAAAGGGGATATAACAGCTCTTATCACGGGCGGGTCTTTGACTTGTACCGCTTGCAGTACCTATACTCCCTGACGATATGGAACTAGCATTTCTCGGCGCTGCACGTACTGTAACCGGCTCCTGCTATCTTCTTTCGGTAGGGGATAGACGCATCATGGTCGACTGCGGCCTTTACCAGGGTCCTCCGGAGATGGAGGAGAAAAACTACATGCATCCCCCGGTCGACTGGACGGAGGTCGATGCAATCCTTCTCACCCACGCGCATATCGATCACTGCGGCCTTATCCCGAAGGGAGTCAAGCACGGATTTCGAGGGCCGATTTACACTCACTCGGCGACAATCGACCTCGCAGAAATCATGCTCAGGGATTCCGCGGAGATTCACGCGCAGGACGCCTCATGGTTGAACCGCAAACGAAGACGTGCCGGCAAGCCGCCGGTCGAGCCTCTTTTCAATATGGAGGATGCGCTTGAGGCTTTGAAATTATTCAGCCCGGTGAAGTATGGTGATCGGTTCGAGGTCGTTCCGGGAATAAATGCGGAATTCAGGGATGTCGGTCACATACTCGGCTCGGCGTGTATCGCTGTTGATTGCGAGGAGTCCGGGCTACAGCGTCGGATCGTTTTCTCAGGTGATGTCGGTAATCACCAGGCGCCGATTCTCCGTGAACCCGATGGCTTTTCGGAAGCCGACGCGGTGCTGGTCGAAACGACATACGGTAATCGTGTGCACGAATCGCCCGAAGACCGATGGGAAATACTGAAAGGCATCGTGCAGGACGCGTACGCGAATCGCGCGAAAGTAGTGATCCCGTCGTTCGCGGTCGGACGTACCCAGGAGCTTCTTTATATTCTTGGGGAAATGATGCATCGCGACGAAATCCCGGCGATTTCGATTTTCCTTGACAGCCCGATGGCGATTGCCGCGACCGAGGTCCATGAAGATCACCCCGAAGTTTTCGACAAGGAGACTTTGGAGAGAATCAGGAAGGGCGATAATCCGTTCCATCCGGTCAGCCTGACATTCAGCCGGACTGTCCAGGAGTCGAGAAAAATCAACTATCACGACGGAGCGGCGATTATCATCGCGGGCGGCGGGATGTGCGAAGGAGGCAGAATTGTCCATCACCTGAAACATAACGTCTACCAGGCGCAGAATTATCTCGTGTTTGTCGGCTACCAGGCCGAGGGTACACTGGGTCGCGTGATATTAAACGGAAAGAAAAAACTACGGCTTCTCGGCGAAGAAGTGATGGTGAACGCGCAGATTGTGAGGATCGACTCGTTCAGCGCGCACGCCGATCAGAACGGGCTTATCGACTGGCTGGAAAAATTCGAAAAGCCGCCGCAAGCCGTTTTTCTCGTTCACGGCGAGGAGAAAGCGGGTCAGGATTTCGGCGAAGTGGTCCGGGAGAAACTCGGCTTTATGGCGTACCAGCCACGAATCAACCAGCAGGTCGACCTGGGCAGGCTGGAGGATGTCGCGGTTGATAAGCGACGGTTTATCGACCGACGTCATCCGAGTGCTGAGGATGTGGGCGAGATTGTCGCTAAGGTCACGATGCAGGGCGAGGAATTTCGCGAATCAATCGAGAGCTACCTTGCGATTCTCGGCGAGCGGATAAGGAAGTCGAAGGAGGAGGGTCTGGAACCACATTGGCGTACGGAGGACGTTAGTGACATCCTGGAGCACCTGTCGAAACTGATCGGCTCCGACATTAACCAGATGAAAGAAATAATGCAGCCCGATTCAAGCGGTTAATGCAATCGTTGGCATTAGTTTCCGGGCGAGTAAGCTTCTGGGAGCGCATGCGTCCCGCCTGCTTATTTCTGATTAAACTACCAGCACCCGTCGGGGAGGTATTTGGTGAGAAAGATATCCGAGTCACCCATACCGATAACCGCAGTATGATAATCAGGGTCGTCGAAGCATGGTTCATCAATTGGAGCGAAATTCGCGGTGCCGCTGAAGTAGCCTCCGATGTATACGTTGTCGAACCCGTCCGTTCCTATGAAATAGCCTTTGGTATGTTCGTCGTACCCGCCCCATATCCGAACCCAGAGGAAATCACCGTTATTGTCAAATACCGAAAGGTATGCGCTTTGGTTACCTGAAACAACAGGATCACGCATTTCCGAATCGTCCCAATCCGGATCAAAGTCCATATGATGGCTAAAAGATCCCGTAATAAATATATTGCCTGAATCGTTGATTGCGATAGCATTGGCGTTCTCGCTACCCTGTGCACCCCAAACCTGGCCCCATATATAGCGACCGTCCGGTTTGTACTTGCAGAAAAATATATCGCTTTGTCCGGCCCAGCCATGAGGATCGCCACCATCAGGATCAAGATCGATGGGTCCCTCATATCCTCCGATAACATATGCATTTCCATCATAGTCAACCGCCAGATCCATTTCTTCAATACATTCAGATCCTTCATTACCCCATGTACGTCCCCACATGTAATTTCCTTCAGAATCGAACCTGCTCAGAAATACGTCATGGAATCCATTTGAGCTGCGCACATCCCCTCCATCAGGATCGAGATCTGTCCAGATGAAAAACCGTCCATATGCATATGAGTTTTCCGAATCATCGCAGGCGACACACATATTGAGGTCATCTGCTCCTCCTCCCCATGTTCTTCCCCAGATGAAGTTCCCGTCTGAATCATACTTTGCAAGATAAGCATCGATTTTTCCCGATGATGTATGCGGATCGCCGCCCCCCGGTTTTAAATCTATCTGTTCCTTGAAATTTCCGGAAATATAAAAATTCCCGGTTTCGCAGTAAGAAATATCCGAGGCGTCATCTCTATCGATCCCTCCCCATACTCTTGCCCACAGGAAATTCCCGTTACTATCGTATTTTATAATACATGGGTCGCCATCACCGTTTGATGTATACATCTCACTGCCGTCGGGATTCAGGTTGACCGTTCCATTGAAACCTCCGATAGCATAAATATTCCCCGAATCGTCTGCCGTCGCTGCACCCAGCCAATCACTATCTGCTGATCCCCAGGTTCGTACCCATCTGAATCTGCCGGATGAATCGAAGCTGCTTATGTAGGCATCACTTTCCCCGACTGAAGTACGCTGAGCACCGCCGCATGGATTAAATTCTGCTGTGCCTTTAAAAGCGCCGACTAAATACATGTTCCCATCGTTATCAACTGCTATGTCCGCCGTTACATATCCTTCGCCTCCCCATGTGCGCGCCCAACCGCCATCGTAATCTCCCTCGATCCTGACAGTCAGAACGTCCCATGCGTCGACTGTGCCGAGATTCTGGTCTTCATCCGTATCCGCCACACGTACAATCAGCGGGTAATCGCGCTTCAGTAATCCGCAGTCGTCGCGAATAATCCCATTGAACAGCCAGCTATCGGTCCCGCCTGGACTAATGTATTGGAAATCGACAACCCCATTAAAAATTTCAGGGGCTTCGACGGTAACCGTCGAAATCGTCTCCAGACCCTGATGATCGAAGATTTCGAGCGTTGCTTCGACTATTCCACCGGATGTGAGTCGAATGACATCATACCCGTGCACCGCGATCTTATACGCCTCCATGCAGTTCGCTTCAGGCGGGAAGTCCGTCACCGGGTCGATGACATCGCCTGCCGGGAACCACGACGCATCTACTGCATAGCCAAACTGAATCGGGAGAGACGAATATTGGATACGGACTCTCCGAGCCTCAGCACTTCCTGCTTCGAACAGGCGTCGGGGGTTTTCTGTGCCGTAAGCTACGTACGGATTCAGCGTTGTCGAAAGCGGTCCGCCAGTCGAGTATTTCCCAGTGATGTAGCCGAGTATCGGAAACGGCGCTGACCCTTCGGGAAATTCTGTCGGATTGAACAACGACGTGAACCCGTCGGGATTTAACAGACGCGGAACGTCATTCCCATACGCGATCCTACGATCCGTCTCGGGGAAGAGGTAATCAGCTTCCGAGATGAAAATCCCACGCACATCGAATCCGGTGAATTTCGCCATCCCCGGGAACGGATGCTGAAGACTCAGGTCCGCCTCTACGATATTTCCCGCTAACCACTGAATGTTCTCGATCTTCAGGCAATACGGGCACGGTGTCACTTCGATGAGTCTGACAACATTGAAGTGCATCGCGCTTGCTCGATCGGGCACGGCTTCGATTGTCAGATCATCAGGTTCGATCCTGACGTCCCAGTATCCCCACAAAACGCGATTCCCTCTGTCAACCGGCATCGAAGGAGTCTGCGCGACAGGAGTTTCGATCGCATCAGTGTCATTCGCCTCGTTTGCTGTAACCGGGTTATGAGAGTGGCTGCATCCTGTAAGGATAAAGAGGAAAATAACCGCGAGGAGGTAAAGCCGACTTCCCTTGATGTCCATGACCAGCCTCCCAGTGGACATATTACATACCTAATATAATACTAATCCCGGATTAATGGCAAGCGGTAAATATAAAATAATTCACTCTCCATGAAAATACAAAAATGGACCCTCACAGGTCCATTCTGTGATTTTCGTATTCTGGGGTAGCAGAACTAAAAACTTGCCAGCGCAGCGCCCTCGTCTTCGAAAATCTGGAAGACCTTGTTCAGGCGTGTAAGCTCGAAGATGTTCCTGACGTCGGGCTGCAGACCCCACAGCCTGAGATCGCCGTTCTGACGATTGGTGTTCTTAAGGCCTGACACAAGCACGCCGAGTCCCGCGGAATCCATGTAGGGAACCTCGGACAGGTTCACGAGGATCCATACTTTTCCGCCCTCGATTTTCTCGTTCAGGGTCAGCTTCAGGTCGCCCGCGCTTCTCGCGTCGAGGTCGCCCGCCACGTCTACTACTAGCACTTCATTGCCTTCTTCACGGCATTTGATCTCCATAGGAGACTCCTTCTGATATCAACCGGCTACGGTAGTTAAACTGTATTATTATCCGTAGTTACGCCGGGTTTTTACGCTCTTTAGGCCTTAATAGAACTTAATACACGCAAATGGTTCGCGCAAGATGGCAACGCGCGAAAACTAATATCTTTTATCGGTTGAGATACTGAGATTCTTTAAGCCGAAATGGCTACCCACCCATCAGGGTGGTCAGGTCGAATCTCACCGGATCGCCGACAATCTGGGTCAGGGCGCCGGTTTCCTCAATCATTGTCAGCTCCATCGCGCCGTTTCCGATGCCGTTACCGGTGTCCCAGTTGATATCTGCTGAGACGATTGGCATCACGGGCAGGAATTCCGCGAAGAATACCGTTGTCGCTGCGCCTTCGCCGTCGACGTGGGAATATGTCCACAGCCAGCCGTCGAATGTCCCGCCCTCCACGGTCATTTCACTCTCGGACAGGTCTGCGTTATATGACTCGGGATCCTCGATCATGTGAATGCCGAGATTCCTCTCGGAAATGAAATCTTCGGGAAGATCGTCGCCCATAAGCTCGCTAGCCACGAGCGGTAGGATAAATCCGCCGATGAGTGACGGATCCACGTCATACGGAACCTGGCGGTTGTACTGGAAAACCATCGCGCGTATGAACCCGGGGGCGGTAAAATCGTAGTAGAAGCCGGACGGGTCGGTCCACATGCTCATCAAATCGTACTGCGGTATGAGCAGTTTCATGCGTATCGCGCTGGGCACTTCCCCATAATTGGCATACAGAAGCTCCTGGAGGTCCTGTGGGACACCTCTCAGGTCGGTGAAATCCATCTCCACCCAGTAGAGCATCTCGCTGCCTTCGGGTTCGGAGTCAAGAACGGCTAGGCGGAGGTCGAAGGTGAAACGGTCGTCGCCCTGATCGATCGACACATCGTAGGTGATCGACTTCCCGACATCCCAGGATGTGTCGGGCCAGTCGGGAACGGGAGGAACCGAGAATGTCACAGCATGTACAGCCGTTGCGATGAAGCAAAGAAAAAGCAGAGAAGCGATCGGGATAAATCTTTTCATTATTTTCTCCTTGAAGCTCGTGAATGCACGAACACTGAAATCAAGACGCCCCGGAAACGGGGATACAGGACGCCTGCAGGATTGTATCCGGGAGTAACGCTTGATGCAACTTTGATCGATGCAGGCCATGTTGTAGGAGATTCAGGCGATACGTGAGGTTCATGCGACCGGAGCGCTTCCGGGGTTGGGAGTATCCTGGATTTGACGCTGAACGGTTTAGCATCGAGATGAGAGATCTCACCAGATTCCTTCCAGCGGAAATGCCATTAGAAAGTCAAATCCATAAGCCCAACCCTGGGAAGGATACGGCCAATCCCTCCATAGCATGTTTTCACCGGGACCCGGATCGAGATCGAAGTAATCGGCCTCTGAATAGCCGGTTGCGTAGATAGTGCCATTTCCGTTAAATGTGACTCCGATCCCCAAAATCGATGCATCGAAAGGCGCTTTTCCCCAGGTATGTGTCCAAACTTGCTCGCCTCCAGGACTCATCTTGGTTAAGAACGCGCGAGGATAACGGTGATATATATCTGACAAGAATACACCGATTGAGTAGATATTGTCGTCATCGTCAATGCAGCAATCCACAGACCAGCCGCTCCATATGTCATTGGAAGGAGTTGTCAGAACCCATAGCAGCTGACCAGATGGAGACAATTTCGAAGTGAATACGCTGCCATAGTCAGCAGCCGTTCTACTTTCTAAGCCGGGACCCGGATCAAAGTCGGTGGTTCCTGTAAACTGCCCTGCGACTACTATATTTCCCGAGCTATCGATTGCGACGCTTTGAGCAGAATCGTACTCGGGACCGCCCCATGTTATGACGTATTTAAAAACGCCTGTGCCATCAAAAGCTGCCACGAAGCAATCTGCCATTCCAGCGGATGTTCTTTCGACAACGCCAGGCCCTGGATCGAAATCGCAAGTATCCAAGTACTCGCCAACAATATATATTGCATCACTCGTCAAAGCGATATTCAGGTTTTCGTCCCACCTTGGCCCTCCCCAGGTGCGAACCCATTGGAAATCTCCGTTCGAATTAAACAAGCAAAGGAAACAATCTCCTCCCCAGGCTGTTCTTTCTTCGAGGGCCGGCCCTGGATCGAAATCAACCGTTACTTTAAATGAGCCAACGATAAGAACTTCCCCATCTTCAGAGCATGTAACAGCAGACACTGTGTCAAAGCCAGGTCCACCTAGAGTACAGACCAACTTTAAATTGCCGTCGCAATCGAAACAGCAAAGATATACGTCATAATCACCATTGGATGTTCGCTCTTCAACATCTGGACCGGGATCAAAGTCGACAGCATCGGTGAAGGCTCCGACAACGAATACATCTCCGTTGCCATTGGAAGCCGTATCGAAGGCAGGCTCTGAGCCAGAGCCACCCCATACCTTGACCCATTGGAAATTCCCGTCAGAATCGAACTTGTTAAGAAATGAATCGTGGGCTGAAGCGCTGTATGTTGAGAATTCCTGCTTGCCTGGACCTGGCTCAAGATCCGCTGGATTATCTCCCCAGCCATACCATGAGCCGGCGCTGAATATATCGCCTTGGGGTCCGATCGTGAGTTTCGGCCCAGTGAATCCTCCGCACCACCATTGAGCCCAGCCGCTCGTGACGCGAACCGAGGTTACATTCCACGCATCCACTTCGCCAAAGTTGAGATCGTTTTGCCTGTCTGTGACTCTGATTAGTAAAGGGTAATCTCCCGGTTCCGCAGCATCTTCGTTATTGATAAAGCCTCCAAACACAATGCCACCGTCCGGGGATGTACCTGCGGCAACAAGATCCACATTCCCGGAAAAAAGATCCGGGCTTTCCAAAGAAACACTGGAAATGGTTGCTTCGCCCTGGTGATCGTATATGACGACTTGGACAGGCATGTAACTCCAGGTTTCAGAAGCTAATTCATTCTGTACCTGAAAACTTATGGAGTATGCCTCAAGGCTATTCGCCCATATTGGGAAGTCCTCTATCGGATCAACGACCGGCTCTGACACAGGATGCCAGCAGGCGTCGACGGCATAGCCGAATTCCACCGGACCGTCGGGCAGCTTCAGTCTGACCGTTTGGGTTTCCTGACTCCCGGCTTCGAAAATTCTGCGCTCCGCATCACGAGCATATGCAACGAAAGGATTTAGCGTCGCCGAAAGGTCGCCACCTGTAGCCCAGCGTCCGTAGATGTATCCCAGTGCCGGGGGACTTGTCGCAGGATACTCGTTCGGATTGAACAAGGCCGTATACCCGTCCGCGTTCAGCATCCTTGGAATCTCGTCACTCCACGCTATTCTCCGTCCGCTTACCGGAAATTCATAATCTGCATCGGACACAAAAATCCCGCGGACATCGAATCCCGTGTACTTATCGAGCGACGGATAGGGATGTCTGAGCGTCAGATCAACTGTGATTTCATCGTCGGAGAGCTTCTCGATGCTGCCAATCGCCAGACAATCAACACAGGGAGTGGTTTCAAGAAGCCGTACAGTATTCAGGTGCAGGCTGGCGATCCTTTCGGGAAATGCAGCGCCGTTGCTGCGATCCGCCGGGATACGTACGGTCCATAAGCCCATCAAAGTCCTGCCTGGTTCGCTTAGAGGGACATTCTGAGGGAGATTCGTGTTTGTCCCTTCATCATCGGGGATTGGTGCCGTGGGAACAGAACTATTGCACGATACTGCGAATATCGCTGCGGCCAGGAGAATATAAATCGCGCTTACTGTCCTCACACTGCAACTCCTCTCAGGGCTATCCTTTTGGACATGCCTGATTACGCGAGGTTCATATAAGTGGGGCGCTTCCGGGGTTGGGGATGTACTTGATCATTGTGACTTCATTACCGACATCGTTGAATGTAACCTCGTCCATCATCTTTAAAGTCAGGAAGACACCGCGTCCTCCTACCGACATGAGATTCTCTTCCAGCGTCGGGTCGGGTATCAGCCCGAAATCGAATCCCGGACCCTGGTCGCGTACCTTGATAGTCACTTTTTCAGGCTCGGCGAGGTAGCTGATCGTGATCGGACGTCTTTCATCTCCCTGGTGGCCGTGACGGAAGGCGTTTGTCACGCACTCATCGATCGACAGGCGCACCTTGAACGCGGTTTCGTCGTCAACACCCCTCAGTTTCAGTTCGCTCAGGAGACTCTCGATGATTTCGCTGAATGTATACGGCGGGATGGCAAGTGTGGTCCAGGAATCGGGTACAACCGACATGAGCACGAGCGCGATATCATCGAGCTGCTCGCGCCCGCCATGGAAGCTCATTATTTCAT
>Ga0272442_10010528_pt1 | contig 11383 bp, 9 predicted proteins | sample SSMForm2O_FD_200262 | JGI IMG/M metagenome (GOLD analysis project Ga0272442, IMG submission 200262) | Marine sediment archaeal communities from Little Sippewissett salt marsh, Falmouth, MA, United States - SSM-Form-2O | ecosystem: Environmental > Aquatic > Marine > Wetlands > Sediment ...
ATTGTAATGTGGGGCGATGAGGCAACAGAAGAGAAATTTTGTTGTGGAAAACCATCAGGTTTGTATTTATCACCACAAACAGTTGCAGAAAGACTATTGTTCTCTTTATCAATGGTGACTTTAAAGAAATGAAACACAAGATCATATTTATTATGTAAAAACAAGAGAAAATTCAACCATTTCTCAAGTAACTTCTCTGGCGAATCTGCAGAAAGTGATAGATCGTATTGACCAACAAAATCTGTGTTTTCGGTGTCAACGATTTCTTGAAAGAGTGTGAGAGCACATTTCTCAAAGACCTGATCAAGGTTTTTCGCTGATGCCTTCAGCTCAAAGGTGGTTTTATTCATAGCGTCACCAAAAGAGAATCCTGGTGATAAAAGCAGATTGAATACTTATGTGTTTGTATCCTCGTATCTTTGTCCTACGATTCCCATATGTTTATGAGTATGGTATGTATCAGTATTGTTTAATGAAGGTTGCTGCTTTATTTTCAGGTGGAAAGGATTCTGTCTATGCTCTCTATCTTGCTCAACAAAATGGTCTGGATGTGACTCATCTTGTGACAATATGTCCAAAGAATCCTTCGTCTTGGATGTTTCATAGCGTCAACATTGGTCTGACGAAATATTCAGCACAAGCTTTAGATATACCATTATTGCAAGTGGTTTCAGAGGGAGAAAAAGAAACAGAATTGAAAGATCTCGTCCGTGCTCTTGAGCCATTACCTGTTGATGGAGTTGTTAGTGGTGCTGTTGCTTCTGAATATCAAAGATCAAGAATTACTTCTATCTGCGATGATCTTGGTCTCAAATCATATACTCCTCTTTGGCATAAAAATCCAGAGCAACTCTTGAGAGATCATGTCAATGATGGCTTTACAACACTTATTGTTGGCGTGTTTGCAGAAGGATTAGATCGATCATGGTTAGGAAAACAAATTACCTCAGAAGTTATTGATACATTAGTTGACTTACATACGACAAAAGGTATTCATATTGCAGGAGAAGGTGGTGAATACGAGACACTGGTAATTGATGGTCCAAATTTCTCGAAACGACTTCACATCGAACAAGCGACACTACAGTGGAAACGTGACTCTGGTATATATAAAATTGAACGTTGTTCACTTCAGGAATAACGGTACAGTTCAATATAATTCAAGCTATCCATCTGCTGTAAAAATAAAAAAAGGCGTTGATCAAGGTTTTCTTCATCAGGAAAGGTTTTCTTCAGCTTGTCAAGAATTGCTTTCACAGAGGTATGACCATCACAATGTTCCCATACAATTGATCCAAAAGCATCTAAATGACTGGTAAAAGTTTGTTGTTTACGAAGCAATCGACACAGAGATTTCCCAAGAGAACTCGTAAATTTTGGTACCTCTAAAGTGATTAATCCATCATCTTGTTTTTCCCAAGGATACTCTTTCCTGATTGGTGTACAGTTAAGAAGTTCTTCCTCTGTTGGCAGTGTCCTATGATTTTTTGGCAAAGATTTCCCTCAGCGGGATGTAGTACAACAGGATAGCAATGAAGATAAAGAGCACGAGCCCTGGCCATACTGGTGGATAATCAAACATGGAAAATTCAATACCTCCAATGAGAAGGAAGGCAACAATAACACCAGTGAGTGCTTCACCTGCAATCATCCCAGCGGTGAGAAGTAACCCTGTTCTTATAATCTTTTCCTTAGGTTTCACACCAGTTTGTTTAATGGCTAGCTCCCATTCACTGATTTCCTCTTCATCAGCAGATCCATATTTCTTTTTAATTGCACGATCTGTAAAATGTCTGATGATACCGCCACCAAAAATAGGAACACTTAATGTGAAGGGCAAGTAAATCCCAATGGCAACAGGTAAAACTGGGAGATCAATCAAAATGAGGACAAACGCAAGGACAGCACCAGCGAGGACAAATGGCCAGACCATTTCTCCACCAAGCACTCCTTTGACGATTCCTGCCATGAGAAAGGCTTGAGGAGCAGGAAGATTCGTACTACCAATATGATACGCTTGATCAAGAGCTTGCACAACAATTGCAAGGAAGGGGGCGGCAGCCATGACACCAACGATTTCAGCGATTTGCTGTCGTTTAGGTGTTGCACCAATCATCTGACCACAGGTCATAGATTGTAACACATCACCAGAAATAGCTGCTGCACAACAAATAACCGCAGCAATCAAGATAGCCACACCATACGCTCCAACATTTCCTGATAAACCAAAACCAAGAAGTATTAAAGCAGTAATAAGAAGTACAGAGACGGTAACTCCAGAAATTGGATTATTCGATGAACCTAATAGGCCAGCCATGTATCCAGCAATAGCACTAGCGATAAACGCGAATAATACAGCAAACACTGCCATCACAGCTGAAACAACCCATAGTTCAGAAATCAGTACATAAATGAGAAACACGGGAATTGTTAACCCGCCAATGAGGAGAAAAACGGTTTTAAAATTGATGTCTTCATCAGTGCGTTTCTTAGCTGCAACCTCTCCACCGCGAAGACCAATAACAGCTTCTTTAATACCACTGGCAAGGTTAGAGCGAAGTTTAAAAATGGTGTACAATCCACCGACTACCATAGCACCGACACCAATGTAACGAATGTAATTACCCCAGATTTCAAAGAATCCCCAGATTTTACTACCAAGTTCCAGGTTACCACTGCCTAAGGCAAGGGCATCCTTAATTTGTTGCGCAGCTTGATCAACAGTTAGACTTGGATCAGTACCCGGTACTGGTAAACCAGTTGCAAGAGAAATCAAGGGTGCAAGAATGACCCAACCGATAAGTCCTCCAACAAACACAAATGCGGAAATGCGAGGACCAATAATCCAGCCAACGCTAATGAGTGCAGGAGAACTTGCAATACCTCCATAAAAATATCCATTATTGTTGTTCGATCCAATATTGAATCTTCCAATGTCAAGAAGACCATGTGCTGCACCACTGAATGCTTTGACGCCTACTTGACCAAATTTCATCATACCGGCGATAAGAACTCCGATCATGAGCCAGATACCACTGACACCTGGCCCTGCTTTTTTATCTTGTTTCGATTCTTCACCGCCAACAGTAGTTGTAAGCACTGCGGCAACAGCGACTCCTTCTGGGAAAGGCAGATCTGTTTTAATAATTAGGGCACGACGAAGAGGGACCATCCAGAGAACACCAATAACACCACCTAATAACGCAATCACAGTGGTTTCAAACCAGTGAATATCTTGCCAGGCGCCGACAAGAACAATAGCAGGAATCGTAAAGATCACACCTGCAGCGAGAGCTTCACCCGCCGCTGCTCCCATCATTCCTAGATTCACTTCAAGAATGGTTCCTTTAAACGGTCGCAGTAAGGCAAATGCCATCACAGCACCAGGGATAACAGCTGATACTGTCATACCAGCATAGAGTCCAAGATATGCATTGGCAGCGCCAAGTACAATAGCAAGTAACACTCCAACTCCCAACGCTTTCAATGTCAGCTCAGGAATAGATTTACTTGCAGGTATGAAAGATTTGAAGTCATCTCGTGAAGTCATTGAATCGTACCAATAAGAATAATATATTTCAATATTTATAAAACCTTCGATAAAATATATAGATATCTTTTTTTACCTAAAAAAAATGTTTTTATAATTTTTTATTATAATTCCAATGGAAACCGTAATATACCTGCTATTCCACTAAAGGCTTTATACAACGAATCTCCTTCTTCACTTCCTTGGGAAATCAGCTCAACAGTTGCTCCCGTATTTTCTGCAAGAGAAGAAAATTCATCAATAAGATCAATTTTTTCACTGATTTCCATGGATGTAGGAGTCTCACATTTCTCACATTCAGGGACAACAAACTCTGCATCTTCACTTTCTTCAATTGTTCGTTCTTCTTGATAGTCACAACTTGGACAAGTGAGCGTAACTCTATATTTCCGAAGATTTTCAGCTAGTAACAAGGTATCCACAGCACCCATCTCAAGAGCTTTTCGTACTTGTGTCTCACCATACACAGCAAGACTTTTTTCTGTTTTTGTTACTTCTCGTAAAAAGCGTTTCATCAATTTTTTTTCCTGGGAAATACGGAGATCCGTGAGAGTTTCAGATGCTGCATCAACCAGTTCACGCAGGCCAAACTCATCCGTGTAGCCTGTGTCGAAGATGTCAACTATTTTCTCCTGCACTTCATAATGCAGATAATTCTCCTCAATAAAATATTGTTTTGTAGGGCCCGATCCACCAACAAGAATTCCTTTGATATCAGGTTCATCTTGAAAGATTTCACTGGCTTGTTCACCACATTTGACAAACCATTCATGTGCTGCAATTTCAGTGAGACGTTCAAATCGACGTTGCGATTGCCCTCCGCGACCATGTTTCCCAGGTACTTGAGACGTCATGTATTTTATTGTTACAACTCGATTCCCACGTAACATACCAATAGTACATTCACGCCGATCAAGAAGTAATAACCCATAGATATCCTGCTCAGTGAGCATATCTTTCAGAGGATCGAGAAAAAACTCTGAATCACATCGATATAAAAAAATGGAAATGGGCAAGGGTGGTTCTATTACAAAAGCTACCATCTGGGTTTGATCACTACCAATGCTTTTATGACCAACAAAAAATACTATTCCATTTTCTGGAGGTTTCTTAAATTGTCTCAAACGACTCATAATTGACTCAATGGCTGATAGCACATTCTTCCTTGTTGTTTTTGATTTAATATTTTGTGATTGTGAGAATTCATTTTTTAGATACGAGGTTACATCTGATATCTGCTTTGAAGCTGGAACATATAAAGATATCAACTCGGTATGTTTTCCTTTGCATTCTTTTAACTCTTCCAGTTGACGTTTGAGGTCGTATTTCTGCCGTTGTGTCAGTTGCTGAGCCATAGGTTGTATTCTCCAATTTCTATCTCTTTATAATCATTCTCCTACTAAAAACCTTGAGTAATTTTTTGTTACTCGTCAAAGTTGTATAGTTTCTGCTACTGCAGGTGTGAACACCTCAGCAGTATCCTGTAAATCTTCAGCAAGCGGTGTTCTATCTTCGCTATGGAAGAGAACTATTTTTTCTGGTTTACAGGCTTTTGCAAACGCAACTAGTTCACTATGACCAGCATGCGCAGAAAAATCAAAGTACTCTACTTCACATTCAACATTCTCATGAACACCATAAAAATTGAGTTGTCCTTTTTCACGAAGAAGTCGAGCGTTGGTACCCTCTACTTGATAACCAGTTAACAATACTGCGCTTTTTTTATCATTTTTCAGCTTATTCATGTAATGCAGTACTGGTCCGCCATCCATCATTCCACTTGAGGTAATAATTACCTCTCCATTCAGCGCTAGTTTTCTTCCATGATCTGAATGTACAGCGTGAATCTTATTCATTGCTTTTTTTAGATTTTCAACATTACGTAAATCATTGGGATGTTTCAAGTAGATTTTAGCTACTTTCCGCCCCATCCCATCAAACCAAATATTGAAACCTTTACTCTGTAAAATCATGATGAGTTCTTGAGAGCGAGCAACAGCAAAGGCTGGAACAACAGCAACGCCTCCACGTTGAGTTACTTCATCGATTTTATCGATAAATGCTTTTTCAAGTTCCTTTCGAGGTGGATGCTCCCTCCCCGAATAGGTTCCTTCTAAAAATAAAATATCACATGATACGGGTTTTGCCCCTTTCACCAGTCTTGAATCGATCACATTGAAGTCACCTGTAAATAATACTCTTTTTTCTGATTCAAGTTTAAACATCAAGGAACCCGGGACATGACCTGCTGAAAAAAACTCAATTTCATGATCATCGTCAATAATGCGACGTTGTCCTGGAGACACGGGAATAATACTTTGTTGAGCTTCCTTGATATCATTATTGGTATAGGGTGTGGCATAGCCTTCCATCTTGGCAATCTTAATAGAATCTTTATGAAGAAGGGTAGAAAGTTTTGCCGTCAATGTCGTTGTTAAAATTGATTGATCAGCATGACCACATAACCACGGTATCATACCTGAATGATCTAAATGAGCATGAGAAAGCAATACGAGATCAACAGGTGGTGGTGGAAGAGGAAACGTTGGTGGTTTACCTGGGGCCATACCATAATCGAAGAGAAATCGATAGCTATTGGTTTCTAGCACCATGGCTAATCGTCCTACTTCATCACTGCCACCAAGAAATTGTGTTTTCATAGTTACCTTTAACTCTCAAATCTGTCTAGGAGAATAGTAGCATCCATTACGGTGTAGTTTTAGTAGTTTTCGGTTTTACAACAAGCATTGCTTCCTGTTTTTCAATAATGACAACCTTGGTTTTTGGTTCAATGATTTCATCAGATGTTGCCTGCCAATATTCACCCTTATACCGTACATATCCTGGAGCATCAGGAGTGATGCGATCAATAGTTATTGCTATTTCACCGACAAAGACACCCATCTCTGTTTTTTTCTTTCGTATCTGTAAAAATTTATACAACAGGAATCCAAAAAACACCACGGCTAATACTGCTGCTACAACAACTACTACTAATGCTTCTTGAATATAATCCATAGAGATCAACCATTCATGTGATGGATACGTTGGTATTAGAAATATTGATCCTATTATTAAAGATATCAGTCCACCAATTCCTACAAAACCAAATCCAGGGATAACAAACACTTCAATAGCTAGAAGAAGGACACCTAATGAAAGAAAGATTATCCCTAGAGTGGATATCCCAAAACCTGATCCAAGTAGTGATAGCATAATTGCGATCACTCCAAAGACTTCTGCACCAAACCCTGGAGATTGTAACCCAATAAATAGAGTTAAAATCCCAAGGATTAACAAGAGAGAGGTAAGAACTGGGTTAGAAAGCACTTGAATCACTTGAATTTTAATTGATGGGGAAAAATCCACCAATTCTGCTCCAGCTGTCAATAATGTTTTATTACCTTGGCTGGTCTGAACTACAGTTCCATCAACCTGATTCAGGAGGTCACCAACAGAGGTTGCAACGACTTCTATCACCTCTTCTTGAAGTGCCTCTGTTTCGTTCATATTCAAATTTTCTGTTATGAATCGTGAGACAATACTTGCATTTCGATTGTATAATCGTGCACGTTCTTGTAACCATTCAACTAACGCATTAATGGTTTTGGTATCATTCACCAATGTTGTACCATCAAAACCCAGTTGTACTGGTTGAGCAGAACCAATGATCGTGTTCGGAGCCATTGCTGCAATATGGGTACTTATGAGAATGAAGGTTCCTGCTGACCATGCAGGAGAACCACGTGGGTACACATATCCAAGAACTGGGATACTACTTTCTTGAATAGCATCAGCGATATCAAAGGTTTCCTGCAGTCCGCCCCCTGGTGTATCCAAGGTGAGGACAACTGCTTCTACTTCGATTGACTCTGCTTGTCGTATTGCCTCTTGGAATAATTCCCATCGCGATTGATCGATAGTTCCTGAAATTTCAACAACAAGCACTGTTGTGTCTTGAGCTGATAGAGGATCAACTGCGAGACTACTGAGTATAAAGAAAAAAAGGAAAAGGAGAGGAATTACTTGTTTCATTCTACCTTTTGATTCACTGCTTTAGCAAGACCTGCTACCTTACCAATGTCGCCTCCTGGGACAACAATAAGGTTCTTTTCCCGAGCGATTTCTGCTAGTGTCTGCAACTCACGTAACCGTAGAGCTGTAGGTGCTTGTTCATAGAGTTTTGCTGCATCAAGCATTTTTTGAGATGCTTGAAATTCCCCTTCAGCAATAATGATTCTCGATCGTTTTTCTCGTTCAGCTTCAGCCTGTTTTGCTATAGCTCGGAGCATCTCATCAGGTAAAGAAACATCTCGTATGGTCACAGCGGATACTTTTATACCCCACGGATCAGTACCTGCGTCAATAATGGTTTGTAACATTTTATTTAACTCTTCTCGATTCGACAGTAACTCATCAAGATCTTGTTGACCCAAGACATCTCGTAAAGTAGTTTGAGCTAGTAAACTTGTGGCAACATCGTACCGTTGGACCTCTATAACTGCTTTCTCAGGATCGACAATACGGAAGTAGACTACAGCATCGACATCCACAGTGACGTTATCTTCTGTGATAACACGTTGTTTGGGTACATCGATGACTCTAGTTCGTAAATCTAGTTTCATGATTTTATCAATAAGGGGTATAATAAATACAAGTCCTGGTCCTTTAATTCCAAGTAAGCGTCCAAGTCGAAAGATAACTATTCGTTGATATTCAGCAAGGATTTTAATTGCTGCAGAGAGCACTAGCACCAAAAAGATAATGACGATAATGATACTTGTTACAGTACCAACATTAAACATTTTTTTATAACCTCCACTAAAATAGCAATAAAAAAGAGTTCTTAATAATTTCTATAGAGAATTTTCACTTCAATAAAAAATGCTGATCAATAGTACGAATATTTTTATGGTACGAAGAAATGTCCCCCTTGTGTTAGGAGATACCTATGTGTAAAATCAAGGAAATACGTGCCCGAGAGATATTAGATTCAAGAGGAAATCCTACTGTTGAGGTAGATGTGATCACGAAATTAGGCACGTATCGAGCGATGACGCCCAGTGGAGCCAGTGCCGGTCAACATGAGGCATTGGAGTTACGCGATAAAGATGATACTCGATACATGGGGAAAGGAACCTTACAAGCAGTTGAAAACATCAAAGAGAAGATTGCTCCTAATCTGATTGATATGGATTGTCGTCAGCAAGAAGGTATTGATAGTGTGATGCTCGCCCTTGATGGAACGGAGAATAAAGATAACCTTGGTGCGAATGCACTGTTACCTGTATCCATGGCGGTGACAAAAGCAGGAGCTGCAGCAAAACACTATTCACTCTATCGTTATATTGGTGAATTATTTGGGGTCACTCCTTATCGCTTACCTGTTCCTATGTGTAATGTCATCAATGGAGGACGTCATGCTGGTCAGGAAAATTCTATTCAGGAACATATGCTCATGCCTGTTGGAGCAGAATCCTTCACAGAAGGCATCCGCATGATTTCAGAGAGCTATCATCATTTAGCCAAATTATTGAAGAAAAAGCTTGGCGCTGGTGGCATCTTGATTGGTGATGAAGGTGGATTTGCCCCCTCGCAGATCGATACTGTCCATGATCGATTAAATCTCATGGTTGACGCAGTGAAGAATGCTGGATATGAAAATCAGATGAAAATCGCTCTTGATCCAGCATCAAGTGAGTTTTTTTATGATGGAATCTATAAGATTGGGAAGAAATCATACAAAGGTTCTGAGATGGTGGATTTCTATGTTGATCTCTGTAAAACCTTTCCTATTGTAAGTATTGAGGATGGTCTAGCTGAGGATGACTGGGACTCATGGGTGTTACTTACCAAGAAAATTGGGAAGGATGTTCAAATTGTTGGAGATGATCTCTTTGTCACAAACACAAAACGAATAGAAAAAGGGATTAAACTCAAAGCAGCAAACTCTGTTCTTATCAAACTCAATCAGATTGGAACGGTGACTGAAACCCTGCAGGCAATTCAAATGGCACATGATCAAGGGTGGAGCGCAGTGGTGAGTCATCGCAGTGGTGAAACAGAGGATGCATTTATTGCTGATCTCGTGGTTGGTACCAATGCTGGTCAGATTAAAACAGGAGCTCCTGCACGAAGTGATAGGAACGCCAAATACAATCAATTGATTCGTATTGAGGAAGAACTCGGCGTTACTGCTGAATATCCTGGTCCTAGTTTCCGTATGTTTACTGGGTAACGTAAACGTTTTTATACCCTTCTAGATACCTAGTGGTGGAGGCATACTCTTATGAAAATTCTTGTTACTGATAAATCAGCAAAAGAAGCATTAGATGTGTTCAAAAACGCAGGTCATGATCTTACCTATGATGAGATGGATGGTGACACACTTCTCAAAGAGATACCCGCCTATGATGCGTTAATGGTCAGAAGTCGTACGAAAGTAGTGACTGAAATTGTTGAAGCAGGTGCCAATGGGAATTTGAAAGTCATTGGTCGGGCTGGTGTTGGTGTAGATAACATAGATATTGTAACTGCTAAAGAGAACGGTATTAAAGTGGTGAATGCACCAACTGGTTCCACGCAAAGTGTTGCAGAGCTTGCCTTTGGTCATATGATAGGATTCGTACGATTTCTCCCTGCTGCTGATGCTTCAATGAAACAAGGTGAATGGTTAAAGAAACAATTCAAAGGAACCGAGCTTTTTCAAAAAACCCTTGGTCTTATTGGATCAGGTCATATTGCTCAACATGCTGCGGCAATTGGAAACGGCTTTGGAATGAATGTTTTAGTGTATTCTCCTCATTGCACTGAAGAAAAAGCAAAACATATGGGTGCACACCTTTCCTCACTTGAAGAACTCCTGAAACAAGCTGATTTTGTTTCTCTTCATATACCCCATACAAAACAATCACATTATATGATTGATGCAGCTCAGCTTTCCTTAATGAAACCATCAGCTTATCTGATTAATTGTTCACGTGGTGGAATAGTGAATGAACAAGCATTATACAAAGCTTTGAAAGAAAAAACCATCGCTGGTGCCACGGTTGACGTCTTTGAATCTGAACCAACTCCAAAAGATAACCCATTACTTACTCTTGATAATATTCTCTTAACACCCCATCTTGGTGCTAACACCAAAGAAGCACAGATCCGTGCAGGCACTATTTGTGCTGAACAGATGCTCAAAGTCCTTGATGGAAAAGAACCTGATTTCTGGGTGAATAAGTAAAACTGGGAAAAACTATATATTTCACTGGGGTGTTGTGCGTCTGTCTATGAGAAATCTCGATGGTATTATCAAAAAAATCGATCAGCATATTTCTGAAAAAGATCAAGTCCGTGAAAAAGCTCTGAAAGCTAGTCGAGATATTATTATAAACTGTCGAAAAGCAATTCAGCATCTTCACACCGATAAACTTAATGATGCTGATGATTTTATTCAGCAAGCATCATCACAACTCGCTGATTTATATCAAAGCACAGAACCTTTCCCAGATATTTATCATGCTGGTTTTGTAGAAAATGCCGCACAAGAGTTAGTCGAGGCACGTTGTTTTTATAATATCATGAAAGGCGATGAGTTACCTGATCCTGATGAACTACAAACAACGTATAACGCGTATCTCCTTGGTTTATGTGATGTGGTTGGTGAGCTTCGTCGTGGTGCACTAGATTTTGTATTAAAAGGAGATACAGATAAAGCATATGAATACCTAGGATTTATGGATACAATCTATGATGCTATCATGCAGTTTGATTATCCTTCAAGTCTCGTTCCTATCAAGAGGAAACAGGATGTCGCTCGAAGCCTCATTGAAAAAACACGAG
>Ga0272442_10010529_pt1 | contig 11383 bp, 7 predicted proteins | sample SSMForm2O_FD_200262 | JGI IMG/M metagenome (GOLD analysis project Ga0272442, IMG submission 200262) | Marine sediment archaeal communities from Little Sippewissett salt marsh, Falmouth, MA, United States - SSM-Form-2O | ecosystem: Environmental > Aquatic > Marine > Wetlands > Sediment ...
TGGAAATCGCATCTGAAAAAGGCATTGAAACCGTATTTGACCGCGCGGCCGACATGCGGCCCTGCCCGGTCGGCGCGGACGGCATCTGCTGTAAAAACTGCGCGATGGGACCCTGCCGCGTGATATCTCCGAAGAAAAAAGGAGACCCGATCAAGGTCGGGCTTTGCGGCGCCACGCAGGAAACGATCGCGGCGCGCAATTTCGCACGCATGGTCGCAGGCGGAGCGGCCGCGCATTCCGATCACGGCCGTGGCGTGGCAGAAGTCTTTCTGCTGGCTGCGCGGGGCGAAATTCCCGGCTACGGCATCAAGGACGAACAGAAGCTGATCCAGCTGGCCCTCGACTTCGGCCTTGACGTCGAAAACCTGTCCATTCAGGAAATGGCCGTGCAGGTGGGCGAGCGCTGCGTGGCCCAGTTCGGTCAGCAGGAAGGCGAGATCGTATTCCTGAAACGCGCGCCCCTGAAGCGCCAGGAGCTCTGGCGCCGCCTTGACCTGGCGCCGCGCGGCATCGACCGCGAAATTGTGGAGGTTATGCACCGCACGCATACCGGCGTGGACCAGGACTACAAGCATTTGACCGCCCAGGCCGGCCGCTGCGCGATCTCCGACGGCTGGGGCGGCTCGCTGATCGCGACCGAGCTGCAGGACATCATGTTCGGCACACCAGTGCCGGTAGCCGGCAGCATCAACCTGGGCGTGCTCAAGGCCGATGAGGTCAACGTGATCGTGCACGGACATGAGCCGCTGCTGTCCGAAATGGTGGTGGTCGCCTCGCAGGACCCCGAGCTGCTCGACCTTGCGAAACAGAACGGCGCATCCGGCATAAACGTGGCCGGCATGTGCTGCACGGCCAATGAGATACTGATGCGCCACGGCCTGCCGATCGCGGGCAACTTCCTGCAGCAGGAGCTCGCCATCACGACCGGCGCGGTCGACGCCATGGTCGTTGACGTGCAGTGCATCATGCAGGCCATTCAAAAAACATCCGAAAGCTTTCATACCGAGATCATCACCACATCGCCCAAGGCCATGATAGAGGGCGCGACCCACATCGAGTTCGACGAGCACGACGCGATCTCGACCGCCAAAAAAATAGTCCGTACGGCCGTGGAAAATTTTACCCGCCGCGACAAAAAAGCCGTCAACATTCCCGACGTGCGCTCCGACATGGTAGCCGGATTTTCGCACGAGACCATCAACTACCTTCTGGGCGGCACGTTCCGCTCTTCCTACAGGCCGCTCAACGACAATATCATCGGCGGCCGCATACGCGGCATCGCCGGCGTGGTGGGCTGCAACAATGCGCGCACGGCCGATGACGAACCCCATTTGATCCTGGTACGGGAACTGATCAAAAACGATGTCATCGTGCTCACGACCGGATGCGTGGCCATGGCCTGCGGCAAGGCCGGGCTGCTCAGCCCAAAAGCCGCACAGTTCTGCGGCGCCGGGCTGGCCGAAATTTGCGAAACAGTCGGCATTCCGCCCGTGCTGCACCTGGGGTCCTGCGTGGACAACTCGCGCATCCTGATGGCGGCCACTGCCGTAGTCAAGGAAGGCGGACTGGGCGACGATATCTCCGACCTGCCGGCAGCAGGGGCCGCACCGGGATGGATGAGCGAGAAGGCGGTCTCGATCGGACACTACTTCGTGGCCTCGGGCGTCTATACCCTGTTCGGCATCACGTTCCCGACCATGGGCTGCCCGGTCTATACCGACTATCTTTTCAACGGCCTCGAGGAAACCTGGGGCGGCAAGTGGGGTTTCGAGCCCGACCCGCTCAAAATGGCCGCAAAAATGATCGAGCACATTGACAAAAAACGCGCGGCCCTGGGCATCGACAAGGCGCGCGAACGCGTGCTGATGGACATGGCCATGCGGCGCGAACTGGAAGCGACGTAAACATACGGTGCGTTGGTTAAAAGGTTTTTGGAGGGCCATGCTCCGTCATGGCCGCATGAAATAATCAAAATCCGGACGCGCCGGAGCGCGTCCCTCCACAGGTTGTTGGAAAAGTTATTTTATACAGGCTGTTCAAAAATGTCCGGATGCAAGGCAGTGCGAAACCCGAGGAATGCGGCGTACATTAATGTACGCCGCAGTGACGCAGGGTGAGCACAACGCCGCAGACGGGCGTTTTTCAACAGCCTGCTAAAGGAGAAAAAAGTGTCTAAAATAATCTGCTCTGCAGCCATCAACGGCGCGCACGCAATCGCGCGCCGGGTTGAAACCACCTATGCCCGGGTGCTGAAAAACTACGGCCCGGACCAGAAAATCGGCTTTCCGGACACGGCCTATTTCCTGCCGATCATCTACGCCATGCTGGGCATCCCGGTCGAGAATCTCGGTGACTGCCAGCTGGTGTTCGAACGCGCGCGGCGCCTGCTGCCGCGCCCCGTGACTGACGGCCTGCACCTTCCCTACCTCGCCCCTGCCCTGGACGCCGGCATGGCAACCCTGTTCTACGAGGAAATCGACGAGGCGATGCGCTACCTCGAAAAACCCGACTTCTACCTGCACGGCGAGGACGTGGACGACGACAACATCTGGCTGGGCGCGGCAAACGACGTCATCCTGCGCAAGCGCGGTGTCGAGTTCGTGGACGGCAGCGCACCGGGGTTCGCGGCCATCGTCGGCGCGGCTCCCGACAGCGCCACCGCCCAGAAAATCGCCGAAGAACTGCAACTGCGCAACCTGTATGTATTCATGGCCTCGCACGACCATGGGCACTGTTTTGCGCAGCAGCTCGTGGAGGCCGGGGTCCAGATCGGCTGGGGCACGCGCCTGGTGCCCTTCAGCCCGGATATTTCCGGCGCCGTGTTCGCGCTCGGGTTCGCCTGCCGCGCGGCCATGACCTTCGGCGGCATCAAACCCGGTGATTTCCGCAAGAACCTCATCTACAACAAGGACCGCATCTTCGCCTTCGTGCTGGCCATGGGAACGGTGACCGACGAGTGGTATGCCAACGCGGCCGGCTGCATCAATTTCGGCTTTCCCGTCATTGCCGATTCCGACATCCCGGCGGTGCTCCCTACCGGCATCTGCACCTACGAACACGTTGTACCCAATGTGCCGCACGACCAGATGGTCTCACGCGCGGTCGAAACCCGCGGCCTGAAAGTAACCATCACCGAGGTGCCCATTCCTGTGGCTTACGGGCCGGCGTTCGAAGGCGAACGCGTGCGCGGAGACGACATTTATTTCGAGTGCGGCGGCGGCCGTACCCAGATGGTCGAATTTTCGGCCCTGCGCGAGATGGACCAGGTCGAAGACGGCAAAATCGAGGTCGTGGGCCCCGATATCCCCGATATCGAATCCGGCTCGAAGCTGCCGCTCGCGATCTATGTTGAGATAGCAGGCCGACGCATGCAGGAGGACTTCCTGCCGATACTGGAGCGCCAGATCCATCACCTGATCAACTATGCCCAGGGCATCATGCACATCGGCCAGCGCGATATCGCCTGGATCAGACTGTCGCGCCAGGCGGTTGAAAAGGGCTTCACGTTCAGGGACATCGGCCATGTCCTGCACGCCATGTATCACAAAGACTTCGGCAACATACTTGACAAGGTGCAGGTCACGATCTTCACCGAGGAGGAACGCGTGCAGCAGGTGCTCAAGGAGGCCCGGGAAGCCTACCGCCAGCGCGACGAGCGCATCGCCAACCTGACCGACGAAGCCGAGGAAATTTACTATTCCTGCACCCTGTGCCAGTCCTTTGCACCCTCGCATGTGTGCGTCATCACTCCGGAGCGCACGGGCCTGTGCGGCGCCTACAACTGGCTGGACTGCAAGGCAGCCTTCGAGATCAACCCGACCGGCCCCAACCAGCCGATCGAAAAAGGCGACGAGCTTGACGCACGCATGGGCAACTGGCAGGGCGTCAACGAGTTCGTTGCCCAGGCCTCGCGCGGCAAGGTCCACAACGTCAACGCCTACAGCATCATGCAGGACCCCATGACCTCCTGCGGCTGTTTTGAATGCATCGCGGCCTACCTCGACCAGTGCAACGGCGTGATGACCGTCGACCGCGACTTCCGGGGAGACACCACGCCATGCGGCATGAAGTTCACAACGCTTGCCGGCTCGGTCGGCGGCGGCGCGGTCACGCCCGGCTTCGTGGGCCACAGCAAACACTATATCTGCTCGGCAAAATTCCTGAAAGCCGAAGGCGGCATCACACGCCTAGTCTGGATGCCCGCGCAGCTCAAGGAAGAACTGCGCGACAGGATCAATGCCCGCGGTGAAGCCTTGGGCGTGAGCGGTCTGGCGGACCGCATCGCGGATGAAACCGTCGGCATGGCGCAGGATGAGATCCTGCCGTTTTTGAAAGAAAAAAAACATCCGGCGCTGGAAATGGAATCCATGATCTGACGCATGTTCCCTGTTACGGTAACCCGTTTTGCCCTTCGACAGGCTCAGGGCGAACGAACGTTGTTTCAGACTATAGTATATAGAAAAATGCTCTAACAGATTGTTGAAAAATCTTCTTGCGCAGGCTGTTCATGAACACACAGACCCCGTCCCTGCGGAAGCAGGGATGCAAGGCGTGCGCAATTAGAAGGAATGAGGCGTAATTTCCGTACGCCGTCCTGTCCCGCCCCTGCGGGGAGTGACAGATAATAAGTAGAACGCCGCAGATGGGCCCGTCCTCCGCCGTAGCCCTGCTACGGAGGGTGGACGTTTTTTAACAGCCTGATAGAGCGGCCGCAGTCAGCACAGGCAGGAGGAAAACAATGCCATTGTCCGGAATAGATATTTTCAAGAAACTGCCCAAGACGAACTGTCAGGAATGCGGGGTGCCGACCTGCATGGCCTTTGCCATGAAGCTCGCCGCAGGACAGGCCGAGCTTGACGCGTGCCCGTATATCGCCGATGATGTCCGCGCTGAACTTGAAGCGGCCTCGGCCCCGCCAATCCGCTGTGTTACCGTCGGCACCGGTGAAAGCGCCCTGAAGGTGGGCGGTGAGACCGTCATGTTCCGCCACGAGAAGACCTTTGTCAATCCGGCCGGCATCGGGGTGTTGGTGGCCGATGACATGCCAGCCGAAGATATTGACGACCGGCTGCAGCGCCTGCTTTCACTGTCCTGGGAGCGCGTGGGCATACACCTGAAAGCCGACATTGCCGCGCTGAAGCACACCGGCGGGAATGCCGCCGCATTTACCGCGCTGGTTGAACGCGCCTGCAGCGCGGGCGTGACGAACATGGTGCTGATGAGCGAAGACCCGGCCGTGATGGCCGAAGGCCTGAAGACCGCGTCCGGCATACGGCCGCTCATCTACGCGGCGACCGCGGACAACCTGCAGGCAATGGCCGAGCTTGCCCGCGAACACGGCTGTCCGCTTGCCGTGCGCGGCAACGACCTCGACGAAGTCGCGGATTTAATCTCACAACTGACCGCCATGAAGCTCAATGATCTGGTGATCGACAGCGGTACGCGCGACCTGCAGCAGGCCTTCGAGGACCAAATGAACATACGCAGGGCGGCCCTGAAGGGCAACGTCCGTTCACTGGGGTTTCCCACGATCGTATTCCCCTGCGAGATGACGGAAGAGCCCATGCAGGAAGCCCTGTTCGCGGCGACCTTTATTCCGAAATACGCCGGCATCATCATCTTGAGCGACCTGCACGGGGCCAACCTGTTTCCGCTTGCCGTGCAGCGTATGAACATCTACACCGACCCGCAGCGCCCCATGGCGACAGCCGAAGGAATTTACGAGATCAACAATCCGGACGAAAACTCGCCGGTGCTGATCACCAGCAACTTTTCACTTACCTACTTTGTTGTTTCCGGCGAAATCGAGTCCAGCCGCACACCGACCTGGCTGCTGATCAAGGATACCGAGGGCCTGTCAGTGCTGACCGCCTGGGCGGCCGGAAAATTCGTGGCCGACTCGATTGCGGCGTTCATCAAGAAGTCGGGCATAACGGAAAAAATCGCGCACCGCACACTGGTGATCCCGGGCCTGACCGCAACGATCAGCGGCGACCTGGAGGAGGAGCTGCCGGACTGGGCCATTCAGATCGGACCGCGCGAGGCCGCGCACCTGACGCCGTTTTTAAAGAACTGGAAAGCCTGAGGGCAGTGGGTGCGCACGGCGCACCCTACCGTATTTTACTAGCCGACCGACTCAGGCTGTTCAAAAATGTCCAGATGCAAGGCGCACGAAGTCATGAGGAATGAGGCGTACTGCGGCGTACTGCTCAGTGACGAATGACGAGCGCAACGAAGCAGATAGGCGTTTTTCAACAGCCTGCGCAAAACAAGGAGATAACGATATGATTATAACCATCGCCGAAAGCATCAACATCATGTCCAAAACGATCGGTCCGGCCATGAAGGAGCGCAACCCCGGCCCTATCCAGGAAATGGCCCGGGCCGAGGCCGAGGCCGGTGCGGATTTTCTCGAAGTCAATATCGGCCCTGCGCGCAGGGACGGGGCCGAGCTGATGCCCTGGCTGGTGGAAACCATCCACGCGGTGATTGACCTGCCCCTGTCGCTCGACACGACCAACCTCGAGGCAATGGAAGCGGGCCTGCAGGCCCACAAAAAAGGCGGTCGTCCCCTTGTCAACTCGGTTTCCTGCCAGGCCGACCGTATGGACACTGGCATCGCACTGGTCAAAAAATACAATGCCCTGATGGTGGGCCTGCTGTGGGGCAGCGACGGCATGCCGCGTGATGTTAACGAACGCGCTGCGCACGTGGTCGATCTGGTCTACCGCGCCAACGAGGCCGGCATCCCCAGTGAGGACATCTTCATCGACCCGATCGCCACGCCGCTCATGGGCGAGATCAACCAGGTCAAGGCCTGCGCAGACCTGCTGCTGATGCTGCCCGAGATCGCGCCGGGATGCAAATCAATCGTGGGCCTGTCCAATGTTTCGAACGGAGCACCTGCCGAGCTGCGTCCCTACCTCAACCGTGCCTACCTGCTGATGCTGCAAAAAAACGGATTGTACTCTGCGATCCTTGACGCCTATGACAATGAAATCATGGATCTGAGCCGGGGCACCCGCCCTGAACTGTCCGAACTGGTGGGGCGCATCATGGACGGTGCAGCTGTTGACGAACAGGCCCTGACGCCCGAGCAGCTCAATTACGCCCGCAGCGTAAAGGTGCTCAACGGCGAGGTACTCTACTCCAACTCCTGGCTTGAAGGGTAAAGACGTTGTTTGTACGGCATGTGAAGCGGGGCTGCTGCGCTATCCTGATGCTTCAACGCTGTTACAAATGACAGATACTGACGATTTCGATAGCGATCCCGATTGCTCGGTTGTATGCTATTGCAGCCAGTGAGCATAAGCAACTTTGCCTGCGACCTCGTCTAAATCGGCACGAAGCCTATGTACGATTCCATGCTTGAGGGCATCTATTCTTTCGCACGCGGACCGATGCTGTGGGCTGCCGTACTGGTACTGTGCGCGGGCTGTGTGTACCGCACCTGCGAACTCTATTGCCTGACCGTACGCAAGGACAAACAGGTGGTGCCCGCATCAACAGCTGCGGCCGCTCGCGCCATGCAGCCAACAGAACCGACACTTGACCGCCTGGCACGCTTCCAGCAAAGCGCCTTTGCCGTGCATCCGGTCATGTTCTTCGTTTCGATCCTGTTTCACGCATGCCTGTTCGCAGCCCCCCTGCTCGCACTGGGGCACAGCCTTGAAATATACCGTTCCTGGGGCATCGCCCCAATACACCTGCCCGAACCCCTGATCGACGCCATGGCAGCCGTGGTGCTCGCCTGCGGAGTCTTTTTTCTCATGCGCCGCCTCATGCTGCCCCGCGTACGGGCGATATCAGGCGCAGCGGATTACGTGCTGCTGGGCGCCGTGATGGCACCGTTTGCCACCGGTTTTTGCGCCTACCACCAGTGGTTCGACTATCGCACCGTGATCACCCTGCACCTGCTGGCCGGCAACCTGATGCTGATCGCGCTGCCTTTCACCAAGCTCGGGCACATGATATATTTCTTTTTTGTCAGGCTGCTGATCGGTTCGGAGTTCGGGCCCGGCCGCGGCAGCCGTGTGTGGAAACAGACGTAGCATCACCAGATCGGTCATGCCGGCAGAAGCGAGGCGCATAGCCGGAATCCAGAAACTTTTGATGGACCCCGGATCAGGTCCGGGGTGACATGCCCTGGATTAACACCGGCAACTAGTATGGGTCGTAACATGAACACAGCCGTCATGCAAAACATTCTGCACAAGCACAAAAAACGCATGAAGCTGAACCTTGCAGCGTGCGCCGGCTGCAGCCTGTGCGCTGAGAGCTGCTTCCTGTTCGAGCTGAACGGACACGACCCGCGCTACATGCCGTCCTACAAGATGCTGCACTCCCTTGGGCTGCTGTATCGAAAGCGCGGGCGCGTAAAAAATGAACAGCTGCAGGAGATGGCCGATCTTGTCTGGCGCAACTGCGTGCTGTGCGGGCGCTGCTACTGCCCGTTCGGTATTGATATTCCGGCAATGATTGCGCTTGCGCGTTCGATTCTCCGCTCGCAGGACATCGCGGGCGTGCACCCGCACTCGCTCGGCGAACCGGAAGACAAAACAGAATAAAAAACACCCGGCGAGCGGCACATCATGTAACAGGCTGTTCAAAAATGCACAGATGCACGGCGCGCGAAGTTATGAGGAATGAGGCGTACTTTTGTGTACGCCGCAGTGACGAATAACAAGCGGAACGCAGCAGATGGGCGTTTTAGGACAGCCTGTAAAGGACTCTTATGATCAAAGCCACCGTTAAACCACTGGAAGAGATACTGGCCATGATAGCCCCCTACCGTCGCGTTCTGACCGTCGGGTGCGGCGGCTGCGTTTCGCTGTGCCTCGCGGGCGGCATGAAGGAGGCGCGCGAGCTCAACAGCAAGCTGCGTGCGATGCAGGAACCGGGTTCCGATGCGGAGTTCGCCGACATCACGGTAGAACGCCAGTGCGAACAGCAGTTCCTGACACCGCTTGACGAACGGACCGCCGGCTGCGACGCGTTTCTCTCACTTGCCTGCGGAGCGGGCGTGCAGTTCCTGGCCGAGCGCTTCCCGGAAAAACCTGTTTTCCCCGGCGTAAACACACAATTTGTCGGCGTTACCAAGGATATCGGCTGGTATGAAGAGCGCTGCAAAACATGCGGGGACTGCATACTCGGGCTGACCGCGGGCATATGCCCGGTCACCATGTGCGCAAAAGGCCTTTTCAATGGGCCCTGCGGTGGTCCGCAGGACGGTCACTGCGAAGTCGATCCTGACAGACCCTGCGCCTGGATCGCCATTTACGAACGCCTGCAGGCCCAGGGCCGGCTCGAAACCCTGACAACCCTGCAGGGCGCACGCCAGTGGCAGGGGCAGGTGCCGGGCAGCATACTGCTGCCACGCTACCGCGACCGCTACGTGAAGGACGGAGACGACAAATGAGATCGGACAGCAGACTCGAGCGAATACTGACCTCCGGTCGCTTCGCCCTGACCGGCGAGCTTGGTCCGCCGCGCGGCGCCGACGCGGATGCGGTGCGCAAAAAGGCCCGCCTTCTCGCTGGCATGGTCGACGCGGTCAATATCACGGACAACCAGACCGCGGTGGTGCGCATGTCGAGCCTCGGCGCCTGCCTGATCGCCATACAGGAGGGGCTCGAGCCCGTGTACCAGATGGTGTGCCGCGATCGCAACCGCATCGCCATGCAGTCCGACATACTCGGGGCAGCAGCCCTTGGGGTACAGAACATACTGTGCCTGTCAGGCGACCATCAATGCTTCGGTGATCATCCGGGAAGCAAGAAGGTCTTCGACCTTGACTCAATGCAGCTCATCGACATGGTCCGGACCATGCGCGACCAGGCACGCTTCCAGGGAGGGGCTGACATAACCGTGGCACCCAAGCTGTTTATCGGAGCAGCCGCCAACCCGTTCGCCGAGCCGCACGCGTTCAGGGTTGTGCGCCTGGCAAAAAAAATCGCTGCCGGGGCCGACTTTATCCAGACCCAGTGCGTGTACAACATGGAACGCTTCGAAAGCTGGCTTGCGCAGGCCCGCGACATGGGCCTGACGGATAAGGTCTACATCCTTGCGGGCGTAACGCCGCTCAAATCGCTCGGCATGGCCCGCTATATGCAAAAAAACGTCCCGGGCATGGATGTGCCGGAAAAGCTGATCCAGCGCCTGAAGGGAGTTGAGAAAAAAGACCAGGCCCGCGAAGGGATCGCGATCTGCTGCGAACAGATACAGCAGCTGCGCGAGATGAAGGGCCTTGCGGGCATACATCTCATGGCAATCGAGTGGGAGCACCGCGTACCTGAAATCGTCGAGCAGGCCGGGCTGCTGCCGCGGCCTGCGCCCGAACCGGAGCAGGCATGAAAAAGCCGGTTGCGGCCATGATCATTATTGCCGGTACGTGCGCTGTACTGCATGCTGCCGGGCCGGAGCGCCAAGCACCGCCTGCCTGCAGTGCGGACAACTCGACTTCCGCAGGCCGTATTCTGCTCAGCCTCGGCCCTGCCGAACATGACCACAGCCGTCCACAGATCTTTTTCGAACACGAAAAACATGTGCGCGCGCTGGGAGAGCGCGCCTGCGACACCTGCCACGCACAACAACCTGACGGCACCCTTGTTTTTACGTTTCCAAAAAATATTCCCGGCACCGCCGGGCCCGAGGCCCTGATGGACACATGGCATGACGCCTGTATAGACTGCCACAGTGAGCGTACTGACCGGGGCCAGCACGCCGGGCCCGTCACGTGCGGCACATGCCATGTTCGCGACAGGGGAAGCAGGCCCGTGTATGCGCCTGTCCTGCCGTCGTACTACGAACCCCTGCGCGACACCTATCACGGCGAGTGCCGGAACTGCCACAATGAGCCCGCCCTCACAGCCGAAGACGCGGGGGAGCTCGCATGGAATACATTCTATGTACACAAAGGCACAGTCACTAAACCGCAGCAACCGCCTTCCGGCTTTGACTATCATCGCCACGACCTGCACAGCCGCACGCTTCAAGAGGACTGCGGCCTGTGCCATTACCTCGCCCCTGAAAAACGTCTGGCACTTGAACAGGAGGGCAAAAAACCGCAATGCCGCGACTGGATGCTCGAGCCCGACCCGGCGGGCGGCTGGCGCGATGAGGACTACGCCCACGTACGCTGCGTAAACTGCCATTACACCCGTATCACGGCCGGGGAGGAAAAGGCCGGTCCGCTGCTGTGCAGCGGCTGTCATACACCTGAAACACGAACAGCAGAACAGATGCTCGATGTTGACCGGATCGACTGTAAGCAGGAAGAAAAAATATTGATCGGCCCGGACAACGACAGCGTCATGGCCGCTGTTCCCTTTGATCACGCCGCGCACCAGCTGCGCACGGCCTCCTGCCAGGAATGCCATCACAA
>Ga0272442_10010532_pt1 | contig 11377 bp, 6 predicted proteins | sample SSMForm2O_FD_200262 | JGI IMG/M metagenome (GOLD analysis project Ga0272442, IMG submission 200262) | Marine sediment archaeal communities from Little Sippewissett salt marsh, Falmouth, MA, United States - SSM-Form-2O | ecosystem: Environmental > Aquatic > Marine > Wetlands > Sediment ...
GAACCCGGTCAGACAGGCCACGATGAACTCGCTGAAGCGCTCCGCCTTGATCCGCTTGAGGCCCAGCGCGTCGATGAGGCTGTACCCGATCATGAACACGATCCCGGCCAGCGTCGCCTCGGGCATGTTGGTCAGCAGGCTGGTGCCGAACAGCGCGAACAGCAGCACCACGGCCGACATCGTCATGTTGGCCACCTGGGTGCGGCCGTGCTGCTGGTCGAGGATCTGGGTCTTCGTAGGGCTGCCGTTGACGACGAACGTGCCAGAGAGGCCAGCGGCGATGTTCGCCCCCGAGAGGCCCAGGATGTCGCGGTTGACGTCGACGCGGTCGCCGTGCTTGGCCGCGAAGCTACGAGCGGTTGCCGCGCTCTGGGCGATGATGAGCACGAAGCAGGCGAAGGCCACGCCCAGCACCTTGACGGCATCGCTCGGGGTCACGCCTTGAGGCAGCCCGACGGGCGGGGGTCCCGAGGGAACCGCCCCGACCACAGCCACCCCGTTCGCGGAGGCGTCGGTGAGAGTCGAGATCACGATGCACAGCACCACAGCGACTAGTGCTCCGGGGACCTTGGGCAGGAACCTGCCGAACCCGATGATCACTCCCACCGTGAGCGCAGCGAAGCCGACCGTGGCGAGGTTGGCGTCGGGGATCGAGGTGATCGTCGACCACTGCTGCTGGAACCAGTTCCCGGTGCCCTTGGCGACGCCGAGCATGTCGGGGATCTGCCCGGTCAGCACCTGGATGCCGACGCCGGTGAGGAAGCCGACGAGCACCGAGGTGCTCAGGAAGTCGCCGATGAATCCGAGCTTGAGCAGACGCGCGAGGAGCAGCAGACCGCCGCAGACCAGGGCGGTCAGACCTGACCAGGCGACCCACTCGGGCGAGTTCGGCGTCAGGCCGGCGATCCCGAGGCCCGCGAGGCCGGCAGCCAGAACAGCGGCGGTGGCGGAGTCAGCACCCACCACCAGCAGCTTGGAGGAGCCGAGGAGCGCGAAGACCAGAGTTGGGAAGATGACCGTGTAGAGGCCGGTCTGGATCGGCATCTGGGCGATGGAGGTGTAGCCCATGACCTCCGGGATGGCTACGGCAGCCAGGGTCACCCCCGCGATCACATCACCGCTCAGCCAGGACTTGTCATAGCCTCGCAGGGCGACGGGCATGAGGTTCATGCGCGCACCGTAGGCGCCTGCGGGGACGACGCGCATAGCCCTATCCGGGTGATGTGGCCCCGCTCGGTCATGGCAAGCCTGGGACTTTTCGGAAGGGGATGGGACCGTTGGGCAAGCACGACACGAAAGGCAAGGGCAAGAAAGGCAAGAAGGGTCGCAAGTCCGACCGCGCCGCGGCGACCGCTCCGGGTGCTGCGGAAGGAGTCGACGAGCCGGGTCCCCGGCCGAAGCTGTCGACGAAGGAGTACGAGAAGCAGATGCGGATCCTGCAGGGCGAGCTCGTGGCCATGCAGGAGTGGGTCAAGGACACCGGCGCCAAGATCTGCATCGTGTTCGAGGGCCTCGACTCAGCGGGCAAGGGCGGAACGATCCGGCGGATCACCGAGCGGACCAGCCCGCGGGTGTTCAAGCACATCGCGCTGCCGACCCCGACCGAGCGGGAGAAGTCGCAGATGTACATCCAGCGCTACATCGCCCACTTCCCGTCAGCCGGGGAGGTCGCCATCTTCGACCGCAGCTGGTACAACCGGGCTGGCGTCGAGCCGGTGATGGGCTACTGCACCCCGGAGCAGACCCAAAGGTTCCTCGACCAAGCGCCCGCGGTGGAGCGGGCGATGGTCGACAACGAGATCATCCTGCTCAAGTACTGGCTCAACGTCAGCGTGGACGAGCAGACGCGACGGCTGGGCAACCGCATCACCGACCCCCGCAAGATCTGGAAGCTCTCTCCGACCGACCTGAAGTCCTACAGCCGGCACTACGACTACTGCCGGGCCCGGGATGCGATGCTCGCGGCCACCGATACGGCCTGGGCGCCGTGGTTCGTGGTGGACAACGACGACAAGAAACGAGGGCGGCTCAACATCATCTCCCACCTGCTCAGCCAGATCCCGTACACCCCCCCGGCTCCCCTGGACGTCACGATGCCGCGCAAGCCGAGCGCCCGCGGATACACCGAGCCAGACATGCCGGTGCGCCGTATCCCCACCCCCTTCTGAGGACAGACGGGCGACCCTGACGGACTCATGTGATCACCGAGACGAAGGACAGATGATGACGGACAAGCCTGCCGCGTCGACGACGGCCGGTCCGGCCGACAACGGGGCAGCCGAGCAGTGGTACGCACTCTCGGCTGACGCCGTCGCCCACAAGCTGGGGGTCGACCCCGCCGGCGGGCTGTCGGCGACCAAGGCCGCCGAGCTGCTGAGGACCAATGGGCCGAACGCACTGCCGTCGGAGAAGCCGCCGCCCGGGTGGCAGCAGTTTCTTGCCCAGTACAAGTCCTACATGCAGATCATCCTGGTCGGAGCCGCCGTCGCCTCCATCGTCATCGGCCAGATCGCCACCGGCGTGGCCGTCCTTCTCATCACCGCCCTCAACGCGCTGGGTGGCCTGCGCCAGCAGGGCAAGGCCGAGAGCGCGATGAACGCGCTGCAGTCGATGCTCAAGACGACCGCCCGGGTTCGGCGGGACGGGTCGGAGGTCAAGGTCGATGCCGACCAGGTGGTCGTGGGTGATGTGGTGCTGCTTACCGCAGGTGACGACGTCTGCGCCGACGGGCGGCTCATCGAGGCCACGTCCCTGCAGATCGACGAGTCTGCGTTGACCGGCGAAAGCGTCCCGGCGTCGAAGACCGCAGACGTCATCACCGGCGCGAACCCGGTGTTGGGGGACCAGTCGAACATGGCCTTCATGAACACCCCGGTCACCCACGGCAGTGGCGTGATGATCGTGACGGGGACAGGTGCCGACACCGCGGTGGGCACCATCTCAGGGATGCTGAAGTCCGCGCCCACCCTGAAGACGCCGATGACCAAGCAGCTGGACACCCTGACCCTCTGGATCGCGGCGGCCGCCGGGCTCACCATCGCCATCATGTTCGCCCTGGGGATCTCCCGCGGGGAGTCGACCACGGTCATCTTCACCACCGCCATCGCGCTCGCCCTGGCCGCGGTGCCGATGGCCATGCCCACCGTGCTGCAGGTGATCCTGTCCGGCGGATCCCGGGAGCTGGCCACTCACGGCGCGGTGGTGAAGAGCCTGGCGTCGGTGGAGACCCTGGGGTCGACGTCGGCGATCAACTCGGACAAGACCGGCACGCTGACCATGAACCAGGTCACGGTCACCGAGGTCATCGACCCCACCGACCGGTACGCGATCACGGGGACCGGCTACAGCCTCGACGGGGAGGTCCAGCACACCGCCGGGAACAGCAACACCATCGAGGCAGCGATCCTGCCCTTCCTGATCTGCAACGACGCCAAGCTCGTCGACGGCAAGGTCGTGGGCGACCCCACCGAAGGCGCCCTGCTCGTTCTCGGGCACAAGGCGAAGCTCGACATCGAGGGCACTCAGGCGGCCTACCCCCGGCTGGCGACCCTGCCCTTCGACCCCACCTACAAGCTGATGGCGGTCTTCTGCGACGCGAAGAACGAGGCGGGCAGCGCTGTGGTCCGGGTCTTCGTCAAGGGCGCCGCCCCCGCCGTGATCGGACGGGCCACCACCGCCCTCGCCAGGGGCGAGAGCGTTGCCTGGGGCGAGCAGCAGAACGAGCGGGCGAGCCAGGAGCAGGACCGGCTCGGCGGAGAAGGCTTGCGCATCATGGCGTCGGCCATCAAGGACATCGACCCCGTGGACTTCGACCCCAACGGCGACCTGTTGTCCCTGGTTCAGGGCCTTCAGCTGACCGCGATGGTCGGGATGGTCGACCCGCCCCGTGCGGAGTCACTGGATGCGGTCCGCTCTGCCCAGGACGCCAACATCCGAGTGCGGATGGTCACCGGCGACGACGTCGTCACTGGAGCCGCCATCGCCCAGCAGCTCGGTATCCCCGGGGACGCCGTACTAGGCACTGACCTGGCGGCGATGCCCGAGGACGAGCGACTGCGCCGGATCGACGAGATCGGTGTAGTCGGGCGGGTGGCCCCCGAGCACAAGGTGCTGATGGTCTCGACCCTGCGCGACGACGGCGACGTGGTAGCGATGACGGGCGACGGGGTCAACGACGCCCCCGCGATCAAGGCCGCGGACATCGGCATCGCGATGGGCAGCGGAACCCAGGTTGCCAAGAACGCCGGGAACATGATCCTCACCGACGACAACTTCGCCACGATCGTGCGCGCCGTGTTCGTGGGGCGCAAGGTCTACGACAACATGCTCAAGTACATCCGCTTCATGCTGGTTGCGCTGGTCACCTACGTCGTCACGTTCCTGCTGGCCAACCTTCTCAACATCGCTGGCGGGCAACCGTTCACCGCCGTGCAGATCCTGTGGATCAACTTCCTCATCACCGCCCCGGTCGGCATCGCGCTCGGGCTGGACAAGGCGACCCCGGGCCTGATGAAGCGTCAGCCGCGCCCGCGGTCCGCCTCGATCATGAGCCCGGCGGTCGTCATCACCGTGGGCCTCGTCGGGCTGCTCATGTCCGTCGCGATCAACGCTCTGATCGTGTTCGGCACCAACGAGTACGACAAGGCCGAGATCGGCAGCACCATGGGCTTGGTCGCCTTCTCGCTGATGCTCGTCGTGGCTGCCTTCGAGAGCCGCGACGAGAAGACGTCGATCCTGCGCGTGGAGACCTTCGACAACGCAACCCTCAACATCACCGCCCTCGTGCAGATCGCTCTCGCGGTGCTGATCGCCCGCGGCGGGGTGCTGACGTCGCTGCTGGGGACCGAGGCGCTCGACGACACCCAATGGCTGATCGGCGCCGCACCTGCCCTGCTGCTGTTCATCGTGTGGGAGCTCGGCAAGGCGTTCGCGCGCCGCCAGACCAGCACCGCCCCGCAGGTGGCACACGTACCCGGGATCGCTACCCCCGCGTCCGCGTCTGCGTAGCAGCTAGGTACCGCAGGGCGGTAGCGAGGCTCAGTCGGAGCCAACGCCGACCCACCCGGTAGCGCCCGACAGGCACAACTGATGGCTCGACCGCCTCGCCAAACCGGCTCGCGGACACCGAAGGGTTGACCGTCTTCGCGATCCTTCTCCGCACCCAGGATCGTGCCGTAGAGCTGACCGTTGTCCTCGGTGCGCAGGTCCCGCAGCACCGGGTCGACCACGGCGTCCCACAGCGACGCGGTCTTCTCGAACGCGGGCTCGTCGGCCAGCGCGGGCCACTCCTGGTAGGCAACCGCGCGGGTGTGGCCGATCAGCGACGCCTGCACCGGCTGGGCGTACTCGTCGTCGTAGTAGTCGATCAGGTCGTAGACGGTCGCGGTTCGACCTGCCTCGGGTGCCGAGGCGCCCCGAGACGCCTTGAAGCTGGCGAACACCTGCACGAGGACGAAGGCCAGCAGCAGAACCGTCAAGGTCGGCAGCGGGGAGATCAGCAACTCGAGCTTGACACCCTGCACCTCGGTCTTGGCGAACGGGCGCACGCAACGGTTCACCACGAACCCGGCCAGCACCATCACGGCCAGCACAACAACGACCGCTACTGCCGCCCCCCCGGCCTGACCTTACCCCGCCAGGGCGATGCCGGGCTGCGGACGCCGTCGATACCATCGCGTCATGGCCGACCGGGCAGCCTCGTCCCGAGGTGTGACCGCTGAGCCAGACGCCTCACGCAAGCAGAGGCTGCAGCGACGGGAGGCCAGAGCCTGGTGAGGATCACGCTCGCCCAGCTTTCGCCCCTACGGGTCTTCCGGATGTTCTCCTCGTCACCCGACGCGACTCGCGAGCGCCGCCCGACCGACGTTCTCCTGCTACTGCTGAGCCTGCTTCTGGTATCCGTCCCAGCCGTCACCTCACCAGGTCCGCTGGGGGTGGACCTCGCCCTGCAGTCACTGATCTCAGAGTTCGACGGCGTGCTCGGCTGGTTCTGGCGGCTCTGCTACGCCCTGCTCCTTGGCTGGACGCTCGTTCTGGTGCTGGGACCGGTCGTCCGCTTCAGGCATGGGCGATTGCGCCTGCTGCTCGACTACGCGCTGGGAGCCGGGTTGGCCCTGGCGCTGGCCGTGCTTCTGAGCGTCATCGGCGGCGGCGGGGCCGGAACGGCAGTGGAAGCCCTGGGCAGCCCCGATCCGCCGCCGGTCTTCCCCGCGGTACGGCTCGCGCTGTGCGCGGCTGTCATCGTGACGGCATCGCCGGGCATCACCCGCCCGTACCGCGTGGTCGGACGTGTCGTCCTCGTGCTCGGTGCGGTGTCGGCAGTGGCCCTTGAGCTCGCCTACGCTTCCGGCGTCGTGGCCGCTCTTGCCGTGGCCCTGGCCGCCGGCTCGATCGTGCATCTGCTGCTCGGGTCGCCGGGTGGCCAGCTGACCCCCGAGCAGGTGATCGCTGCCCTCCACGACCTCGGCGTTGACACCGACGCCGTCATCGCCGCGCCCAGGCAGGTGGCCGGGGAGCAGCTCGTGGTCGCACACCGCACGGACCGGCCCGACGTGCTCGTGAAGGTGTTCGGTCGCGACGCGTGGGACGCCCAGCTGATCGGCTCCACGTGGACGGCGCTGACCCGACGCGGCGAAGCCCCCCGGCTGACGATGGGGCGTCGGGAGCGCGTCGGTCACGAGGCGATGGCGGCTCTGCTGGCCCAGCGCGCCGGTGTGCCGGTGCTGCCGGTGGTCGCGGCAGGGGAGGACGCAGGCAGCGACGCGCTGTTGGTGGTCGAGGCCCCTGCGCGTCGGCTGAGTGAGGTGTTGAGCGAAGAGGGAGGCGAGGAACGGCTGGCCGATGCCTGGGATGTGCTTGGCCGTCTCCACGACGCCGGCATCGCCCACAGGCGGATCGACCTCGACCGACTCGTCGTGCGGCACGACGGTGCCGTGGCCCTCTCGGACTTCGCCGACGCACGCCTGCACCCGGCCGAGACCGATCGGATGATCGATCGGGTCCACCTGCTGGTCGCCACGTCGCTCGTGGTGGGGACCGACCGCGCCGTTGCGGCGGCGATGGACGCCCTCGGCTCCGAGGGCGTCGCGGAGACCCTGCCCTACCTGCAGCTGCCGGTTCTCACGCACGCGGTTCGCCGTGCCATCACGGACGCCGACCTCGACCTCGGCGAGCTGCGGGAGTCGGCGGCCGCGACCAGCGGAGCCGACGAGGTCGAGCTGGTCGAGCTACGCCGCGTCACGTCCGCGGGCTTGCTCAAGGGCGCCGTCGTCCTGCTGCTCGTCTACACCCTCATCAGCCTCTTCGCCGGCATCGACGTCGCCGACGTCGTCCAGCAGCTTCGAGACGCCGACTACTGGCTGCTCCTGCTGGCCCTGGTCGTCGCGCCACTGGCGCAGGTGGGCACCACGTTCGCGACCCGCGGTGCAGTGCCGTCCTCGTTGCCCTTCGTGCCCGTGCTCATGCTGCAGTACGGCATCCAGTTCATCGCGGTCGTGCTGCCGGCCACCGCGGCCCGTGTCGCGGTCGAGATCCGCTTCTTCGAACGCTTCGGCATCAAGTCCGGTGCTGCCGTCACGATGGGCATGATCGACGGCATAAGTGGCTTCGTGGTGCAGGTTCTGCTGCTGCTCCTGATCTGGTTCAGCGGCTTGCCCGGCGTGACCACGACCGTCGGTAGCTCATCCAGCAGCACCAGTACCGACGCCGCGTCGTCGAGCCCGTCGCTCCTGGGACTCGCGGTGCTCTTCGTGCTCGTGTGGGCGGTCGTGACCGTGGCCATCCCCAGGCGACGTCGGCGAGCCCTGAAGGCAGTGTCGAGGTCGCGGCAGTTCCTGGGCGAGCAGGCCGGGCTGGCGCGAACGGCACTCGGCGTGCTGAGGCGTCCCCGCAAGGTTGCCCAGATGCTCGTCGGCAACCTGTGGGCCCAAGTCGTCCAGGCCGTCGTTCTCGGGATCTGCCTGGCGGCATTTGGCGGTTCAGCGTCGCTGTCGCAGCTCATCCTCGTCAACACGGCCGTCAGCCTGTTCGCCGGACTGATGCCCGTTCCCGGGGGCGTCGGCGTCGCCGAGGCCGGTCTGACCTACGGGCTGCAGGCCGTCGGCGTGCCCAGCGCCGTCGCCATGTCGACCGCCATCGGCTACCGGCTCGTCACCTTCTACCTTCCCCCTCTGTGGGGATCGCTGGCCATGCGGTGGCTGCGCAAGCGGGCCTACGTCTGACGACACGCACGCCGCCGACGCAGGCATCATCCCTATCGGGCGATGAAGGCGCGAGCAACTGGCCGCGATGCTGAGTGCGTCGGGACAGCCGCTCCCGCGGACCTCACTCACGGACAAGGACGCCGCCATGAATCTCAGCCTGTACGTCGCCTCCTACGCCGACACCACGTCTGCGAACGAAGACTTCGTCGCGCTCAAGGCCGCTGAAGCCGCTGACCTGCGGGTGGTGTCTGCCTTGGTGATGAGCCGCGACGCGGACGGGCAGGTCGACGTGCTCTCCGAAGGGGACGGCATCACTGGCGGCGGCGCCGTTCTCGGTGGAGGCGTCGGGCTGGTCGTCGGGCTCTTCGCTCCTCCGCTGCTTGCCGCCACCGCCGTCGGTGCTGGGATCGGTGCCCTGCTGGGGCATCTGACCAAGAAGCACGCGGAGAAGGAGCTCGGGGTCGAGCTGGAGGAGTACCTCCCGCCGAACTCCTCTGCCGTGGTCGTCATCGTGGACGACGTCTACGTCGACCGCGTCGAGGCAGCGCTGACCAAGGCGGACAAGCGCATCAGCAAGGCCATCGACTCCGGTGACTACGACCAGCTCGAGAAGGCTCTGGCGAAGTCCGAGGACCAGGTGTCCAAAGCGGTCGAGGGCTAGGCACAACACAACCGTAAGGAGCACGCATGGGACTCAGGGACAGGCGCCAGGAACGTCAGGCCGAACGCCGCGGCGCAGGCGCCGAGGTCTACCAGATGCAGGCCAAGCTGATCTCGATCGGTGACGACTACTGGATCGAGACGACCGGTGGACGCCGCGCGTTCAAGGTCGACGGCAAGGCAGTGCGGGTGCGCGACACCTTCGCGATCAAGGACACCCAGGGGCAGGTTGTCGCACAGATGCAGGAGCGCGTCGCACGTGTGCGCGACACGATGAAGATCGACCGTCCAGGTCGTCCGTCGGCGACCATCAAGAAGGCCATGATCACGCCGCTGCGTGACCGATTCGTCCTCGAGGCCGATGACGTCGGCGAGATCTCCATCCAGGGAAACCTCGTCGATCATGAGTACACGTTCGAGCACGACGGGGCGAAGATCGCCGAGGTCTCGAAGCGCTGGGTGCGGGTGCGCGACACGTTCGGCGTGAGCATCGAGCCGGGCGCCGACGTCGTTCTCATCCTTGCGGCTACGGCGGCGATCGACAGCATGACGTGATCCATGCTCGATGGCCGGGCAGGGTGACGTCCGGTTCGTTGGTCGGTCTGGCACGATCCGGGTCATGAGGCCGAGCAGGAATGGCTGAGCGCCAGGGGGCAGACGTTGTGCGCGCCCTCGGAGTGGCCAGTGCCGTCGCGATACCGATCTCGTTGGTCGCCCTGGCGTTCCTCGCGCTTGTGGGGCAACTGACCGACTGGCTGTGGAGCGACATCCCGTCAGCGGCCGGCTTCGCTGGCGACGCGTGGTGGTGGGTGCTGCTCGTGCCGACCATTGGTGGGGTGCTGGCCGGACTCGCGGTCAGGCACCTGCCTGGGGGTGGGGGACACGACCCCATCAACGGGTTCTCCGCCAAGCCAGTGTCCCCTGACGCCATCCCTGGTGTCGTGCTGGCGGCTCTCGCGTCCTTGGCGTTCGGGGCCGTCATCGGCCCTGAGGCCCCGCTGGTGGCGTTGGGCAGTGCGTTGGGCCTGTGGGGTGCCCACCTGTTTCGTCAGTCGGGCAACGTCGCCGCTCTGGCGGCGTCGGCGGGCCTGTTCGCGGCCATCTCGGCGCTGTTCGGCAACCCCCTTCTGGCGGCCCTGCTGGTACTCGAGGCGGTCGGTGCCACCGCTCTGGCGGCTCCGTTGACCGTCGTGGTTCTGCCGGGTCTGCTGGCGGCCGGACTCGGCTACATCGTCTTCACCGGGGTAGGGGATCTGGCGGGGGTGACGCCGACCTCGCTGGCGGTCGAAGGCCTCGCCTCCTACCCCGCCCTGCGCCTGGCCGACGTGCTGTGGGCCGTCGTCATCGGCGTGGCCATGGCGGCCGTCGGTTTCGCCGTACGCGGCATCGCCGCGCGTACCCATGCGCTAGCCGTTCCCCGGCCCGCGGTTGTCGGTGCGATGGGCGGCCTGACGGTCGGTGGTCTGGCTCTGGCGTTCGGGCTGTCCGGTGAGAGCCCGTTGAACGTCCTGTTCTCCGGCCAGTCCGACCTGTCCACATTCGTGGGCCAAGGTTCGGCCTGGGGGGCCGGGATCGTGGCGCTCCTGATCCTGACGAAGGCGGCCGGCTACGGGGTGTCGCTCGGCAGCGGGTTCCGCGGAGGCCCCGTCTTCCCTGCCCTGTTCCTCGGGGCGGCCGTCGGCACCTTCTTCTCGCTCGTCGTGCCGGGGCTCGAACTGACACCGGCTGTCGTCGCCGGCATGGCGGCGGGGTCGGCGGCGATGCTCAAGCTGCCCGTGTCCTCGGTCATGCTTGCTGTGGTCGTTGCCGGCAGCGCGGGTCTGCAGGCATCGACCCTGGCCATCGTCGGCTCTGTCGTGGCCGTTGTCGTCACGCTGGCGGGCTCGTCCCGGCAGACCAACATGACCCGGCAGACCGCGCCGTGACACGTTCGAGCTGGCCCGCCCACACCGCATCGCCTGGCCGCGAAGCGGAGTCGCTCTGGCTTCTCAGCCCGACGCCACCTCGATGAGCCCGTCGTCGGCCGCCCGCCGAACGCGCTGGTAGTCCGCCTCGTTCTGGTCGGCGTAGGACTCGGCGAAGTCCGCCATGGCCTCCGCCATGGTGTGGCCGGAACCCAGGTAGCCCGAGATGGCCTTGCGGTCCCCGGTGCGGGCGTGGGCCCGCGCCAGCGTCCATCCGCAGATCTGGGCGTAGGCCTGGTAGCCGTCGAGGGCCATCGCACCCAGGTCCGCTGAGGCCTTCCCGTCCCACATCTGCCGGACGTAGAAGTCATAGGTCTCACCGGACGGGTGGGTGGCCTGCTCCCAGCCGAGCAACATGTCGGAGGCCGCCTGCATCAGTCGCTGGCCTTCCACGACGCGTCGCCCATGCGTCGGGTACGCGCTGGCACCGAGGTAGGGCTCCAGCACGGACGGAACGGCCTCCTTGATCTGAAGCACGAGGTCGTCCAGGGAGTCGTTGTCCCCTACCAGCAGCAGGATCCAGCACCGGGTGCCGACGCTGCCCACTCCGAC
>Ga0272442_10010533_pt1 | contig 11376 bp, 7 predicted proteins | sample SSMForm2O_FD_200262 | JGI IMG/M metagenome (GOLD analysis project Ga0272442, IMG submission 200262) | Marine sediment archaeal communities from Little Sippewissett salt marsh, Falmouth, MA, United States - SSM-Form-2O | ecosystem: Environmental > Aquatic > Marine > Wetlands > Sediment ...
CGCGACTCCGGCGTCTGGTTGGGCGTTCGAGCACTGGAGTGGAAGTCTCGCTGGATCGACGAACCCACGATCGATCGCGATGACCTCGAATCAGTCGGTGACGGCGCACTTCACCGAGATCCCGCCGGGCCAGCACACCCTGACGATGGCGGTGAGCGGAAGCGGCTCGACGAATCCTTCCGTGGGAACGCATACCTATGACGAAGGAGCGTCGGTGACGATCAGCGCGACCCCGGCGTCTGGTTGGGCGTTCGACCACTGGAGTGGAAGTCTCGCTGGAACGGTGAACCCACGCTCGATCGCGATGATCTCGAATCAGTCGGTGACGGCGCACTTCGTCTCGACCGGATCGGGGCCCACGACCCCGACGCCAACACCCTCACCGACTCCGACGCATACGCCCTCGCCAACACATCCTGCGACTCCTCCTGAGGATGCAGGGCATGGCTGGTACGACCCGTTTGAGAGCGCTGCCATTGATGCACGATGGGCGATCGAGAACGAACTGCCGGGAAGCTGGGACTACGAGCCTTCTGAGAGTGTTCTGAGGCTCTATACCGAGCATCTCGTCGACGATCTGTGGCCGTCGTTGTTTCTGTCGGATCCGCCCGCGGGCGATTTCACGATGGAGACCAAGGTCAAGATTGATCCAAACGAGGAGCTGCAAAGGGCCGGACTCATCGTGTACAGTGAAACTGAGATGCTTACGCTGTCGCGTCTCTACTGCTCTGCCAGCCGAGTGGGGTGTGTCGGTGACGGCGTCTACTTCGCCCACCGACGCGGTGGAGCTCCCGTGGGCAACAGCTTCGCTACCCGTACCAGTGCGGGAGAGTGGATTTGGCTGCGTCTCTCGCGCGAGGGAGGTACGTACACCGGTTACTACAGTACGGATGGTGATCGCTGGGTGTATGTTGGCAAGTACGACTACTCGGCGTCAGGAGAGCAAGTTGGCATCTTCGCAACCACGTCCTGGGATCGAGGAGGCCGCATTCCCGCCGATTTCGACTACGTGTCCGTCGACAGTGATTCTTGATGCCCGTGCTACGGGACAGACCCTGACGCGGCAAGCGACGCATCAAACGAAGACTCGACGAGTAGCGGCAAGTACATCCGACGCAATGGAACGGATGTGCCAGCTGGATATCGGAGCGCAGTTGGCCTCCCTCGCCCACACAGCAACGGTACGTCGCTCGCCGATGCGAGCAAGAGAACTGACCCTCTAGAAGGAGCTTTCAAGTGCTGGGTCCCTCTGGGGGCGACACGATCGAGACACACGTCCACTACGCCCCGACACAGAATCTGCAGAAGGCGGATCTGATCGTCTACGCGGATGATAAGGCCGCCCCCGTCCAACCCACGCGCAACACGGCGGACTCCAATAGCGCTTGACATGGCAAACACTGACTCAGACACTCGCGACATGCATGCCAGCCTCTTCCTCGCGATCGCGCTCCTTGCGGCTATCTGTGTCCACTTCCTGTCAGGCCGCCTGCGGACCGGACGAAGGGGATGGCGCACAAGAGAGCGCGCAGGCAAGCTCTACCGGCAGTTGCTGGCGAGGCTCCTCGGCGACCGAGCCGCCGCGGATCGGCTGATCGACTACGAACGCGAGCGGGCTCCGGACGATCGCGAAGCCACGCTCATTCAGAGGGCACTTGACCGCCTGGAACGCGATCGACGGCGGTAGCCGTCCAGCCACCTTCCGGTACTTGGTCTTCCTTTCTCGTTCTGGCTCCTGGCTTCCGTCCCAGAGCGATGTCGACCGCGGCTTCATTCCGAGGCGCGCCAAGCCGCGGTCGCTCTTCTTCGCATCCAGTGGATTGGATCGCGCTCCAATGGGCAGGAGGGATGCCGGATTTGGCGGCCCCTGGCAGTATCCGTAGGATCTTCCTCGCCGTACGTGCAGAGATGCGCGACACGGCTTGGCTCCGGCTCGCCGGAGGTCGATGTGCGCAATGCGCGGATTGGGGGGAGACACCACCAGGCTGTGCGTCGCTTGTCCGAAGATGCCGTTCTGGCGACCCGGTTGCCGAGTTACGGCCTGTCGTGAGAGGATTGCTCTCAAGGGGAAATGTGAGTGAGAGCAACCGATGCTTGTAGAGGAGGTAGAGGTGCGAAGACACATGGCGAACCTGGTGCTTCTGTCGTTTCTCGTCGTCTGCGCGTGCAATGCTGGCACGGCCGGTGCCATGCAGTCAGGTGCGGACGTGCCGGGATTGAATTTCGACGGATGGGAGCCTCTCTTCCAGGAAGAGTATGACGACGCAACGCTGGATCCAGACCTGCTTCCCTCGTGGGACTACTCCGCGGACGAATTCGCCGTCGGGAGCTATGACGGTGCGTCTGTCGCTATCGTGAGCAGCCGCGGATTCTTCGACTTCGTCCGCCCCTGGACGGACTACGCCGCGGTTACCCGCGTTGCCGTACTCGCGGGGACGCTGACGCTCAGCTACAGGAAGGGCGAGACCAGCCGCTACTACGTGGAGTTCGATCCGGATGCAGGCATGATCCATCTGGGGAAGGCCCACCTCCTCGAAGGACGTCCGAGGGGATGGGGGCAGCGAACTCGGGTCGCATCCGCTCCGTTCCTGCTTGTGTATGGAGCCTGGTACGAGGTCGCCATTCTGGGTGAAGGTGCGTCGCTTCAGGTCTTCGTCGATGATCACTTGACCCTGTCCTTCGTGGATCCGGACCCGCTGCTCGCGGGAGGCGTTGGCTTCGAGACAGTCGGAGAGAGCCCGCGAATCGTCGTCGATTCCATCCGCGTCTGGAGCTCGTCTCCGTAGGCGCTTCTGTGCAGGATTTGCGCTGGCATCGAGCCGATTTCGCCCAACTGCACACCATGGCAAGCCTACAGCCTATCCCTGATCGGGCTTTCGAGTGACAGCCGGCGGCCGGCCCGACCAGTCCCCAACCCGGCGGATGCGGCCGCTCTCACCGCGCCGCTCACAGGATCCTCCGTGCCCATCGTACGGCGGTCGTGCCCGCTGCACCTCTCGTCCAAAGGGACATGCGCTATCTGCCCCGACCCCGTGGCCGATCACTCATCGCCCTAGCGGATCGAGAGGCTGCATTGCGTCCGCTCCCTCGATCCGCTATCTTTCGTTTGGTTTCAGGGCAAGACGTTTCGAATGATGGATTGACAGGTGTCAGCGACTCGAAGGCCGTTGCGCCTTCATGCCACGGCAGAACGCGGGAGCTGTAACTCCCCTCTCGCCACGTCCGTCGAACCCCCAGTCGATGGCGCCGCAACCGACTGAAGTACCGGATGCAGTGGAGGTCACATGATGAGAGTCTTTGCGCTGTCCGCCGTTCTGATCGCCCTGGTCGCGAGTACCGTCGCCGCCGATTCGGCCAGAACCTACGCTGTCTACTTCGATTGCACATCGGGGCGCGAAACAGCCGTCAGAATCCTCAATCCCGATGCAGCCCCCGTCGAGTACACCCTCTCTTTTCACGAGCCGCTCGGTGCGACGCTTGGCGAGACCGCAGGCTCTCTCGGGCCGTACCAGGAGACGTCTCTCTCGGTGCGAGAGTTGCTCGCGAACGACTGGGAGAGCCTCGTCTGCCCGGATCCAGAGAACGAGAGGCAACACATCCAGCCCAGCCTCGAGTTGTGCCGCGGCGGTCTGGCGTTCGTCGAAGCCACGGGTTCGCTGGTGCTGGAGGTATCGTTCGCGGATGGGAATCGCGCCCCCGTCTCTCTCACCATCGATCAGGCCGTTGAGATCGGCCAGCCGCACGCCTACCACTTCTATGCGGTCCCCTTCACAGAGAGGGACACACACACGCGACTGAGCGTGTTGAACCCTCAGCCGCACACGAGCAGCGTCACGATCTCACTCTATGACCCTGCGGGCGGATTGGTCGGAATGGGCAGCGCGGCTACGCGCTCGCTCGGCGCATCGACGTTCGATGTCGCCGATCTTCTCGTCGAGCGCCGTGAGACGGCGGGGATCATCGAGATCTATGCGCCGTTCCCGTTGGCGATCTGCGTGGAGTATCTGGATGTCGAGGGAACCCTACTTCGCGCAACGCACACCGCGACCCTACTCAACTTCCTCGACTAGGCGGACATCGCCCGACGAGCCGCCGCGCGATGAGCCAGTAGAGATCCTGGACGATCGCGAGGTCCTGCCTCCTACGGGCAGTCATGCGTGACCGTGACGCTGCGGCTCTGCAGAGCTGGAATGTGGGTGTTGCAGGAGGTCGGGGAGAGCGGGTTCGAGGTGAGATCGACTTCATCTCCCGCTCCTAGACCGGCGTTCGCGACGAGCGGGCTGATGTCGGCGATATCGTTGTACTCCAAGCCGAGCTCCTCGAGCTGGATGAGCCCCGCCAAAGCGCTTACATCATCGATGTCGTTCATCCGCAAATCGAGTTCCCAGAGCTTGGCCAGACTCGCCAGCGGACCGATATCGTCGATGTCGTTGCTGCCGAGGTTCAGCCGTTCGAGTTCGGCCATTCCGGTCAAGGCGGTGATCTCGCGGATACGGTTGATGCCGAGAAGCAGATGATCCAGCTTCGTCAACCCCGAGAGGGGGCTGATATCGACAATTTCGTTATCCCAGAGCGCAAGGAACTCAAGCCGTGTGAGGTTTGCGAGTGGAGTGACATCGCTGATGTGCTGGCTCTCTAGCGCAAGGACTTCAAGCTGTCTCAACCCGCCGAGTGGGCCGATGTCAGAGAGATTGCACTGTCCCAGACCGAGCCACTCGAGGCGGATGAGGCCAGAGAGTGCCGAGATGTTCGAGAGAGACCGGTTCGTGTTTAGATCCAGATACTCGAGTTCCGATAGACTTGCGAGTTCGTCGATGGATGTGAGGTTGTTGCTATGGAGATAGAGTCGCTCCAGATCTTCGAGATACTCGATCCCTCCGAGATCGGTGATCCCTCTTGAATTGGCCATCAGTGACGTGAGCCCTGCCACATCGCACCGCGTGATCGGCCCCGTCGGCTTGCCGATTGCGTCACGCACCGCCGCTTCGAGGCCGGGATCGGCGAACGTGATCACAGCGCATACAGGACAAGTGTTTTCGCGTACGGTTGCTCCCCGACTCAGCAGCGTCGGAATGTGCGTGCTACACGCCTCGGTGTTCAATGGGTTGCCCGTCAACTCGATCTCGTCCCCTGCGCCTAGGCCTGCGTTGGACACCAGCGAGCTGATGTCAGAGATGCTGTTGGCAGCCAGGCTCAGCAATTCCAGAGACGTCACGTGTTCCAGAGCACTGATGTCAGTGATGTTGTTCACTGACAGGTCGAGGCTTCGAAGCTGCGTCAGATTCGCAAGCGCGCTGATGTCGTCGAGATCATTACAGCCCAGGCCCAGTATCTCCAGCGACTCCAGCTCGGCAAGGGGATCGATGTCGCTGACTGTGTTGAAGATCAGCACTAGATGCTCCAGTTGCGTCAGATTCGCCAGATCATCGATCGATGTGAGGTTGTTACTATCGAGACGGAGCACCTCCAGATCCTCGAGATGTCCAATCCCTCCGAGGTCGCTGATTCCCCGATTCTTCGCGTCCAGCGACTGAAGCCCGGCAACGTCGCAGATCGTGATCGGGCCGCTTGGCTTGCCAATCGCATCGCGCACCGCCGCTTCCAGGCCGGGATCGGCAAACTGGATGGCGCAGCACATTGCCACGTCAAACGAGCACGTCGAGACGTTCCCCGCATGGTCCGTCGCGGTGTAGATGACCGTAGTCGTTCCTTCGGGGAAGGTTTCTCCCGGTCTGTGCGTGGAGGTGAGAGACGCCAAGCCGGAGTAGTAGTCGTCAGCCGTCGGCTCAGTCCACGTCGCAGTGGCGCATGGACAGGGGTCGGCTACTACGAGGTCACTCGGACAGCCCGAGATGACGGGCGGGCTGTTGTCAAAGATCAGTTCAGGTTCTCCTTGCGCCTCGAAGGCAGTCTTGTTGCCATTGCTATCTCGTAGCTCGATCTCGAACTCGAGGACGCCCTCGTCGCGTTCGGCAGACAGGGCACGAAAGGTGGCTTGCCATGTATTGGATCCGATGTAGGTGACCACCGCATCGTCGGGGGAGCCCTCTAGACTGACTGCAACCTGGAGATTGGAGACCTCCTCCACGGAAAATGTCACGTCGACGTCGTCTCCTGGTCCAACGTACTCCCCGGATGGGTTTGAGGTCGATGTTGTGACATCTCCGAGCTTCGGCCAGGAGAACGGCCCGTAGTGCGATCGGTAGAAGCGTCCGCAGGGGTTGCTGAACTCGTCTGTCACCAACACGTGGAAGTACCATGTTCCGCAAGAGGGCGCGGCAAACGTTTCCCCGGTCCACTCGGCGCCCCGCACTTCCCATCCAGAGAAGGATCTGGGTTTGGCATTCAGAGCGACGTGGTACTCGGGAGTCGCTCCTGTGTTCTTCCCCGGATCGTCGACCCGGACATCCACTTGGAGTCCCGATGAGGAGTAGACCGGTTCCACACTGAACGTGGGGCAGCTCTGCCAGTAAGCGTCAGCGACACCGCGGACGGGACCGGCCACTGGCCCCTCGACGCCTCCGATCTGGGCGGACACCCAATACGAGTAGGCTTCGGCTACGAGTGTGTCGAAATCGTCGTAGATCATGCTCTTCACGCAGTTAGCAAGCTCCTGGGCCTCGGAAAACGGAGCGCCGTCGGCTGCACGGTACACGTGGTAGCATCCGGCGCCGTCCACTCCGGCCCAATCGACTCGCACATGATCGCCCCAGCGCCCTTGACTCGCCTGCAAGCCCTCCACCGGGTCGATTCCGATCATTGCTTGAACCGGGCTGGATGGAGGGCCGATGAGCGTTCCCTGCTGCACGACGACTCGGTACCAGTAGAGTGTCTGCGGAACGGCGGTGCTATCCTGGTAGGTCGCCGCCTGCCCGGTCTCCGGCACGGTGGCGATCTCCACGTAGCCACTCGGCCAAGCATCCTCACTTCCGCGATAGACGATATAGGCGTTTGCTTCCCGATTGCGTCCCCATTCCAGGTTGATGCCATCGGCCTCCGGACAAGCCTTGGCCGAGTAGATCCTGGTCTGCGGCGCGCCCCGATAGCCCAAATCCGCCTCTGAGTTCACCCAGTTGTCACGCCCGTCGCCGGCCTGAACGATGTAGTAGTAGAGAGTGCCAAGTGCCGCCGTCTCATCATTCACCAGGAAGTGTCCACCAGAAGACAATGGGTCGTCGATTAACTCAATCCGAACGGATTCGCCTCCGGGTTCGGTTGATCGCAGGACGCGGTACTGGACTGCATCAGCAATCCCGTCCCATTCCACGTTGACATGCGTCTCGTAGGCTCCATCCGTAGCCTGGATGACCAGCGAAGCCACCTCGGTGACATCGACGTCTGGGCTGTCGACTTCGGTGTTGGTGAAGAAGTGTCCGGTTGGGTCCGACACTGCTCCGTACGGGATCCTGAATCCCAGGGTCCCCTTCCCGGAGAATCCGCTGAGGATGACGGAGTAGCTACGGTGCCGCTCATCGATCTCGTTCTCGATGACCTCGATCGTGGCGGGTGTCAGCGTCCCCGTTAAGATGACTCCTTCGTCGTCAAACCCTGCGACTGCAAGGCCGCCTCCAACGCGGCTCGGGAACAGGACGTCAAACACGGCCTGTCCAGACCAGCCAGGGCTAGCTTGCAGGACGTCGTAGGTGATGACAGGATCGACGTTTCCCCAGTAGATAGGAGTTATTCTGCTCTTGCATGGGGCCGACGAGTACTTCCAACCGGGCAACAGCACGTAGAATCCTCCGCTCTCAATCTCGAGATAGACCGTACCCCTCTGATCCATTCCGGTGATTTCGACGGCCGCGTAGTACTCCGAGCCTCCGCCTTCGCTCAACATCGTGCCGCACACTGTGAGATCGATCGAACCTTCTCCATGCGAGAACGCAGTACCATACGCATGAATCTTGGCCTGGTCGAATCCCCACTGGGTCGACTCGGCGGCTGGCAGGGATCTTGCGCTGCCTGTGATCCACACGGTGATCGTGTCGCTGTCCGTTGGCGATAGCGTCGGGACAAGCTCAGATGGACACGGAATGCCTTCCGGTTGGCTGTTCGGCGGGATGATCTCGAGAGAGAGGCCTCCTGGAGAGATCGAGACCTCGGATCCATTTGTCGTACGAGTGGTCATTGCGGACAGGCAGTTCGGGCAGTCCTGGTATTCGACCGTGATGGAGAGCGGGAGGAACCCGTCCGCGCCGTTCGTGTCGTCCGCGCCCACCGTATATCCGGCGACGTAATAGCCATCTCGTTCCTCAAAGGTCGAGTAGGTGGTGTCGCAAATGGTGGCCGACAGGACCATCTCCTTGCCGAGATAGAACGGCTTCAGTGCCACATTCCACGTTAGTCCGGCATCGAGGCGAGGAGCTTTGAAGGCCAACTCGATGTAGTCGCCCTCATCAACCAGGCCTGGGTAGTCTGTGACCACGCCATCCGTCCACAGCTGCACATCGTCGAAGGTTAGCTTGAGCAGAAGCGCGCTGGAGGCGTCGGTGGTGTTGACAATGACCTCGTGATACCCGCCCTCATACCACACCTCGAGCACGAAGTCCAGATACCCCCCGCGATCATCGGGTGAGAGCGTCCACGCGGCGGACCAGGTCGACCCGCTCTGCGCGAACGACGAACGAGCTCTGCCACCGTCGGTATCCGCAATGACCTCTCCGTTGACTTGAAGCCTACATCGAGAAACTGGCACATTGCCTGTGGGCGAGAAGTTGAGCTGGGCTTTGTCCCCGACAATGAACTCCTGGTCGCCAGAAGAAGGTGGTGACCACCAAACGGCGTCAATGCCCCCTAGGACGAACCGGCCAGGGGGCTGGCAGGGTCCACCGATGCCGCTGGTCCACAAATCCGTGATCGCCTCGACGTACCATCGGTACTCTCGATACGGATTCTCGGCGATCTCCGAGAGGCCCATGAGATCTGCGAGTGCCTGAATCTCACTCGCCGTGATCGTGTAGTAGTTCTCCTCCGGTGAGTTGGTGTAGAAGGCGATCTCCGTTGAATCGTTGCCGTGTCCCGTGAAGAGGTGGATCCGGTAGTTCGTGATGTCCTCGCGGCCGTGAGGGTCCCAGATCAGCTCGACAGCTCCACCGGGCTCTAGCGTGGTCCGACAGATGAATGGCGGATCGGGAGGGGTGTTTACGATCGTTAGATCCACGAAATCCTGCGCCACCATGTCGTAGGCCATGGAGACAGCTGTGCCTATTCCTGGAATCTCGCCCAGAAGCAAGCCCACGGCTGCTGAGATCCAGTTGTTCATCCAGATTCTGTACTCGCCGTCGTCGAACTTAGTAGTGTCAATCGTTGTCTTCTGTCCAACAGCTGCGTGGCCTAGGAACTTTGAGCTCGCCAAGCTCTCCACTAGGTCAGCCAGGCTTTCTATGTCTCCGTAGCCTGGGATGGCACCGTAGATTGCGCTGCACGCATTCTCCAATTGCTGCACCCACATTGGATCGTCAGGGGGCAGCGTGAGCCACAATCCACCCCCACCAGGCCACAAGTAGTAGATGTTGATGTCGCCCATCACGAAAATCCGGCCGCAAGAGTGCTCCTGGAAGACGTCGTCGCCCGTGATGACGAAATACGGATTCGAGGCGTCAGCGTAGCTTGGAACTGAGAACCCAAGAGCCGCTGCGCACACAGCGGCAGTCAGGACTCTGGAAGCCCAGGTAGCGTTCTTAGCTAGGACTCTCAGCATGATGTCCTCCATTCCGGAGCCTTCGACTCCGTCCGCCGGTGACCAAGCCTCCGATTTCGCCTACCAAGACACCTCGAACCCGCACGTCAGCTCCTCCAGAATCCCTGCCTCGGTATCGAACGACATCCCCATGTCGAACGCGAAGCTCTCTGTCAGATCGATCGAGAGCGAGCCTTCGAGATACGCGACGTCGAAGAGCCTGGCGCCACCCTCGAGGAAGTAGACGGCGACGGTCCCGGAGAAGGGGCCGCAGCAGCCTTCATCGTTGAACGAGACCGAGTACATCTCCCAGTACGTTCCCTTGAGGAGATGCGTACCATCGAGGTACGACAGTGCTTCAAACGACACCTCGCCGATGTCACAGCTGATCCCGATCCCGTAGATCGAGATCCTCGAGATCCGCAGTGTGCTCGGGGTCTGTACCTCGATGTAGAGGTCGATGCAGCTGAAGGTCCCGAAGTCGAACGACGGAGACAGGTCGAGCGCCTTCTCATCCATCTCGAACGTCAGATCGGCATCGATCGTCATCCATGGAAGGGTCGGGATCTCGATGTCGGAGACGGAGAACTCGGCTTCTTCGAAGCCGTCGCAGGAAAAGGAGATCTCTGACGACACGTCCGCGCAGCAGAACGGAAGACCGACCGAGATGTCGATGCCGTCAAACAGGAGTTCGCATCCCCCTCGGCTGCGAAGCTCAACATCGATGCCAAGAATCACATCTCCCGATGAGCCATCGGCCGAGACTTCCAATGCCACGTAGTTCGGCGTCAGCTCGAACGACGAGGAGAGGGAGAGATCTCCGACGTCGCAATCGGCCGACAGCGACCAACGCTTGAAGCCGACAGCGGCCGGATCGAACGACAAGGACGACGAGAGAGAGAAGTCGCCAAACGATCCCACCGCTTTGAAGTCGAGCTTCGACAGTCCGGTTGAGCTCAGTCCCGTTGCCGACGCAAACGACCACGGACCGATCGCATAGGTCAGATCGAGGGATGAACTCAGTGTGGGTGGCCATGCTGCCGAATCGATATCCGCCGACAGCGACCAGCTTCCCGAGAGCGAAGCCTCCGCGAAGGAGTGCAGAGAGAGTGTGAGAACCAGCCCGACGGCAGCAGCCAACCAACATCCCCGGGCGACCATGAGCCTCCTCGCTACCACAAGAATGGGCACCGGAGAGTCTTCTCCTCCTTCAGCGCCCTTCACCAAACAGCAACCTACAGGACATGTTGGGGGCTTGTCAAGTCTCGTTAACTGTACCCTAAGCTCCACTTTACGCCCGACAAGAGGCTCCGTTTGCCGCGCCGCGTCATCTCGCAGATGAGGATCTCCAGTCATGCCACGCGCGGACCAGGATGGACGCCGACACGCCATAGGCGAGAAGCTCTTACAGCAATAACACGTAGAACCTCGCGGGTTCCTGAACCGCGCGATTTCGCTACGATCGCGCCAGCGCTGCGCCTATGCGGCCTTCTCCCTCTTCGGGCTGGAAGCTGCACCCTGTCATGACGTCCCTATGGGTTCACGGCGTCACGATCACGTCCATCACCAGGCCGACCAGCACAGTGAGCCCTCCCTTTCATCCATTGTCATTCTGCGTCCTTTCTCTTCTCCTGTGGTTTTGCAGGATTGCATTGATCCTGCCAGCAACCATAATGGTGGAGAGAGCAGAGGAGGGC
>Ga0272442_10010535_pt1 | contig 11376 bp, 9 predicted proteins | sample SSMForm2O_FD_200262 | JGI IMG/M metagenome (GOLD analysis project Ga0272442, IMG submission 200262) | Marine sediment archaeal communities from Little Sippewissett salt marsh, Falmouth, MA, United States - SSM-Form-2O | ecosystem: Environmental > Aquatic > Marine > Wetlands > Sediment ...
TGCTCAACGTATCTCCAAGTGCAAATCCTAGAACAAATCCAAGGACAACAGAAACACTAACTAAAGCAGCACCTATTTCAACGCCTAGAAATGCTATAGCAGTTCCGATGACAAAGATGTACATTATCATTCGAAGGATTCTTGTTGAGAATTCAGCGAGTATCTCTGCCATTTTTGCTTTTAGCATCCATTTTTTAATGGCACCAGTAGCAACTCTTACTACTATTATTCCTCCTATGAGAACTGCTATAAACAGAATAATATTCCATAAACTTACTCCTATTAGAGGTAACGGTTCTTCCAATCCATATCCTGCAATTTCTATAGCCATAATATCTAACTTCCCCATGAATTCATCCACGGAAACAAATAGGGAGTATTAAAGATTATGACATTATGAACCTTCTTTGTCAAAAAGAAAAAAGAATAAACAATTAGGAAAAATGTATTGCAAAGTTTATGGTATAAGAAAATTTTGATGGAAAAAATAATCAATTAAACAGAGTATTAGGTTATAATTATGGTTATTATAAAAAAGAAATAGAAGGTTTTTAGAAAAAACTTTTAGATTTCCCAAGATATTCCCAGCGAAAAGTCGATGATAGCCACTTTGTTACCTGCCCAATGTATCATGAGATATAATGAGAATTAATAATAAGGTTTTTAAGGATTACTCGTTGATATAGTTGATATAATCCGTTTATATATTACCAATCATTTTATATAATATATAAGATATTGATATATTATTCATTGGAGGACTAATATGAAAAAAATCATGTCGCTACTGATCGTTTTTATTATGGTGCTAGGGGGATTAACTACAGTTGCCACGAAAATTGATAACATAGAAAATGAACAATTAGAAATTTCAACTGAAAAAATGAAAATCAAAATACCTTCACCAAAGCATGTTGTTGATAATAATTATGCTAGATTATATTTTGAGGATAAAGAGCTATATTTAATGAAAACTAATGAACCAATGCTCCCAAGAATTCTGAAAATAATAGAACTTCCATTTGGAGCACAGAACATAGAAGTAAATGTTAATCCAAATAGAGTAAAGGAACAGGTGCTATCAGAAGAAATATTACCAGCACCATCACTTTTACCCATGTCACATATCACTAATTCTGTTTACATTCCAGATCAATATGAATCAACAGAAATAAAACACGATATGTTTCCCTCTACTTGGTATGATTATACTGTTGGATGTGGACTGAACACTGATTTTGAACATGTAACTTTTCTTTCAATTAACATTTTTCCAGTAAGATATAATTCATTGGAAAGTAAAATATATGTTGCAGATAGTGTTGATATAACAATAAATTATGAAAATCCAAATAAAACCCCTTTTCCACTTACAAGTGAATTTGACCTTGTGATTATCGCTCCATCAAAGTTTTCAAATGATTTAGAGAGGTTAGTGAATCATAAAAATGACTATAATGTTAAAACTTTCCTTAAAACTACAGAAGAAATATATGAAACGTATCAAGGTCGTGATAAGCCTGAACAGATAAAATATTTCATCAAAGATGCAATTGAAACATGGAATATCACATATGTATTGCTAGTTGGGGGATTGAAATCTGCCATATTTGCGAAACCTAGAGATGATTGTAACCAAGGTTCAAGAGACTGGCATGTGCCTGTAAGATATACAAACTTGTTTGATAATCCAAAATTTCCATTGTTTGCTGATTCTTCCATTCATGATCCAGGTGTAATAAGTGATCTTTATTATGCAGATATTTACAAAACCGTAGAAAATGAAATTGTTTTTGAGGATTGGGATTCAAACGGTGATGGTATATTCCTTGCGTGGGGTAGACCTGGAATAGAGAACGACACAGGTATTGATTTTTATCCTGATGTTTGCCTTGGTCGGTTGGCATGTGTGAACACAAGAGAGGTTAGAACTGTTGTCGATAAAATTATTAACTATGAAAAACAGCCATGCGATCCATCCTGGTTCAAAAAAATGGTTGTTGTTTCTGGTGATGGATTCCTTGATCAACAGGACCTTGACATCCAATGGGACACAACTGATCTTCCTGATGGTGAATATACGATCCAGGCTCAAAGTACAAATAAAGACGATATTTCAGGCCCAATTGATATCATAAAAGTTACCCTTGATAAGAATGTTGAAACAAATTTATCTTTTAATCATGATGATCATATTAAACCTGAGCTTAGTAATGGCTATCCTGCCCTACCAATTGTTGAAATTGTAACGGTCTCAAATGGTGATATTTTGGGTAATACTGATTATGCTCGTACTCCAGGTGAAGATGAAGCTTATTGTAATGATTTTAATCCTTGGGCAAATATGAGTTATATAGATGAAGTCCTAACAATAAGGGGCAAATCTTATGATCCACAAGCATATGGAGATATTACCCATATACATCTTTGGATTACTAACGATAATGAAGAAGTTGTTTTTTCAACTTATAGAAACAATACCGAAATGTATTTTGAGGGTGAATGGACTACTGGAGATAAGGCATTGCTTGGGAGAGGCGGTGGATTATATTATATGCCTGATGATTTTGAAAAGGTAATACTTTGGACTTCCAACGGTGGTCTAACTGGTGAATCTGATGTTACCAATGCTCTTGATGAGGGTTGCGGTTTTCTCTTCTTTTCTGGCCACGGTAGCCCTGCAGTTTGGGGCGATCAAAAACCAGGTATACCAGGTAACAGACAACATTCTTGGGTTACTGGTTTACATGTTTCTAATGTTGGACCTACCCCTCCTTTTATAACAAAATTTCCTGTTTTTCCAATGAATGAGCTAAAAAATGGTGAAAAACTACCTATTGCAGTTGTAGGAGGATGCCATAATAGCCAGTTTAATGTTTCATTAATACCTGCTATGATGGATATATTACCTTATATAATCAAGGGTTTTCCAAGCTATCATCTTTGGACATATGGTACAGGTGTGCCTGAAACTTTTAGTTGGCATATTATTTCTCGACCAAATGGAGGGGCCATTGCCACGATGGGAAACACAGGGCTAGGTTATGGAATGCCTGGTAAAGAATGTACTAGTGGCGGGGGCGATTCTTGGATTACAATAGAGTTTTTCAAACAGTACGGTACAGAAAAACAAGAAGTTCTTGGAGGTGCATACAAGGAAACACTTAACAGTTATATTAACACTTTTGATATGACTGATCTTGAGGCGGGGCATCCAAAAACTGTGCAGCAATGGGTACTTCTCGGTGATCCAAGTCTAAAAATAGGGGGTTATTCTTAATTTTCTTAGGTAATCTTTAAAATTTATTGAAATTCAAAAACACGATCATTGTCATTTGTCATAAACGAAAAAATAATTTAGCGATCGGATATGCACACGATTTTTGGTTTTATCCTAGATTTTACCGACATCGAGAGGATTGGATGATTTCCTTCAAAAGTAAATTTTAAGCCCTAATTGATTAAATCGGAAAATTCTATTCTGAATTAGTACATAGTTATGATTTATTACATAGCATAATGGAAATTATGACATTTTGCTATTGAAATATTTTACAAATATCTATTTTTCTGAAGTTGTCAAATGAAATCCATATCTCATACACCAAAAAAATCCTGGAAAAAGAATTATCACTTCAGGAATTGCAATACCTCCATAAAAAAGGAGGAAAATTGGCGAAACACCTCCAATGATGGCTATGATCAATGCAGAAATTCCCATATTCTTGATAAATCGCGATCGTTTTTTATACATTTTCAGACCAAGCATTAAAAAACCGAGTGGAAACGCAATAAAAAACAATCCAGATACATCTACATGATTTGGATTGGGCAGAGGAAAAAGTCCTAATCCAATAAAGTATATGGAGCTAAGGGCGAAAACTGTTGGACCTACTCTTTCTCCGTTTGATGAAAGTAATAAACCAAATGAGAATATCAAAAGTAAAATTCCAACTAAGATTAACGTGTAATTAAAAAATGATAACCCAAATTCAGGTCTGCCAAGATCGCTAATTGCATTCTCCGTCCAGCTAAACCATGGTGCTCTAGGTAATGCAATAAGTATACCAGATATTGTTACTATCGGCAGCATAATGCCGCAAATGCCTGATAATTTGATTAGATATTTAGATTTCATAAACAAGTGTTCCAATTGGCATTCTAATTTATTGTGATGTCAACTCCCTTTGTCAATTGTCTTTAGTTTTTATCTTTCCTCTGATTATCAAGAAATGAAAAAGATATATTTAAGAATTAATGACAAACATTTGTGCAAGATATCAAATATATTTGATAAATATCATCAGTAAATAATAAAGATTAACGATCTTTTCCAATGTCCCAAATTGTTTTTATTGCTGTTATGCCAACGGCGGGTGCAATAAATACGGATAAGCTCATTGAAATGCTAGCCAAGAGGGATCCTAGATATGGAGCAAATATTGCGTTCCAACCATTGAATACACCACCCATAACGACTAGTGCTATCCCTGCTGATAGAAAATATGGTATTTCCTTTTTAGTTATGGTTCCTTCTCCAAAGAATGCCAATAGTCCAACAATTACACCGATTATTGCCAATACCCATGCACTCCAGCCACCAACCTTTGTCTCAAAAAAATTACTCCCCGATTCAAGTGTATATGCTTGATAAAGACCAACAATGAATGCAATGAGTATTCCTATAAGAAATACCCAACTTCCGAGTTTAGTATATTTGTCTTTAACCATGGAATTTATCTCCTCACAATCATTGATAAATAAAAATAGAAGAAGATTTTTGTAAAAAGCACTTATTTTATTGGCTTTCAATCTTTTTACTAAAACCTCTTCGGTCTGTGTTTCTGGTAACAATCCCTACAATATACAGGTCTGGTACCATCGGGTTTGAATGGAACCTCAGTTTCCTTTCCACATTCTGCGCAAGTTACTTTATGCATTTCACGAGGGCCTCTATCAAACCCTCCTCTACCTTTGTTCTCTCTATACATATATACATCCTTTCTTTTATTTGTTAGTTTTTGGCATAAAACTAAAGCATATAAACCTTACTGATGCTCTGATTTGAGTAATTGGGGGAATTGTAAACGATGTCGCTTTTTGTTTTGGAATTTACTAAATGAAGGCAACCTCAGTTTAACTATTTTCTCCTAGAATGTTAAGTTAAAAATGAAAATTTTTGGAAGATGCCAAATTTTACTGCAGATCTTATGGTTTAAAATAATTGAAACCCTCATTTGAAAATTCCAATATCTTTACAAAGCCAAAAATTTATACTTAATATCTAGATTACGATTATGAGAATATGTTGTCTGAATGCGAGGAACATGGGTATTACCGTGGGGATTTTTGCCCTGCCTGTAATAAAAAAGGAAAATTCTTAATGAATGATCAGGAACTTAATTCGTTAAGTCGTATCATTGCTGGTGCGCTACGTCATTTTCCTGAAAAACTTGGGTTGATGATGGATGGAAAAGGTTGGGTGCATATTTCATCATTGATTGATGCCATAGGTACAAGTAGATCTGGTTTCAAATGGCTCCGAGATTATCATATAGAGGCATTAGTAGCTACCGATCAGAGGGGTAGATATCAGGTTGATGGGGGTATGGTGCGGGCGACATATGGTCATTCTATTGATGTGAATCTTGATGATCTCCCACATGCAGAGATAGATGAATTTTACTATCCGGTTACTGAAGAAGAAGCTGATATGATAATTGAGGGGGGTTTGCATCCAGTAGATCGAAGAAAAGTGCATCTGAGTGGTAGTATAGAAAAGGCTATTGAGGCAGGAAGAGTAAGAACAGACGATCCACTTATTCTAAGTATAGACGGTGCAAAGGCAAAGGAGGATGGTATAAATATATATCATGCTGGTAAAGATGTATATATCACAGACAGTATCGGAGCTAAATACATATCAAAAGTAGATGAATCAGAAATTAAAAAATTATTGGAAGAAAAACATTAATAGACTGCATTTGATTTCGGCGTACTTTCTTTATTTTTGGGCTTGTAGCTCAGCTAGGTGGAGCAATCGGCTCTTAACCGATCGGTCAGGGGTTCGAATCCCCTCAAGCCCGTGTCTCTCAACAGGAGAGATTTGATGCAATAAGCCCTTTTTTAGACTTTATTGATTTTTGGAGATGGAATTTTTTGAAATTGAACTAAAAAATTAACAAATCAATTTTAATCCTAATATTTCCCAAAAAAGTGGAAAATTATACCGGATTATTGAATAACAATATTAGCTCTTATATTTGAAGCGTAATAGTCGTCAAAATAACCACATGATTGCTTATTTTTCAAATTTTCTTCAGTAGAAGTGTTTTTTTCATGAGAACGTTTTACCCAGTTTTTCCCATCATAGAAACTCTAGTTTTTTCTATGGATTTCCATCTTTTTTCCTTCTGTTTTATTAGTCTGTTTCATTGCTTAAAGTGAAATTAGATAAAATCTACGATTGATTTTTCTATATTTTTTAGATAGACTTATATTGAAGTATTTCATAACATGATTTACGTAGGAGGATGCTTGTGAGGAGTTCGGCAGTTAATTTCGAAATAGTTGCAGGGAAAATATGGACTGCCATGGAAGAACAAAGATGTCTTGAAAAAGATAAAATATTAAAAGTTGCACAGCTCAATGAAAATGAGTTTTATGCTGGAATAGGATGGCTTGCTAGAGAAAACAAGATATTTGAAGAAGATGAAGCCCATTATCGGATAGGTACTACAAACTTAACCCCTAAAATTGGTATTAATGCAGGTAGAGTGTGGAAAGTAATGGACATCTGGGGAGAAGTCAACCTTTCTACAATAGAGCAATTGGCAGATATGAGTGAAAAGGAAATCTATTCTGCACTTGGTTGGCTTGCTAAAGAAGATAAAATATATATTAATGAAAAACAAATGTATAATTTAAAATAACTTGCGATTAAAGAGTAAATGGTGGAAGAAAGAAAGATGGATATTGGTCAAAATTCAATGACCTTTATAGATGTAAGGTTAATTCGGTCAACGATAAGGAGTTGTAAATGAAAGTAGCTATGATTGGATGGGAATATCCGCCGTTTAAATCAGGCGGATTAGGTACTCATTGTTATGGTCTCACTCGTAGCCTTGCTGATAAAAATGTAAAAGTAGATTTTTATATGCCTAAAACTAAACATAGTGCAGGTAACAGTGGTAAGAAAAATTTGGTTATAAAAGAGGTTGGGGAGACTGAAATATTCCCATATGATCATCCTGAAGATAAAGAACTTGCCGGCCAGTTTTTTGAAAGTGTATATCGATATAATGATCTGGTTGTTAAAAAAGTAAAAGGTAATTATGATCTGATTCATTGTCACGATTGGCTTACAATGAAAGCTGGTGTTGCGTTGAAGGAAAAGCTAGGGATACCGCTTGTTCTAAGTGTCCATTCAACTGAATACGACCGCTCTGGTTGGATATGTCCTAATGATTGGTTTATCAACATTGAACGTGAAGGTATGGAAAAGGCAGATCGTATTATTGCTGTAAGTCATTTTACAAAAAGCGTCATTGTTGATAAATACGGTATAAATCCCGATAAAATTAGTGTCGTTCATAATGCTGTTTATCCGATTGGATGGGGCGAAAAACAGGAGATTGTATTGTTTTTGGGTAGACTTACGATTCAAAAAGGGGCTGAGTTCTTCCTTCGCGCTGCCAAAAAAGTATTAGAATATGAGCCAGATTCCCGTTTTGTTGTTGCCGGTACAGGCGACATGTTACCTCGTTTGATTAATCAGGCTGTTTATATGGGGATCTCTAGTAAAGTTATTTTCACTGGATTGTTAACTGAGGAAGAGGTTAAGCATATTTACAGAATATCTAATGTCTATGTTATGCCTTCTGTTAGTGAACCTTTTGGAATAACTGCTCTTGAAGCCGTTTCTGCTGGTACTCCCACTATTGCGTCTAAAACTGCTGGCTTCTCCGAAGTTTTTCAAAATTGTTTACGAGTTGATTTTTGGGACACTGATGAAATGGCAAATAAGATTATATCTTTGTTGAGATATGATCCGCTACACAAAACATTGGCTACGGAAGGAAAACGTGAGTTAGATCTGTTTACATGGGATCGCGTCGCAGAAAAAACAATTGGCGTATATAATGGAGTGATGTAACCTGACTTCAATATGTATGTATTTTGAAGTTCATCAGCCGATGAGATTGAATCGTTTTTCGGTTTTTAATATAGGTAGTGAAGCCGACGCCTCCAATTATTTTAACAATAAATTAAACCACGAGATATTTGAAAAAGTAGCGAAAAAATGCTACATTCCCACTAATAATTTGCTGCTTAATTTGATTAATGAATTCGATGGCAAATTCAGGATATCGTTTAGTCTCACTGGCACATTTGTTGAATATTGTGAAAGATTTATTCCTTCAGTCATTGACAGTTTTAAAAAATTATTTGCAACAGGCGCAGTTGATATGATTGAGGAAACATATTTCCACTCTTTATCGGGTTTGTATGATGATCTTGATGAATTTGAAGAACAGATAATGATGCATCGACAGATGATTAAGAGACTATTCAACTATGAGCCAAAGATTTTCCGTAATACAGAAGCGATTTATGATAATCGAATAGCTAAAAAAATTGCAGAAATGGGATACAAGGGAATCATAACGGAAGGTACGGATAAAATACTGGGATGGCGTTCACCAAATTACCTGTATAGGTCAAAAAATTCTGACATTAAGGTTTTATTGAGAAATTATTCTTTAAGCGATGATATTGGTTTTAGGTTCTCGTCTCGCCATTGGCCAGGTTTCCCCCTAACCGCTGATAAATATGCCCATTGGATGTCTCGTTGTGAGGGAGACCTGATCAATTTATTCATAGATTATGAAACTTTTGGGGAACATCAATGGACGGAAACTGGGATTTTTGATTTCCTTAGTCATCTACCCAATGAGGCTCTAAAACACGAACAACTTGATTTTGTTACAGTTAGTGAAGCAGTTGATAGGTATCAACCTGTAGGTGAGATTGATGTTCCATGGGCTATATCTTGGGCTGATGAAGATCGCGATGTATCCACTTGGCTCGGGAATGATATGCAATTTGCTTGCTTCAATGAGTTAAAAGACATTGGGAAAAAGTTAAAAAAACGAGGAGATGAGGAGTTACTAAACATCTGGCGTAGACTTCAAACATCTGATCATCTATACTATGTTTCCACCAAGGGACTTGAAGATGGTGATGTACATGCATATTTTAGCCATTATGATGGTCCATATGATGGTTTCATCAATTACATGAATGTCCTGCAGGATTTAAAACAAAAAATATCCTAAATTTAATGAGGAGAGTTGACGGAAGTTCAGTTTCTCCTTTATGAGGGGGCTGCTATGATTTATCTTGGATGTGCTTGGTGCATTTGCAACTAAGAGTTCTCATATAGAACCCTAAATTTAAATAAATGAGGTTGTAAGAGACTATGCGTGAATGGATTGTTACAAATGGTCTTGGCAGCTATTCTTCTTTAACACATTCTAATGACAATACTCGTAAGTTTCATGGGCTGTTGGTTGCTAGTCTAAATCCACCTACTGAAAGATGGGTTTTTGTGTCAAATATATATGATAGAATACTGACTGAGGATAGATTTTACAGTTTGAATGATTTTAAATGCAGGTTTACTTTTGATATGTTCCCATCTTTTTCTTATGATGTTGAAGGGGTGAAAATTAAAAAAACAATTTTTATGCCTCATGAAAAAAACACTACAATTATTAAATATGAATTTAAAACAAATAAACCAATATCAATTTTTCATAATCCTGTGATAAACTCCAGACATTTTTACGATGTAACTACGCAAGGCTCTGTTTCATTTAAACAAGATGTTTTTGAACATGGTGTTTGTATCAGTCCAAGTAATATAAATAGAAAACTTAAGATCATACTTTACGATTCTGCATATGAGTCATCAGAATATTGGAAAGAGTTACGTTACGAAAAAGATTCGGAAAGAAACGATTCATTTATGGATTATAATTTATTTATTGGGAATTTCTGCAAAAAAATCAATGGGTCATGTATATACTATCTGATTTTTACACTCGAAAATGAATTCTATAATAACCCATCTACGGTATGTTCAAGAGAAATCCAAAGAAAAAAAGATTTACTTGAACGGGCAAACTTATCAAGTATACTTGAAAAACTGGTTTTATCCACAGATAATTTCATTGTAAAAAAAGGCGACGGTAAATCTATTGTTGCTGGGTATCATTGGTTTAGTGATTGGGGACGAGATGCATTAATCTCACTTCCAGGTATAACACTTGTTACCAATAGATTTTATGATGCAAAATTAATACTTATGGGTTTTAGCAGATACTGTAAAAATGGTCTCATTCCAAATGTGTTTATGGATCGTGATTCCAAGGCAATATATAATACAGTAGATGCATCTCTGTGGTATGTGGATAGAGTGTATCAGTATCTAAAGTACACTAATGATATAAATTTCCTAGAAGAAGTATGGGGGACATTATGTTCCATTATTGATGGTTATAGCAATGGAACCGATTACGGCATCCACATGGACAATGACTTTCTTATAAGTCATGAACCAGGACTTACATGGATGGATGTAAAGATTGGAGATTATTATCCTACACCTCGGTCAAAAAAAGCAGTTGAAATTCAGGCTTTATGGTATAATGCACTAAACATAATGGGCAATCTCTCGAGGTTCTTGGGCAAGGATAATATTTATTTTAATCTTTCTGAAAAGGTAAAAGAAAGTTTTAATAAACAATTCGATCAGCAATATGATGTCATTGATACCAAAGATTTGTCATTAAGACCTAACTTAATATTTCTCGCGTCTCTTGATTTTTCCATGATAAATAAAGAATTACAAAAAAAGATAGTAGAAATCATACAGGAGAAACTAGTCACCGTCTTTGGCTTACGGACATTGTCACCAGATTCTATAGAGTATAAAGGGAATTATATTGGGTATCACAGCAGAGATATTGCATATCATAATGGAACAGTATGGCCTTGGCTACTGGGGTCATTTATTAAAGCATTTGTTAAAATCAAAAATAAAGAATCTTCGTGTAGAAAATATGCGTTTGAGAATTTTTTAAAACCTATGTTGGATGTGTTCGGTGAAAATTGGGATGGATCTATATATGAAATATTTGATGGTGATTCACCGTATGCGCCTAGAGGCTGTATCTCGCAGTCTTGGAGTGTTTCTGAGATACTTAGATCATGGGTCGAAGATATCGAAAATATATCACCAAAATATGAGAATATTTTTACATCATCTGAAATACGCGTTTAACACATATTGCTGAACCATCCGGTCTGTAT